>Ga0209006_10001736_pt1 | contig 19759 bp, 21 predicted proteins | sample JacPin_JW_Ref_O2_FD_188567 | JGI IMG/M metagenome (GOLD analysis project Ga0209006, IMG submission 188567) | Forest soil microbial communities from Algoma, Ontario, Canada - Jack Pine, Ontario site 1_JW_Ref_O2 (SPAdes) (version 2) | ecosystem: Environmental > Terrestrial > Soil > Boreal...
CAGAGATGCTGCGGCCCGGGTATGCGATTGAATACGACGCGATCGATGCCACGGAGCTGGATCGAAGCCTGGCGGTAAAGCAGATTGGGTGTCTCTTCCTTGCGGGGCAGATCAACGGGACCTCCGGCTATGAAGAGGCCGCGTGCCAGGGCCTGATGGCGGGCATCAACGCGGCTCTGCTGGTTCGTGGGGAGACGCCGTTTACGCTCGATCGGAGTGAGGCCTATACCGGGATTTTGATTGATGACCTGATCAGCAAGGGCACCAACGAACCGTACCGCATGTTCACCTCGCGGGCGGAGTTTCGGCTGCATTTGCGTATCGATAATGCCGACCGCCGATTGACCCCGTATGGACACAAGCTGGGACTGATCTCGAGCGATGCCTGGCAGGATTATGAAGCCAAGCAGGAGCGCGCGGTGGCGCTGGAGAAGCTGTTGGCGACACGCAAAGTGGATTTGTCACGGCTGAGTGCAGTGTTGCCTGACTTGGGAAATGTAGCCGGTCAGACATATGCCCAGTTGCTGAAGCGGCCGGAGATTTCGCTGGAGGCACTGCTGCCTGTTTTGCAGGCGGAATGGGAGGACGGCGACGGCCCGTTGACATTCTTCTCTGGGGCGGTGAATGCCAGGGTTCGGAATGAGCTGAAGTCAGTCGAGACGGAGATTAAGTACTCCGGGTATCTGGACCAGCAGCGCAAGGCGATCGATAAGCTCAAGAAGGCGGAACAGCGTTCGATTCCTCCGGGCTTTGAGTACGCTGGGATTAGTGGGCTGTCACGGGAGATGCAGGAGACTCTGACCAGGGTTCGGCCGCAGACTCTGGGACAGGCGAGCAGAATTCCTGGCGTGACTCCGGCCGCGCTTTCGTTGCTTCATGTCCATCTAGAAGTGGGCGAAAAGCGGAGAGCGGCGGGATTGATTTAAAGAGGCTTCCCCGGACTAAGTCCGGGGTTACACAACAGATTGGTGTTCCCCAGGTTTCATCAGTTCACCTACCTGGAGGGGTTGGGGGTGGCGGCGCGGCTTCTACCGGCTGTGCGTTGGAGCCGGCGCCTACACCGATGCTACCGGGATATTGCGCGGGACCCGGGTCCTGAGCCTGGTCTGGCACTGGTTGAGCTGGAGCTGGCGCGACGTAAGGCGGACGCGCCGGCGATCCTTTGCCAGGCTCAAAGCGGTCTCCAGAGAAACGTGGGATACCAAAATGTCCGCGAAGATGTAACAGATCCACAGTGCTGATGTCCCCGTCGAGCGCGACCAGGTTCAGATCTTTGGGGCCTGAAATCAGCACCATCATCCCGGTTACATCCATGTGGGCAAAGTTTATCCAAAGGTCGGTTTGACTGGGGTTGAAGGGATCGCCCTTGCCGTGAGCCGCGACCAGGTGCCTCCAACCAGAGGCCTCGAACTGACGGCGAATCATGTCCAGCGCGGCAGGATCATAAAGGCCCGGCGAAGCATAGTGATAACTGTGCACCGAGATGCCATTCAACTTGGCGATCGCGGCACGCGCGTCCGGATCGGCGTCGCCGACGAAATAGCTGGCAACCTGCAGCATCGACCGGTCAAAGGTGAAATCGGTGTGGAAGGCAGCGCGCTGGCCCAGAACCTCGAATCCCTGCGGAACCCAGTTCAGGGGCGGCTGAGCGTTCTGCGCATTTTGGCCCATAACGGCAAAAGGCGTCATGAGCAAGAGCACGACGACAGCAAAGAGACCGGGGGGACGCAGCATGGCTGTTCAACTCCTGCAGGTTATGACGCGAAGGTGTGGAAAAAGTTGTGGTTTTGAGACCTCTCTCCCCAGCCTAGCCCTGCCGATAACGGAAGCGTAACTAGCCGGGTGTGGCTGCATGCGCACAGGAATACTTCCGTTGATTGCATTGACTTTCGTCATGCTCGCCTCGTGCAGTTGCGGCATCGCACAAGATTTTGCACGAGCCACTTCCCCTCCCACTTTGGTCAGTAACTTTACGCCATTTTTCCAGGTGGGCCTCGGCTTCTATGCGGGATTGGGAGGCGCAGGCGTGGATGTGGCCACACCCCTGGCGAGAAAATTCAACGTCCGCGCGGGAGCAGAATACTTTAGCTATTCAACCACTTTCCAGGATCAAGGGGCTGACGTCGCCGTCGAGTTGCGCATGCAGTCCGGCCACGCGTCGCCGGATTGGCTTCCATTTGGCGGCAGCTTTCGGTTGAGCCCGGTGGTCGTGTTCCTCAATGACAATCGCGCCCGGGGAACCGCAGTGGTGCCACCGGGTAGCACGATCACGTTGAACGGTCAGGATTACGTAAGCAGCGCGACTGATCCGCTGCACGGCGCCGGGTCGGTCGACTTTCGAAAAGTCTCCCCCGGCTTTACCCTGGGCTGGGGAAACATTGTTTCCCGCAGCGGCAGGCGGTTCAGCTTCCCGGTAGAAGCAGGGTTCTACTATGTCGGCCAGCCTGGACTGAAGGTTTCATTCACCGGAAGCGCGTGCGATCCCACTCAACCGGCTGCGATCGGGTGCGAGCCGGTGGACCAGGACGCCGGTTTTCAGCAAAGCCTGGCGCAGTTCATCGCGCGCAACAACCATAACCTCGGCTACGCAACGTTTCTTCCTATTTTCCGCTTCGGTTTTGGCTATTCGTTTCCTGCGGGTAAAAGCCGGTGACGGTTGCAACTGGGGCTCGTCCGCATACCTTTGTCATCCTGACGCTGGCGCTGGCAACACGCTCCCTCACACTGCTGTTTGTGATGCAACGATTTCCGCATATGTGGCTGTATTCGCGCGGCATTGAGCTGGGGACACTGGCACAATCCCTGGTTGCGGGTCACGGCCTGAGCTCCCCCTTTGGGGGCGCGACCGGCCCGACTGCGCTTCTGTCTCCCGGTTACCCGTTGGTGATCGCTCTATGCTTCCTCATCTTCGGCTCCTTCACCTTCCAGGCGGCGGTTGCTGTCATGGTGCTGCAACTGCTCTTTAGCCTGGGGACGGTGCTGTTGGTCATCCAAATTGCGGAGCATTGTTTCGGTGCTCGGGCCGCCAATCTAGCGGGAACGTTCTGGGCCGTTTCGTTGCCGCTGGTATGGATGCCGACTATCTTTTGGGAGACCTGTTTGTCCACGCTGTTATTGCTCGGCATGGTTGCCTTATCACTGCGCGCGGTTGCAAGACCGCGCACTATTTTGTGGCCGGTTATCGGCGCCTATTGCGGTTTGGCTGCCCTGGTGAACCCAGCTTTGCTGCTGACTCTTTTGGCGCTGCTGATTTGGGCGGCCTGGCAAACAAGAAAAACTTATCGTCTTGCGCCCCTGCTGGGGCTGCTGGTGTTGGCGTTGGTATACGCTCCGTGGCCGATACGCAATGCGCGCGTCCTGGGGGCGTTCATTCCGATGCGCAGCACGGTGGCTTTTGAACTATGGATGGGTAACCGCGCCGGCGCCACCGGTTTTCTGGATGAGTCGCTGTTTCCGATCTTCAATCGAACGGAATTCGATCAATATGCTGCCCTGGGAGAAGTGGCTTACATGCGCAATAAATCAGCGCTCGCCCAGGAGCATATCCGCACCCATGCCGGCGAGTTCCTGCGCCTGAGCACGCTAAGATTTCTGCGCTACTGGACGGGGTCGGGAAGCCAGCATGGATCGGTTGTCTTCACCATCCACGCGGTGTTAACCAGCCTGGGCGGAGCGATCGGCCTGGGTCGTCTGTGGCAGAGGCGGTCTTTCCGTCTTGCCGGCTTATTGCTACTTCCGCTGATACTTTTCCCCTTGCCGTACTACGTCACCCACGCGGAGTTTCGCTACCGCCTGGTGGTCGATCCCCTGCTTACGATTCTGGCTGCGTATGGGGTGAGTGCTTCCCGTGCCAGCTAGCGCCGCGACTGAGCCGGTATACGGCAAGACCATCCTGGGGTTAGCTCTGCTATTACGTTTGGGCGTGGTGGGGATGGTGGTTGGCTGCTATCCGCGCAATTGGCTCTTCAGCAAAGCGCCAGACCTGGGATTTTTGGCCGGGTCCCTCGCTGCCGGTCACGGCCTGGGCTCACCCTTTGGGGGATCGACCGGCCCGACTGCCTTCCTGGCGCCCGGATACCCCGCTCTGCTTGGCCTGGTTTTCTATCTCTTTGGCAGTTACAGTAGGGGCTCCGCCCTGGCCATCATGACGCTAGAGACCTTATTCGCTGTGTTGACAGTGGCCGTGGTAATGCACGTCGCCCAGCGGATGTTCGGAGCGCCCGCGGCCAATCTGGCCGGAAGTCTCTGGGCGTTGTCCCCACCCTTGCTTTGGCTGCCCGCGGTACTTTGGGAAACCAGCTTGTCCACCCTGCTGCTGACCGGCATGGCTGCCCTGGCAGTGAGTTGTGCCGGCCAACCCGGGCGCCGTTTGTGGCTAGGCATGGGAGCTTATTGCGGCCTGGGGATGCTGGTGAACCCGGCGTTGATGCCCGCCTTTCTTGCCCTGCTGGGTTGGACCGCATGGCAGACGCGATCCTCGAAACAGCTATGGCCGTGTCTCTTGCTGGCGGCACTGGTCTTCGCCCCGTGGCCCATACGCAACTGGCGCGTATTGCATGCGTGGATCCCGCTGCGTAGCAATTTGGGATACGAGTTGTGGCAGGGCAATCATCCCGAAGCGAGCGGCCTATTCGATGCCCGCCTCGAGCCGCTCAGCAACCAACACGAGTTTGCTGTCTACGCCTCGTTAGGCGAAGTGGCGTACATGGAGAACAAGGCGATCCTGGCTCGGACCTACATCCGCAGTCATCCAACGCAGTTTTTGAGACTCAGCATGCAACGGGTGGGACGCTTCTGGACCGGCGCCGGGGGGGAGACCAACTCGGGGGTAGTTGAACTGCACGTGGTCATCACCACATTGCTGGGTCTGCTGGGGCTTGGGATGCTGGGCAAACAGCGCCCTGCCACCGCTCTGCTGTTTTTATTGCCACTACTATTGTTTCCTTTGCCATACTACGTTACTCACCCCGATTTTCGCTTTCGGCTGGTGTTGGATCCCCTGCTAACCATTCTCAGCGCCTACGCGGTGATCGAACTGCTACGTCATATTGTTGGGGATCAGGCGAGCGGTTGTCAGGTCGGCAGCAATCGAAGAGAAGATAGCGCTCAGCGAGATGACCGGCTGTCCAGCGACGCACACACTCGCAGTCCCGCTTTGATGGTAGTCGGAGTAGAAGTATTGCGGGGCGGAAGCCATATTCTGCATGGTGGTGCAGGGTGTGATGTTGGGATAAGAACCGGCGGCTGCATCGCTGCTGCACCCGGTGGGCGCGGCTCCGTAGGCGACGGAGTAGACCTGGGTTCCCTGACTGGTGGCGTATTTAGCAGCCACCACCGCCTGGCCGCACTGCCCGATCCACGATGGGTACTGTCCGTTCGCGGTGGCTGGAGGCCCCATGACGGTGTTGGACCCGTTCGTTTGCGGCGCCGTGCTGTCACCATCACTGAGGATAATCATGACGTTTCCCGAACCGGCATGGGCGGCTTTTTGGGCAACCAGCGCGGATTGCGCGGCGTAGATCGCGCCCGCATAGTAGGTCCCGAAGATTCCATCGTAGTTGGGAGCGGTCATGCTTCCGCAGCCAATCACGCCGCCGGCTGCCTGAACCAGGTCGGAATTGGGGTTTAAGGCGGTCGTCTTGCTGGAGATGCGATAGTCGCTTAAGAAGTTAGTGATTTGATAAGTCGCGGTTCCCAGGGTCATGGGGTAGGTAGCGTAGTCGGACTGCGAAGGAACATAGGACACAGCACCCGGGGTGGGAAACGAATATGCCATGGCCTGAGCAAGGCTGGACCATGGAGTGACCGGGGTGGAACCGTTGGGTGACATCGGCATCACGAAATTAATCGTCGCGCCGGACTGCACCATGCTCCAGTAGCGATTGCCCGAGGTAGGCGAGGGCACGCTGGTGGTGCAGGAAGTGTCTTGTGCGCTGGTGGCGGTAGAAACGTTGGGGAAGGCAAAGAGTGCAACCCGGTCGACCGAGCTTGACGCTACCCCATTGGTGATGGAGCAGTTCGCCAAACTCGTCGCGCACGGGCTAAGGTTTTGCAGCAGGATCTGGACGCCATTCAGGGCACACGTAATCTGGGTTGAGCCGCAATCGGCGTCGGGAAAAAGCATGGAGAGAGTGGTATCGATAACCACGGCCACGTTGTAGGGACTGGGGGCGCCTCCTCTCACCGAAGCAGTCGCAATCGCGCTGACCGTCATGGTCTTCATTCCGAACAGGGCGACAAAGTACATGGGGACTGCGGACTGCTCCTGCACCTGGAGGGCGTTGTAGGGTACATTGCCGACGCACGCCATTCCCAGGGCCTGGAGGGTGCTCAGGCATTTGAGTACGGGATAGCCGCTCACCATGGTTACGTTGGGCAAGGAGGCTCGAGCATTGACCGTCCCGGAGGTGGCGCTCAATGAGTTCGCCTGGGCGATGGCGGCGGTGGAGCTGGCGGCGGTGCGGATGCTGCTCGCGCCCGCCAGCGCGGCTGCATCGGCAACCTGCTGCAGGGCGCGGTTGCAATAGAACACGTGCCCGATATCGATTGTCAGTCCTGCCATGCCGAGGAGAACCACAAACACGACCGCGACCAGGGGCAATACCTGGCCACTTTCCTGCTTGAGCCAACAGCGGATGGGGAGACGGGTGCGAGTCATTGGATCAACTCTGTGATTTGTGCCTGCAGAACACAGCCGGGTGCATAGTTGGCCCCATATACAGCCAGGCTACAAGGATAACTAACAGTCACCAGGGCGTTGCCGCCCTGCACCAGGTTTGCAGCGGCGCCCGTGGTGGTGCTTCCGCTGCTGCACGAGGTGCCCGAATAGGTGGTTCCATTGAGTCCAAAGGTGAAGGTAAGGTTGGCCGGAACCAGCAAGGGAGCGGCCGCGATGACGGCGGAGGAAGTGGTCGCACAAGGATCAGTGGTCGATCCCCGGCTAATGGCCAAGGCGCGCGCGCCCACGTTGGTAGCCTCAGTCAGGATCAAGTAATTATTAAAGGCGAGCCCCAGGGCGAAGATGCCGGTGAGGACCAATAGCAGGATAGGCAAGACGAGCGCCACCTCAACCATCGCCTGTCCTTGTTCATTGAAGCAGGGCGCCGTGCCGACCATGACTTCTCACTTTCGCGACCAGTTACTTATGGGCTGCGGAAAAAATCCAAGATTGCGATGACATCAGCGCTTAGGGCTGAACAGGCTGGGGAAAGAGTCAGAGCCCGGGCAGGAAGGCCGTACCTCAGGGGCTAAAGCCCGCCGTAATCTCAACCATTTATGGCCCGACTAAAGTCGTGCCCTGACACAAAACCCAGTTTCTCGCAACCGGTAAAAGTCACTGTTCATATCAACGCTTCCAGTTCTCACCAAGGCTAATGCTCGCTGCGACGAGGTAGCCCCGAATTTATTGCCCAATGTTTAAGCGGGTTTGAAAACCCACTTCCCCGGACTGAAGTCCGGCGCTGGCACCGATTCCAGCGGCCCGATACAAAGCTGAGTTTTTCAGCAGCCGATATAGCAACCCTCACTTATCTATCGACCTTACCGTTAGAATCATTAGCTGCAATAAACCCATCCAACATTCGCACGCATATCTTATCTAAGCTGCATTGTGGGAGCGATCATGTCCCGATTTCACATAGTTGGTCAGCCTAACTATGAGTAGTTCTCATAGAGTGAGCGGGGGCGCAACACATCCATGACCGATGTAATTTACTCTCTTTGCGCCCCGGGCGGTGTGTTATTGACTTCAACCTTACTTGCATGGAATATGCCCTTGGATATCCGGATTTCCTGGTCACGCGCGGTGACGTCGATTAACCTCATGCGGTTCCCTTTAAGGGAAACCGCACCCATGGTCCCGGCGAAAGCGGCGCGGCAGGAAATCCGGGTACGGAGTCTCTGTTACTAATCCCCTTGAAGGAGTTATTCCATGTCTAACAATGAACGCAGCAATGTCGTGATAGCAAACGTGTCAGCTTTTATTCGCGATGAGTCCGGCCAGGACCTCATTGAATATGCCCTGGTTGCGGCCATCATCGCGTTGGGTGCAACGGCGGCCATGACTAGCCTTGCAACCACGATCAGCAGCACATTTACGAAGATTGGGACTAGCCTTACTACGGCTGTCTAGGTTCGATTCCAAACTGCGCCGTTAGCCTGAGCATGCATGCAGAGTGCACGCAAGAAGTGTGATCATGAAGAGCTTCGCGAGCACGCTCTCTGCGTTTCTGGCTGATGAAAGCGGCCAGGATATTGTCGAATACGCGTTAGTTGTAGCATGCATTGCTTTGTTCGCGATCGCCGCGGTGTCGAAGATCGCGACTGCTGCGAGTTCCGTGTTGACCAATGTGGGGTCGCGGCTGACCAGCTCTATATAGCGGTAGGGCTCCTGAGGCGCGGATGTGATGTGGAAGTCTTCATGCTGAGACCGTCGATGGAGCTTGTCTTTCCAATGGCGTCGCTACTCTGCGCTACCTGCAGCGCCGTCTACGACGTAGCCAGCCGGCGAATACCGAACTTCCTCACCTTGCCTGGGCTGGCCTTCGGCCTGGCTTTGCACGGGTTTTTGGGAGGCTGGCGGGAATCTGCAACCGCGGCTCTGGGTGCGCTGGTGTGCGGGCTTATCTTCTTGGTCTTTTATCTGGCTGGAGGAATGGGCGCGGGAGATGTGAAGCTCATCGCTGCCGTGGGATGCCTGGCCGGGTTTTCCCGGATCGCACCGCTGCTGGTATTTACCGGGCTGGCAGGCGGAGTGATGGCCATCGCGATGGCGCTTGCCCGCGGCCAGCTGGTGACTACTTTGCATAACATGTTCGCGCTCGCCATGCACCATCGGACGATGGGTCTGGCTCCTCATCCGGAATTCAATGTTGGCAACGAACAAGCTCTGCGCTTGCCCTATGCGTTGGCTATCGCCGCCGGCTGTGCTCTTGATCTTTGTCTGCAGATTGTCGAGAGGTGAAGGAATGAATGCAAAGCGACTGACCCTGGCCCTGTTTGTATCGCTCATGGTGTCCGGCATCTTTACCTTCTGGCTCAGCAGGCACGTGGGCAAGACGGTTCATGGAACAGCCGCACCAAAACGGTGGGTGGTCGCTGCCGGCAAACCACTGGAGGCGGGAGAGATGTTAAAGCCGGGCAGCTTGCGATTAGTGGAGTGGCCGGTCGCCTTGCCCGGCAGCTTCACCAAGATCGACGAGCTCAAGGACAGAATCGTGCTTTATCCAGTGATCAGTGAGCAACCGATTCTGAATGGGTATCTGGCGGCGGCGGGGGCAACGGCGGGCCTGGCGGCAAGGATTCCCGCAGGCATGCGCGCTATTTCCGTGCACTCGGATGAGGTTGTGGGCGTAGCCGGTTTTCTGCTGCCCGGAACTCACGTCGATGTTCTGCTGACCTATCACGCCGATAGGACGGCAGATCCCAGGACCACCACAGTGTTACAGGACGTAGTGGTGCTGGCTGCGGGGCAACAGATTCGTCCTGATCCCGAAGGCAAGCCGGCCAGTGTCACCAACGTGGTTACGCTGCTGCTCAGGCCAGAGGACTCGCAGAAGCTGGTCCTGGCAACGAGCCTGGGAGCGATTCACTTTGTCTTGAGAAACGGCACCGATGGGGCGCAGTCTTCGAGCTCTTCGGTTGGGCTGGATGAACTTGCCGGCACCGTAAGCCCGTCCGCCGGAGATCAGACTGCGGGCACGAAAGGGCTTGTGCCACGAAAGCCGTATCAGGTGGAGACCGTATTGGGCGATAAACGAATTGTGAAGACCTTCAATTGAGGCCCGGATGGCGATGGTAACAAGCCGGAGATGGAAGAGGACGTGGGGTGCCCTTCCGCCGTTGTTGTTGTGTGGTGCGATGCAGGGGCAAACCGAATTGGCCAAGCCGGTGGCGCCGGCTGTAGTTCCCCCCGCGGCTCCGACTTCTTTGAGCGCTTTGCATCTGGCCAAATTGCCGGACACCACCGTGCTGCTGCCCACGGCCATGGCATCGGCGAGCCAGCCGCTGCACCTCTTAGTGGGGCGGTCCATTTTCATCGTCACCGTGAGCCGTTTAAGGCGTGTGTATGTGAGTAATCCCGAGGTAGTCGATTCCTTTACCTCGACTACCCGTCAGATTGTGGTCACTGCGAAAGCACCCGGCGTAAGCAGCCTGATCCTGTGGGATGAAGCAGGCCGCTCGACCAGCTACCTGGTGTTCTCCGATATGGATGTGGCCAACCTACAGGCCGACATGCGCCATGCATTGCCGAACGACAACATTACGGTCGAAGGGCAGCAAGACCGGGTCTCTCTTTCCGGCACCGTGCTCAGTGATGCTTCTGCCGGGGCTGCGGCCAAGCTGGCCGCGCTGTACACCAAGAACGTGATCAATTCGGTGGTCATCCGAGAGCCGCATTTGAGGCAAGTGAAGCTCAAGGTACAGATCGTCGAGGTCGATCGCTCGAAGCTCAGCCAATTCGGCATTAACCTGTTCAGCCAGGGAAAGACAACCACCAACTCCACCACTGGCGCCTTTCCGTCGACGCAAACCTACACTCCTCCCAGTGCGACGGCTCCGGGCACACTCGCCACCAGCAATCCTCTTAACCTGTTCTTTTATACCTTTGGCCACAATATCGGTTTCACTCTGCAGGATTTGCAGGACAAGCAGATTGCGCAGATCCTGGCTGAGCCAACGATCACCACGCTCAGTGGTCAAAAGGCATCGTTTTTGGCCGGCGGAGAATTTCCTTTTCCCGTGGTGCAGGGCTCATCGGGCGGGTTGACGTCGATCACCATTCAATTTCGGCCCTATGGCGTCAAGGTCGAATTCACACCTTTCGTCAACGACGATAACAGCATTCAACTGAAGGTTGCCCCGGAGGTGAGCGCTCTGGACTACACCAACGCGGTTACGATTTCCGGATACACGATACCGGCGATTTCTACTCGGCGGGCGGACACCCAGGTCGAGCTACGCGACGGGCAGAGCTTTGCCATCTCCGGGCTGCTCGATCATCGCACCACGGATATCTTCAGCAAGATGCCGGGGATCGGAGATGTTCCCATCCTGGGCCAGTTGTTTCGCTCCAAGAACATCAATCACTCGACCGTGGAGCTGATGGTGATCGTCACTCCATTCTTAGTCGATCCGCTCAGTGACACGACGTCCCCAGTAGCGCCGAAGCTCCCCGTGCCCCTGCTGGAACCGGATCAATTCGACAAGAAGACCGAGAAGAAGAACTCTGTGTCCCAATCCCAACCGGGCCCGGGGGGGAAAGAATGATGAGGAACGAAAACCACACAGAGGCAATTCAGGTAGCGTTGCTGACCGTGCACATCGATCCGTATACGGTCGATCAGATCTGCCAGGCTGCTGCGCGTATGGCCTGGACGCTGGTTCCGGTCAACTACGATAATTTCTTTTCTACCGCCAGGCTTTCCTCTCTGACGCAGCGGGCGGTCGACGCCCAGGCTTGTATTGCAGTGGTTGACTTTGACGAAGATCCAAAGCTGGCGTTGCAGACGGCGGAATGTCTGCGTCAGAGTTTCTTTCACAAAATTGCGATCCTCGCCTTTTCCTCTACCAATGACCCTGACCTGCTGCTGCGCGCGATGCGCGCAGGATACAGCGGCTTTCTGGCCCGGCCATTCGACTCGTCACAATTCCTGGAGACGCTGGATGAGTTTGATCATCGCTGGTCAACCACCATCAGCCGTCCGCAGAACAGCGGGAAGATTCTGTCCTTCTTTGGCGCCAAAGGCGGGGTCGGAACCACAACGCTGGCGGTTCACCTGGCGATGTACCTGGTGAGCACTTCGAGCAAGAAGGTCCTGCTGATCGACAATCATCCCCAGTTGGGCCATGTGTCGCTCTACCTTGGAATGGATGGGAGCCAGCATCACTTCTACGACCTGGTGCAGAATGTGAGCCGGTTGGACGAGGAACTGCTTCGCGGATTTATTGCGACGCACTCGAGCGGCCTGGATATTCTCTCCTCGCCGGACGTCTATGGGGGCGTTTGGAAAACTGATACTGACTCCGTCGAGCGCACGCTCGAGTTTCTGAGCAGCCAGTACGACTTTGTGGTGCTGGATTGTGAGGCATCCTTTGACGACATTAACCTGGCCGTGATCTCGCTTTCGCACTGGATCTATCTGATTGCGACGCCTGAGATTGGGGCGATCCGCGACCTTTCGCGCTATGTAGACGGGCTTATCCAGGTTGAGTCGGCAACCAAGAAGTTGCAGGTTGTGATCAACCGGTCCTCATCACACGAGGCGGTCAAGATCGAACAGATTGAAAAAGCCATCCATCTGCCCATCGCCTTCCGGATTGCCAATAATTACAGCCAGCTGGTGCAGTCCATCAACATCGGCGAACCGGTGGCGGCGACCAGCAAGTCGGATTTTTCCTTACAGATGAAGCAGTGGTGTAGCGGGTTGGCCGGGGTACCTGAGGCTGCGGTTTCGGCGCCGGCAAAGAAGCGATTTGTGCCGTGGAAGTGAGTGTAGCCGTGGTTGTGTTCTCACCCGTGGGAAGAGCAGGGTCTAAGCGCCGGTCTGGGTGGTTGAGGAGTTGGAGATGAGTAGTCCGATGACGAATGGGAGTGCCCCGATCGCCGGGCTCGCCAAGGGCCCGAGACCGCTTGCGCTCAAGATGCAGCAGACCATCAAGACGGCGGTACACCAGGATCTCATCAAGCGAATGGATCTGGAAAAGATCGCGCAGATGCACGAGAACCCGGCGTCGCAGCAGCAGTTGGTCAGCGTGATCCAACAGTTAATCGGAGAGCAGAACATCCCGCTTTCGGCGGCAGAACGGGACCGGCTGGTGCAGGAAGTGCTGGATGAAGTTTTCGGCCTCGGTCCGCTGGAATCACTGCTACAGGATCCTACCGTCAACGACATCCTGGTAAACACCTATCAATCGGTCTATGTGGAGCGTCGCGGGATATTAGAAAAGACAACGATTGTGTTTCAAGACGATCAGCACCTGATGCACGTGATCGACAAGATCGTCTCGGCGGTAGGTAGGCGGGTCGATGAGTCTTCGCCCATGGTCGATGCCCGCTTGAAAGATGGATCGCGGGTCAACGCGATCATCCCTCCGCTAGCGGTCGACGGTCCCATTCTGTCGATTCGCAAATTTGGCGCGAAACCACTGGTCGCGGAAGATTTGTTGCGCTATAAGGCGCTCACCGAACCGATGCTGGACATGTTGAAAGGAGCGGTGCAAGCGCGGCTGAACATCATCGTTTCCGGGGGTACGGGGGCAGGAAAGACGACGTTGATGAATGTGCTTTCCGGCTTTATCGACGAGCGCGAGCGCATCATCACCATTGAAGATTCAGCCGAACTGCAGATAAAGCATGCCCACGTGGTGCGCCTCGAGACCCGGCCTCCCAACGTGGAGGGAAAGGGGGCGGTGAAGCAGCGGGAGCTGGTGATCAACGCCCTGCGCATGCGCCCCGACCGTATCATCCTGGGCGAAGTGCGCGGCGAAGAGTGCCTCGACATGTTACAGGCCATGAATACCGGCCACGATGGATCGCTGACGACCATCCACTCCAACACGCCACGCGATGCGCTGGCGCGCATGGAGACCATGGCCATGATGGGGAGTGTCAGTTTGCCGGAGAAAGCCATTAAAGCGCAGATTGCATCTGCGATTCACGTGATCGTGCAGATTGCACGCATGAGCGATGGCTCGCGCCGCATTACCCACATCTCGGAGCTTACCGGCGCTTTCAGCGATGTCATCAGTATGCAGGACATCTTTCTTTTCGAGCGCGAGGGATTGGGACCGAACGCGAAAGTGAAAGGCCGTTTTCGCTCGACGGGGATCGTCCCCAAGTTTGCCGACAAGCTCAAGGCTGCGGGTTTTCCGCTGTCTGCCAGCCTGCTGGATTATTCAGTGGAAGTGTAAGGAGTTATTCCGATGGCCTGGATCTTTCTAGGATTTCTCGCGATGCTCATGGTCAGCTTCGGAGCGGTCATGGCGATGACGGGAGAGTCCCGCGAGGAGCAAACCGTTGCCCATCGCATGGCCTTGATTCACCTCTCTGCCAGCAAGCCAGACGGGACGACGCCCGAGATCGAGCAGTTCCTGAAGCCGACCACTTCCAGCAGGTTCCGCTGGCTTGACAGCTTCCTCAAACGGTATCGCTTTGCCCAAACCATGCAATTGCGCATCCTGCAGGCAAATAGCACAATCACGGTGGCCGGACTGATAGTGACGAGCGGTGCACTGTTTGCCGGCGGGTATGGGATCGCGTGGGTCCTCACCGGGATGTTTTTGATCGACGTAGTGGCCGGGGCCGCGCTGTGTCTGGTGCCCTCGATGGTTCTGGCCTGGCGGCGATCCCGCCGAGTGGCTGCGTTCAACAACGTGCTGGCAGAGGGTATCGATATGTTAGCGCGCGCTTTGCGCGCCGGCCACTCGGTCGTCAGCGCGATGGAGATGCTGGCAGAGAATGCCCAGGAACCCGTGCGGTCGGAGTTTGCCGAGATCTTCCGGCAGCTGAACCTCGGCCTGCCGCTACGAGAGGCACTGGTGCAACTTCTGCATCGCGTTCCCTCTTCCGATCTACGGGTGCTGGTGACCGCCATCCTGGTGCAAAAGGACACGGGAGGCAACCTGGTGGAGATCCTGGATCGTACGGTTTTTGTCATTCGAGAGCGGCTTCGGATTGAGGGTGAGATTCAAGTACAAACCGCCCAGGGGCGGCTGACGGGATGGATTCTCAGCGCGCTCCCATTGGTGATGCTGGCGCTGCTCAACCTGGTGAATCCCGGGTATTCCACAATTCTTTTCCGCGACCCGGTGGGGCGCAAATTGGTTTATGTGAGCGGAGGGATGTTGCTGATCGGTTCTTTGATCATCCGCCGCATTGTGAACGGCATCGAGGTTTAACAGATGAGCGTCGTATTTTTGAGCGCATTCGGGTTGACGGTGTTTCTGGTGCTGGCGCTGCTGATCGCTCCAGCGTTGATGAGACCCTCGCCCGCTGCGCGGCGGATTCTGGAGATGGTGCAAAGCAGTCGTCCGGATCAGAGGAAGGTCGGCACCAAAGAGCGGCTGCAAGTGAAGATCCTCTCCATGGCCAACAGCGTACGTATCCGGCTGGGCTTAGCAGAAGATGAAAAGCTGAAACAGCAGCTGTATAGCGGGGGAATCAAAACCAGCCGAGGCGCCAATGCCTACCTTACGAGCCGCTTCCTCGGGCCGGTGATCGGGTTGGCTCTGGGAAGCCTGATCCCTACCAATACTGTTTTTTGGTCTCTCACGTTGGGCGCCGTCTTCTACCTGCTTCCTGACATGTGGCTGAAGCTCAGAATCAAGAAGCGCCGAGAAAGAATCAGAAGGAGTCTTCCCGATGCCCTTGACCTGCTCGTGATTTGCGTGGAGGCGGGCCTGGGTCTGGACCAGGCGATGTTGCGTGTAGGACAGGAACTCATCCTTAGCCACCCGGATATTCACCAGGAGTTCATGCAGGTGAATCTGGAGCAACTGGCCGGTAAGCCGCGCCTGGATGCATGGAAGAGCGCTGCCGATCGTACGCAGATTGGGGAGTTTTCGCTGTTCGTCAGCATGCTCACCCAGGCGGACCGGTTCGGGACACCGATCGTGCGAGCGCTGAGCCGATTTGGCGATGAGATCCGTTTGAAAAGGCGGCAGCGGGCTGAGGAACTGGCGGCGAAGTCAAAAATCAAAATACTGTTTCCGCTGGTTTTGTTCATATTTCCCTGCATTTTTATCGTTTTGCTTGCGCCCGCAATTCTCAACATTGCCAGGAACATGCAGACGGCCAAATAGAGCCGTGCGCCATTACGGGCGAAGTTGGGTGCCGGGTCAAGAGTAGGCGACACAGGTTAGAAGGGTTGAAGATCGAGCGAAAGGAGGAGGAATCCAATGGATACAACAATAGTGGTTCGCGCGGTCGCAGGCGTTTTGGCAGTGATTGTGCTCGCGATCCTGATCTATCGCAGAAAGTCGGCTAAAGCATAGCCAGAAAGGCCGCTGTGCCGGCTACGTGGCAAGAACGAGCAACATGTATCTAAGAAATAAAACCAGAGCCACCACGGTCGGAACACAGATCACTACAGCCGACACCTTTCTGACTCGCTTGATAGGCCTAGCGGGAAAACGCCGGCTGGACGCCGGATGTGGGCTTCTCATCAGGCCCTCATCCGGCATCCATACCTTCGGCATGCGGTTTGCCATCGATGTTGTGGCGCTGAGCAAAGATCTTCGGGTGCTCAAGCTCTGGCATTGCGTGGTTCCGTTCAGAATGACCGGCCTCAACCTGAGAATACATAGCATGCTGGAATTGCCGGCTGGAGCAATCAGCGCTTGCGAAATGAGGGTCGGAGACCAGTTGGAAATGGACTTAAGTGGTTGAACAGACTACGAAAAGTCTCTGTTGCGAGTAGATGCGTCCGGTTCCATGCTCGCTGCGGGGAGGTGGCCCGTACACTTCAACAACCAGAGCTTTTCCGCGGCATGAAAAAGGCCGTGCAACAACTTCTGCAGATTCTTATTTCCTTTGCACGCCCAGAATCTGTGGGCTATATCATCGCTTGAACCAAATTCCACCGCGGTCGGGCCTCTGAAGTTACAAGCCTTTTCAAGGAGAGTTGGCGATGAAGAAATGGATGTGGCTTATTTTGCTGCTGGGCGTCGAGGGAATGGCCCTCGGATCGAAAGCATTGGCCCAAAGCGGAATCACTCAGCAGAACGGGAGACAAGTGACCTGTGCCTCCGACGATATGAAGCGGCATTTGTGCCGGGTAGACACCAGCCGCGGGGTAAGGATGGTGAATCAACGCAGCGGCTCACCGTGTATCCAGGGTCAAACCTGGGGTTACAGCGGCAAGGGTATCTGGGTGGATCGCGGGTGCCGGGCGGATTTTTACCTGGGGGGCGGCGGCGGCCCAGGATATGGACCTGGGGGGCCTGGCGGACCCGGTGGTCCTAACGTGGCAACCATCACCTGCTCTTCTAATAATGGAAAGCGCAATTACTGTCCGGTGAATACCAGCCGCGGCGTGAGACTCACTAACCAGCGGAGTGGCTCGCCCTGTATCCAGGGCCAAACCTGGGGCTACGATAACCGGGGTATTTGGGTGGACCGCGGCTGCCGCGCAGACTTTGCGATTCGGCGGTAAATGACAAAAGGGGCAGCGATCTGAGTTAGAGATCGCTGCCCCTTTTTTTGCTGAGGAACGTCTAGCTGCAGGGCTTACCCGCGTCGGCATGAGCACCCTTGGCTTTTGCATCCGCTTCCGACATATACGCGCCGGCCTTGGTGGTCCCGTAGTACTTGGTCCCGTAGCAGTGGTAAACCTTGGTGGAGGTATTCACCCAGACCATGCCTGGTCCGCCGCCGGGAGCGGGCGTCTTCGCTGTGCCGGATGCGGTCGAGGTCTTGGTTTTGGGAGCCGGCGCTGCAGCGGGGGCCGCAGACGTTGCAGGAGGCGCAGCCTGGGTCGCCGGAGTGGGAGCGGTGGGTGTGGCCGCAGAGGTTGGGGCAGCGGCACTCGCCGCATACCAGGTCTTTACACCCTTGTGGCCTCGGCACGCACCACTTTTGGCTGCGCCGGTCCAGTAAGAGCCGTCATTACACAGCCCGGTAGTGCCTGCGGGAGCGCCTGCCGGTACCTGAGCCACACCTGCCTGCGAAGCGATCATTGCGGTTACAGCCAGCGCGGATGCGGCCAGCAGCGAACGAACCAGTATCTTCATATGCACTCCAGTTGAGCTCAATAGCTTGAATTTCCCAGGGTTAAAGCCCACTCATCCTAGATGACCGCAAAAAGGAGTACAAGGAATTTATTGCATTCCTGGTGGTGCAGTGAAAACTGTTTCCGGCCCAACAGCCGTTTCTAGTGCGCCTCGCGACTGGTGATGGTCACGCGAAAGAGCGGTTTGGATTTTTCCGAGGCTTCCATTTCGTAGGTCTGGCTGGTCTTCGCGGGGTCGTAGTCTCGCCATAACCAGATCATCTCGGCAGGAAATTCCGCAGCGCCGTGGCCGGAATTGTGGGTGCCCTGGCCGAAGCTGAAATGAAAATCGTAGTTCTTCAGCTTGAGTGCGTTGGCCATGCGGATGTTGGCCAGCGGCCAGCTTCCGTAGCGGTCGTTTTCCTGATCGTTGGAGCCGTCCTGCAGCCATACGCGGAGGTTGTGCGCCGGCTCACGCAAGATCTTTTCCGGGTAGTCCTGGCCACCATCCGGGATGGCCGGGTCTTCTTTCCACTGGATGCTGGTGAAGCTGCCTATCCAACTGATCACCCGGCTGAATTGATCGGGCATTTGCCAGGCGGCGTTGAAAGAACAGATGCCACCCGAAGAGAGACCGGTGATGGCATGGCTGTAAGCGTCTTTGCGGATGTTGTACTGCGCCGTGGCCTGAGGCAAAAGCTCATCGCGCAGAAAGTGGACATAGCGATCACTCACAGTGTCATATTCGGTGCTGCGCATGGAGTCCTTGAGCGTGCGGTGCCACTGATCGGCATATGCCTGGACGAAACGGTAGGTTGGTGTTCCCGGAGAATCTGTCACATCGCCCGGGTTGATAAAAACGCAGATCATGACCGGGATTTTCTTCTGTGCGATCAGATTGTCGATGACGTTCAAGGCGGGATTGTTGCCATCGCGATGGATGTAACCTCCGCCGTCCTGAAAGACCATCAGCGCGGCGGGGACTTTGGGGTCGTATTCAGCCGGCACATAGACCCAGTACTCACTCTTCATGCCGTCGTAGATCTTGCTGGTATGGATGATCTTTTCCGAGAGCTTGCCTGACGGGATGTTGGCTTCGAGATAAGAGTCGGAACCGAATGCGGGGAGGTCCAGGCGCCCGCCGAATTTTGCTCCGGCGATCTGGTAGTAGAAGGAATGCAGAGTGCCTAGCTCCTCGATTCTGGCGATCGCATACCATTGGTCACCCAGGGGCTGCATTTTTGGGCCCGGGAGTCCGTCGATGAAAAGATCCGGAGGCGTGGCGGAGGCGACGGCGAAAAAGAAGTCGTGACCGTTGCCCGCCCAGGCCGTGCCTTCCTTTAATTCCTCGAGGGTGAAGGTGGAGGTGATTGCCTCCGGGAGGGCCGGGCTGTGCGATTGCGCCAGCTTGATCAGTTGCGGGGCGGTCATTTTTTCCGCTGCTAGGGCTGGGGCTAAAAGGCTCAGTAGGGTCAGGAATAAAAATGTCGTGGGGCGCATGGCAGAAGAACTATATCGCAACGACAACACATTTCCAGGAAAGGTCGGCTGAACCGCAGGTCCCTCCACTTCGGCCGGGATGACAAGGGAGAGTAGTAGCTGACCTCGGACGCTGCGATTGGGATGTGTGGACTTCCGACTATTGTGGGGGTTGGTCGGTGCCCGGGGCCGGGGGTGCCTTGGTGCTGTCTGGGCCTTTGTAGATCAATGGGATATGCACGGGCAACTCGGCGTCGCTGCGCTTTGCTTTGGGCCTTTCAGTGACTGCTCCCTTGGTCTCCTCCGCTACTACGGTCCGCTGCGAATTGAGGCAAAGCCAGTTGTTGCGCACATGCTCGTAGACGTGCGAGAAGATGCCCTTCTCCAGAACGGGGCCCTTCTCGCCCTTCCAGGACATGACATAGGTGCCGTTCACAATGGCTACCTCACCCACCACGCGGACGTTGATTACTTTCTGCTCCAGAGACTGGGGGCCCTCATTCTTAACGAAGAGGTGGGCGATCTGCTGGTTGCGCGTGACAACATCTCCGCTGGCCGAAATGCCGATGTAT
>Ga0209006_10001737_pt1 | contig 19750 bp, 16 predicted proteins | sample JacPin_JW_Ref_O2_FD_188567 | JGI IMG/M metagenome (GOLD analysis project Ga0209006, IMG submission 188567) | Forest soil microbial communities from Algoma, Ontario, Canada - Jack Pine, Ontario site 1_JW_Ref_O2 (SPAdes) (version 2) | ecosystem: Environmental > Terrestrial > Soil > Boreal...
CGACGGCAGGGAACGGCCCCCCGACCAGAAAAACGGTCTGAGAGTGCGGTCACAAACCCGGCGGCGCAAAGCGATTAAGTGCAAAAGATTTCCCAGCTTGCGCAGCGGAGATGGCTAGGGAGGAAACTCCAAAGCCCCACCCGTCCCTCATTCAGGGCAAGCATCGCGACGCTCGATCCTCCCGTCCCTTTCCTGACTCCACCCCGGTAACTTCCACCCGACTTGAATACGTCGGCAGGAACCGGAGTATTGCATGAACAAGGAATTATTTGTCTCTTCCACGCCCCACGAAACCAAAGTTGGGCTGGTGGAAGACGATCTACTCGCAGAAATCTACCTCGAACGCGAAAACGAATACACTCTGGCAGGGTCCATCTACAAAGGCCGTGTTACCCGCGTGCTGCCTGGCATGCAATCGGCCTTCGTCGACATTGGCCTGGAACGCGACGCCTTCCTCTACGTTTCTGATTTCATGGAATTGGAAGAACACGATGAGGATCTGACCGACGTTGTCCCCGCCAACCGTGGCGTGCAGGATTTGCGTCCTCAGCCGGCCCAGACCGGAATTCCTCAAGGGGACCAGGTCGTCGAGGATCATGCCGCGGCCGGCGCTGGAGAGGGTGAGCTAGCGCTTGAGCAAGGTTCGGAATCTGAGGAACCCAACGCCGCAGTTCCCTATGCGGCTCCGGCGGGGGCAGGGCAACCATCTTCCGAAGGTGGAGACCGCGAGCGCGGAGGCTTCCGAGGACGCCGCCGCCGTCGTGGTGGACGCCGGGATGGCCGGCCAGAAGGCCGCAATGAAGCACGTGGCGACGGACGCAATGAGGTCCGCAGCGAAGGTCGCACGGAAGGCCGCAATGAGGGCCGAGACCGCGGACCAGAGCGCGCGCCCGAACCGCGTTTCTCCCGTCCGGCCGAGAGTGCGCCTCCCCGTCATCAGGAATCAGCAAGAACTCAATCCTTCGGGCCGCCCGTGGGATATCAACCCATTCTGCTTCCCGGAGAATCCATTTCGAAATACCAGCGCTTGGCGTCGCAGCCCCCGGCGCCGCAGCCGGTTTCTCAACAATCCCCGGCTGATATAGCTCCAGCGTCTGCCTCCGCGCCATTCTCGGCCCCGGCGGCAACCTTCCCGGAGGATGAGCCATTCTTTGCGAGCGAGGCCGCGGCTGAGCCTCTTCACGAAGAGCATCACGACGAACCGCGGGCGGTACACGAAGAGCAAATCGAGGCAGCTTCTACTTCGGTAGACTGGAATCGCGAATTCCGCCGTTCCGAAGTCCAGGTGGTAGAAATCTCTGCCACAGCTGGTTCTGCGCCGGAAACGGAGCGTGCGGAAACCGCGGCCCAGGAAGCCCTCGGACAAGCCGACGGATTTGCCGATGGTGGCGATCACGCAGGGGAGCATGCTGGGGAACACAGTGCCCATCCTGTTGACGAGCACTCCGCTGCCACGCCCGCTCCTGAATCGCCCACTCCAATTTTCGCCGCTCCCGGCACCATGGAAGAAGAGACCATCGAAGAAGAGGAAGAAGCGGACACCATTCGCTATCAGGAATCGTCGGAGGATGGCTATGAGGAATTCGAGGAGGAGACCCGCGCCGCTGGCGAGTCGTCGTTCGACGCAGCCAAAACCGCAATCTCCGCTGCCCGCGAGACCGTTTCTGAGATCCACCGCACCTCGCTGACCGAGGCCGGCGTGCAGCCTACCACGGAAGGCGCGGCAGCGGAAACCGAAGAAGACTCCGAAGAGTTGGAACTCGAAGAGGCGCAAGCCGAAGCGGAAGCCCTGCTCGACGCCGAAGCGCGTAGCAATGGCACCGTGGACGCGCGCGTGGAAGTTCGCGCGCCTGCCGCGACTGCCGGGTACACGCAGCGAACCGAGCGTCCGGGCACTGATCGACGCCCTGGCGGTGGTCCCCGCGGACGCCGCGGTCCACGCCGCTTCCGCCGCCGCGAATCGGCGCCAGTGCCCCAGATCAGCGACTTGCTCAAGGAAGGCCAGGAAATCCTGGTGCAGATTGCCAAGGAACCCATCGGCAAAAAAGGCGCCCGCATCACCAGCCACATCGCGCTGCCGGGCCGTTTCCTGGTGTACATGCCCACCGTGAACCACACCGGAGTCTCCCGCAAGATCGCCTCGGAAGAAGAGCGCCAGCGGCTGAAGCGCATCATCCTCAGCGAGCGTGAGAACGGCCATGGCGGCGGCTTCATTGTTCGCACCGCCGCTCAGAATGCCGGCGAAGACGAACTGCGCGCGGACATTCGCTTCCTGAAAGGCCTGTGGAATGACATCAAAGGCCGCTCCGAAAGCTCCAAGCCGCCTGCATTGATCTACCACGACCTCAACGTCGTCGAGCGCGTGCTGCGCGACCAGGTCACTTCCGATTTCTCTGTCATCTGGGTCGATACCGAACCAGAATACGAGCGCGTGCTGCGCTTCTTCAACCGCTTCCAGCCCGGGCTGGTCAAGCGCGTCAAGCTCTACACCAAGGAAACGCCGCTGTTCGAACAGTTCGGCCTGGCCGAGGAGATGAATAAGGCGCTCAAATCGAAGGTGTGGCTGAAGAGTGGTGGTTATATCGTCATCAACCAGACCGAAGCTCTGGTCGCCATCGACATCAATACCGGCAAGTATGTGGGCAAAACCTCACGACTGGAAGATACCATCGTAAAGACCAACGTCGATGCCATCAAGGAGATCGTCCGGCAGATTCGGCTGCGCGATCTGGGCGGCATCATCATCATTGATTTCATCGACATGGATGAGCGCCGCAACCGCCAGCGCGTGATGCAGGCCCTCGAAGAAGAACTCCGGCACGACCGCGCCCCGTCAAAGGTGCTGCAGTTCAACGATTTCGGGCTAGTCGCGATCACGCGCAAGCGGGTCAAGCAATCGCTCGAACGCACGATTGGCGCGCCTTGTCCCTATTGCCAGTCCACCGGCTATGTGAAATCGGTGACCACCGTCTGCAACGAGATTTACGTGGAGATCCGCAAGATCGCGAAACATCTCGAGCGTCAAGACGTGCTGCTACGCGTGAACCCGGACGTGGCCAAGGAGTTGAAAGGCAACAACGGCCGCCTCTTGAATGAAATCGAAGAACTCACCAAACGCACCATCATCGTGAAAAGCGATCCGGCGCTGCATCAGGAGCAATTCGATATTAATTAGCTGCTAGCTTCTGGCGATTCGAGGACGGGACGGGCGAAAACGCCCGTCGTTTTTTTTGGCGGTCAGTCTTTTTGGGGATTCAAATCCGGCGCGATGAGAACTGAGAACCGAAAGCCCGAGAACCGTCCTTAACTGCTAGTTTAGCTAGCTTGCGCAATCGCCTTCACCGCGGCGTCCGAGTGGACGCGAAGCTTCTTCACCGACTCTTGGATGGCCTTGGCTGCGACCCCAGAGCCATTCTGCTCTGCCGACTTGCCTACTCCGCCCGCGTCTTCCGCGGCGGTGCTGGCCATGTCGAGCAACACCACCAGCGCGTCGGCATGCAGCTTCCACACGGATGACATGGTCTGGCTGCGCTTCAGTTCTTCGAGTTCCGTGTGAACGCGCGCTGAAATCGATACCAATCGGATCAAGGTTCGCGCCACTTCCGCACGCAGGCTTTTTTCTTCCAGAAAGCTGGCATTGTAGGCGTCCGCTTCCGCCACCGTCAGCGTGAGGTTGAAATAGCGCATGGGCACGACCTGGCGGAACTTGGGATCGGCGACGCGCTCAAATACGCGAATGGATTCCTCCACCCGACGAAGCTTTCCTTCTTCGGTCGCGATCTGATGCGCAGTAACGGCCGGAGGCTGGAACACAGGCACGGAAGCAGCCACGGATACCTTCGCGGCGGCCACCTTCGCGGTCTTGGGGGCAGCGGCCGCGCCTCCGGAAACGCGGGCCGGGCGCGCACCTGCCGGACCCAACAGCGATTTGCGGATGGGTGGCCGGCGATCGAGTTCTTTCTTGAGTCGGGAAACCCGGCGAAATTTTTCGAGCGCGCTGCCGTAGTCTGCCTTGAGCATCGCGTTTCGTTCGATGGCGGCCACGTGCTCGACCGTGACTTCCACTCCGTCGACGGTGCTCAGAATGCTTCCGCCCATTTCGTCGAGCGCGCCCGCGAACTGTTTGATTTCGTCCAGCGCTTTGCTGAAGAGTTCGTCAAAACGCGCACCGAAAGCGGCGTTGTAAGAGGCCACCGTCGCCAGCACGCCGGGATGATAAAACGAAGAATCCAGCCACTGCTTCAGCTCGCGCACCCGTGAGATCACGCCGGAATCCATCAGCGCGTTGAAATCGCGGAAACGGGACACTTCTTCACGCATCGGGTCGAAGCGCCGTAAAAGCTGCACGTGCTCTTCGGGCAACGAAGGAACATCAGTGTCCGCCAGAATTTCGATCAACGCAATTTCGAAAGGTGAAAGCGGCAGTGCGCCATCCAGTCCGTATCCGCTTTGTTGCCATTGCCCGGGTACGCGCGGATGCCGGTAAAGAAATGTCGCGATCACGTCGGTCTTGTCGCGGTTGATGTCACTGGCTTCACGGCGCCGCACGAAGTAACGCAGCAGGGCTTCCGCAACTTCCGAATCGGTATCCGGAGTAAGCGCCTGGCGGAGCATGGCGGGCGTGATGGCCATATCCAGCAGGTGCAGCCAGCGGTACATCCGGGTAAGCGTGGTGGTCAGCTCACGTCCCGCGCGCAGCGCCTCTTCGTCGAGGCCGCTCGGAATCGGAACGTCTCCTCCCAGCGACTCCCGCATGAGCTTCTGGTAGAAGCCCTGCACGGTCGCCAGAATCGCCAACTCAAATCTGATATCTTCGGCCAAGAAACGTCTCCGAGAGCGAGACTCTCCCCTGTCGCATTTTGCTAAATCTTTACTAACTTTCAAGTAAAGACGAAAGTCACTGGTGGTGCAAGTTACCACCGGGGCGAAAAGGCTTCTACTCTTCGGAAGGACATGACCTTCTGCGGCGGAGGAAGATCGCGGATGCGCGCGCTCTGAACTCTGGAAAACAATCCACGAAAACAGGTCAGAAAACAAACTCAGAAAACCACGGTCTTGTTCCCGTAGAGCAACACGCGATTTTCCACATGCCAGCGCACGGCTCGCGAGAGCACGATTTTCTCGAGGTCGCGCCCCTTGCGGATGAGGTCATCGACGGTATCGCGGTGTGACACGCGAACCACGTCCTGCTCGATGATGGGTCCATCGTCGAGCACTTCAGTGACGTAGTGGCTGGTCGCTCCGATCAACTTGACGCCGCGCTCGAAAGCCTGATGGTAGGGTCGCGCGCCGATGAATGCCGGCAGAAATGAATGATGAATGTTGATGATGCGCTGCGGATAACGATTGACGAAGTCGTTGGACAGAATCTGCATGTAGCGGGCCAGCACCATGAAATCGGGCCGGTGCTTGGCGATGAGCGCGTGAATCGCGTCTTCAGCCTGCTGTTTGTTGTCTTTGGCGACCGAGACGACCGCGTAGGGAATCTTGTAAAAATCGGCCAAGCGCTGGTTGTCGGGATGATTGGAAATGATCAGCGGGATGTCGCAAGCCAGTTCGCCGCTTTGCTGGCGGTAAAGAAGATCGACCAGGCAATGGTCGTACTTCGAGACGAAAATGATCATGCGCGGCCGCTGTGACGATTGCGCGAGCCGCCATTTCATCTTGAACTTGTCGGCGATGGGCGCGAAGAGCTTGCCGAAATCGGCAAGCGTCTTATCCGACAGATCGATATCGAAATCCTTGGGATCGAACTCGACTCGCATCAGGAACAGGCCGGACTCTTCGTCGGCGTGTTCGTCCGCGTGCAGGATGTTGCCGTTGTGGCGATAGACGAAGTCGGCGATGGTGGCGACTTCGCCCTTACTGTCAGGGCAGGAGATCAGGAGGATGGCGGAATTCTTCATCGTGATGTCCGACCGCATGCGCAGGAAGACGTGGCAACCTGCGTCTCTACAGAAAGTTGCCGTAGAGACGTTGCTTCGCACGTCTCTGCAGGCAGCGCTACTTCTTTAATTCCTTTAATATCTCGCGCGCCGCATTCGCTCCCGAACCGCCCGTCAAGCCCACGCCGGGATGCGTGCCGCTGCCACACAGATACAGATTCTGAATCGGCGTGCGGTAACGGGCCCAATCAAGCAACGGACGCATGGTGAAGAACTGGTCGAGCGCCAGATCGCCGTGGAAAATTTGTCCGCCCGTCAGCCCATACTTTTCTTCCAGATCGAGCGGCGTGATGATCTGGTGCGTCAAGATCAATTCCGGCAGATTCGGCGCGTATTGCGCCAGCGCCTTCACCACCGTCTGGCCGAGTTCTTTGCGCTGGCTCTCCCAATCGCCCTTCAGCTTGTAGGGCGCATACTGCATGTAGATGGACATCACGTGCTTACCGTCGGGAGCGAGCGTGGGATCGGTCAGCGAAGGAATCGTGGCTTCGAGATACGGCTGGCGCGAGAAGTTGCCGTATTTCGATTCGTCGAAAGCGCGCTCCAGGTAATCGATTTCGTGGCCAATGTGGATGCGGCCTTTCAGCGCGTTGCCGTTCTTGATCGCCGTGAAGCTCGGCAGACCGGAGAGCGCGAGATTCACTTTCGCAACCGTCCCGTTGCCGCGATAGTGCTGCAGCTTCTGCACGAAATCAGGAGAAAGATGAGTGGAGTCGGTCAGCTTCAACAGCGTACGTTTCGGATCGGCATTCGAGACCACCGCTTTCGCGGCAATTTCCTCGCCGGTCGAGAGCAGAACGCCCGTGGCCACGCCGTCCTTCACGCGAATCTCGATGACCTCCACTCCGCTGCGAATCTCGGCGCCGGCGGCCTGCGCGGCGGATGCCATGGCTTGGGTGAGCGCCCCCATCCCTCCTGCGGCAAGGTGCGCCGAGCCCGCGGGATGCGCATCTCCCGCCGCGCGGATCAGCAGAACCAGGCTGCTCCCCGCGGACCAGGGCCCAAGAAATGTTCCGAAGATTCCGCGCGCCGCAACCACCGCACGCAACAATTCCGTTTCAAAATATTCCGCCGCCAGATCGGCCACCGCCATCGGGCCCCAGCGTAGCAGGCGAAACATATCTTTCTTGCCCAGGTTGCGGATGGCGCGCCCGGTTTTGAGCATGCTCCACAGGTCGCCGCCGCTGGGGTGGTCGATGTCCGGCGGCGTTGTGGCGAGTGCCTCCGCGATCACTCTGCCCATTTTTACCAGCGATTCCTGGAACTCAGAATATTTCACCGCGTCTTTCTGCGAGAAGGCGGCAATTTCCTGCGCCGATTGATCTGCGTCCGGATACAGCGAGAGCGCGCGCCCATCGGGCGAGAGCGCGGTGACGCCCACCAGAGGAGTGATCAGCCGCAGCCCATGCTTCTCGAGTTCCAGGTCGCGTACGATCTCGGGACGAATCGGACCGGCAGTGTGCGCGAGCGTTGAACAGCGAAAGCCAGGATGGAATTCGTCGGTGATGGCCGCGCCGCCCACCTGCTCGCGGCGCTCGATCACCAGCGGTCTGAATCCTGCCTTGGCTAGATAGAACGCGGCCACCAGTCCGTTGTGGCCGCCGCCGATGATGACGATGTCGCGCTGGGCAGATTTCGATTCGGCCATGCTATGCCGCTCCCTTCGCGTCTTTCAAAATCTCCAGCGCAGCCAATCGTCCGTTCGCGCCCATGATGCCGCCGCCCGGGTGCGTCGCCGAACCGCACATATATAAGTTCTTGATGGGGGTGCGGTACCGCGCCCAGCCGGCGACTGGACGCAGAAAGAAAAGCTGTTCCAGCGAAAGCTCACCCTGGAAAATGTTGCCTTCGCTCAGGCCCCATTCGCGTTCCAGATCGAGCGGCGTGACCACTTGCCTGTGGAGGATGATGTCTTTGATGTTTGGAGCGTATTCGGCGATGGTGTTGACGACCGTATCGCCGAAAACTTCTTTCTGATCGTCCCAGTTGAGGCCCGGACGCAGCTTGTAAGGCGCGTACTGCACGAAGCAGGACAGCACATGTTTGCCCGGCGGGGCCACCGAAGGGTCGGTCAGCGATGGAATCACCATGTCAATGTAGGGATGCCGGGAGAAATTCCCGTATTTCGCGTCGTCATAAGCCCTCTCCATGTATTCGACGGAGGGGGAAATCGAAATCGCGCCGCGCAAGTGAGCGCCGGGTCCGGGCATGCACTTAAAGTTCGGCAGCGCGTCAAGAGCCATGTTGACTTTGCCAGACGAGCCGCGAAACTTAAACCGGTTCACCTCTTCGAGAAAGTCGCCGGGCAAGTGCTCGGCTTCAATCAACTTGGTGAACGTGAGGCGCGGATCTACGCTGGAAGAAATGATGTCGGCATAAAGTTCGTCGCCGTTCACCAGCACGACTCCCTTGGCTTTGCCGCCCTTTACGATAATTCTCGAAATACCGGACTGGGTGCGGATCTCGACTCCTGCCTCGCGGGCGGCGTCGGCGATGGCATTCGAAATCGCGCCGGTCCCTCCGCGTGCGAAGCCCCAGGCGCGAAACGCGCCGTCGATCTCGCCCATGTAGTGATGGAGCAGAACGTACGCAGTTCCCGGCGAACGCACGCCCAGGAACGTTCCGATGATGCCTGACGCCGACATCGTCGCCTTGAGCACATCCGTCTCGAACCACTGATCGAGAAAGTCGATGGCGCTCATGGTCATGAGCTGCACCTGGTTGTACTTATCCTCACTCGACATACCCTGGAATCGGCGTCCGATGAAAAGCAGCTTCATCAGTTCGCGCGGGTTGAGCGTTGTGGGATCGGGCGGGACCATGCTCAGAATCGGCTTCACAAAACGGCACATCGCCTGCATGGCTTTGCCGAACTCGTCGTAGGCTTCGGCGTCCACGCGGGAGTGACGGGCAATCTCGCGGTGCGTTTTGCCGTGATCGTTCACGCGCCATAGATAATCTCCGCTGGGCATGGGCGTGAAAGTTCCGTCGAGAGGAAGAATCTCGAGGCCGTGGCGGGGCAGGTCGAGATCGCGAATAATTTCCGGCCGCAGTAGTGACACCACATACGAGCAAACGGAAAACTTGAATCCGGGGAAAATCTCTTCGGTGCAAGCCGCGCCGCCGACTATGTGGCGGCGTTCCAGCACCAGAACTTTCTTGCCGGCGCGCGCCAGGTAGGCAGAGTTGACCAGGCCGTTGTGGCCGCCGCCGATTACGATCACGTCGTATTTCGATGCATTCGCCATGTTCGCCTTCAAGTCTCAGCGTGCGCTTGGAATTCGCACGGATTGTAGCAGCTGCGTTGCAGGATGCTGATGGAATCGGGTAGTGCCGGCGATCCGCCGACGAAGGGCCGCCCGGACGGGGGCACTACAAAGCGTTAGAGGCCGCTGGGCAGAACCGTCCAGCTTCGCAGAACACCGAATAACGATGGCAGGATTGCGCGCATGATGGGATGAAACGTGAAGCCACAATTCTATCGGGAACGCGCCATTTTGTCTGCCCATTTGCATCCCTGCTGACTGGAGGTCACGCGCCGCCTTGTTGCTACGCGAGGAGAGCGGTGAATTATAATCCGGCTTCGGCTATTGTTCTGAAGTTCGAATCTGAGGAAACCAACTTGCCCATCGGAACCGCATTCCACGAGAGAACTTTCCCGCTTTGCCAGAGCCTGAACTACCGCGAGTGGTCGGGTTATTACACGGTGAGCGTTTACGAAGTACACCATGAGCACGAGTACAACGCCATCCGCAACGCAGCCGCGTTGATCGATATCTCGCCGCTCTACAAATATCTGATCACCGGCAAAGACGCGACCAAGCTGGTGAACCGCGTGATCACCCGTGACATTAACAAAGTGAAAGCGGGGCAGGTGATTTACTGCTGCTGGTGTGACGAGCAGGGCAAGGTGATCGACGACGGAACGATTTCGCGGCTCGAGGAAAACGTTTATCGCTGGACGGCTGCCGATCCCAGCTTGCGCTGGTTCCGGCAAAACGGCCTCAACATGGACGTGCAGATCGAAGACATTTCGGAAAAGGTTGCCGCATTAGCGCTGCAGGGGCCAACCTCAGCCAAGCTGCTGAAAGCCGTGGCCGATGCCGACATCGCGAATCTGAAATATTTCCGCGTGACGCGGGGCAAAATTGCTGGCGTCGCCGTCGACATTTCCCGCACCGGCTATACCGGCGATTTGGGCTTCGAAATCTGGGTGCCGTGGAACGACGCGGTCAAGGTGTGGGACGCTCTGGCGGAAAAAGGAAAGCAATTCGACTTGCACGCGGCGGGCATGCTTGCGCTCGACGTGGCCCGGGTGGAGGCTGGGCTTCTCCTGATTGAGGTCGACTACACGAGCTCCAAGAAAGCACTGATTCCATCCCAGAAATATTCGCCCTACGAGTTGGGCTTCGCCAAGATGGTGCATCTCGACAAAGAAAACTTCATCGGCAAGCGCGCGCTGGAACAGGACGCGAAGAATGGTGTTCCGCGGCAACTGGTCGGCCTCGAAGTGGATTGGACCGACGTGGAGCAGCTCTATGAGCATTACGGCCTGACGCCGGCCGCTCCCGCGCAGGCCTCTCGCGTAGCTGTACCGGTCTACCAGGGCGAGAAGCAAGTAGGCAAAGCCACTACCACCAGCTGGTCGCCGATCCTGAAGAAGATGATTGCGCTGGCCAGTGTCGAGACAGGATATTCGAAGCCGGGGACACAGTTGCAGATGGAAGTCACGATTGAAGCAGTCCGCTTGAAGACCAACGTGAAAGTGGCCGCGTTGCCGTTCTACAATCCACCGCGGAAAACGGCGACGCCGGTTTGATTGCGGGTTGTGTGAGGACGGGCGAGCCGCCCGTATCCACGCGTCCTCTGCCGAAGCGGCGTCACGCGGGATTAACTCCTCTCGCCGCTCTCCGTTTTCCCGCGGCGTAAATCCAAACTCCGACCAGAACCAGCCCCGTCGTCGCTCCCACGATTTTGAACAGCGCCAAGGGCTTATTCGGCTCATCGGCCTGCGGAATCAGAGACAGCGCGATCGTCGCTGTCGTCGTCAGGAATCCGACCACAGCTGCCAGCATGGCTACGATTTTGCCTCCCGGCACGCGGATCACTTCCGGCCCTGCCGGCTCGCGCTGCAGCTTGATCATCGACGCAAACAGATACAAGTAGGGAATGAAATACGTGATCACTCCCATGCTGACCAGTACGTCGTACGCCCCCTTGACGCTGGTGCCCGCCTGCCCGAGAAAAATGAAGACGACACCGAGGAAGAACTGCGTCAGCAGGGCGACCCACGGCGTTTTCCAGCGCGGGTGCAGGGCGCCGAACGCCTTGGGCAGAAAGCGATCAAGCCCCGCCACAAACGGCAGCCGAGCGACCGCTGCGAGATAAGCTCCTGCTGCGCCAATGTTGCTGAGCGCGATCAGGAACGCGACCAGCGGTAGCACTCCCGGAAACCCCACGCGCGCCGAGGTCTTTGACACGGCCTGCACCAATCCCTGCAGGCTGTTTACTTCCGTCGAAGGCAACGCCAGCAACACGCAGACGGTGCCCAGAATGTAGCAGATGGTCACCACCACCCCGCCCGACACCAGCGCAATTGGAATCGTCCGTCGCGCGTTCTTGATTTCTTCTCCCATGAACGACGCCGTTTCGCACCCTCCAAATGCAAACGTCAGCACTGACCAGAAAATAATGTCGTTGAGATGCGTGCTCGGAGTCATCGACCGCACCGTGAAAGACGTAGCCGAGCCATAACGGTGCCACGCCAAAAAACCCATCGCAATCACGATGCACACGGGAATCCACATGGCCAGCGCGCCGACGTTGTGCAGCCACTTGCCGACGTCGAGTCCGACGATGTTCATCAGCGTCGCCGCACTCAACGTGAGCAGAGAGAAGACGATGTAGAACGTGGCATTGCCCGACAGATGTTGCCACGCAGTCTGCCGCATGAAGAGAATATTGCTGGCGGCAAAATACAAGACCGCAGGGAAGTAGGGCAGGTTGCTGGTCCAGTAAGTCCATGCCGCCATAAATCCGGAAAAATCCCCGAATGCGCGTTTGCTCCAAACGTAGAGCCCGCCTTCATTGGGATAGCGCGAAGAGAGCTCCAGCACCGACAAAGCCAACGGCGTGTAGAAGCACAGCCATGCCCCCACCCATATGATGATGGAACTCGGGCCGGCCGCCGCCGCAGTGGCGATCCACCGCAAGCTAATGCCGGTGATCACATAGAACAGGAGGAGATCGCGAAAGCCCATCGCCTGTCGCGGACGATTTGCGTCTTCGGCGTCGGCGATGGAAACGCCAGTGGAAAGACTCACTCGTTCGGGCTTGTCGGCTGGGTTGGGCTGTGACAATGGCGTGTCCCGCGGTCAGGATAGCGTAAGCAGGAACAAGAGGAATAACACCGGCTAGAGATCGGGGCAAGACGAAAATTCCGCGGGCTAAGTAATTTCGGAATAGGAAGCCGAGAAGAAGTCCGGCCTCTGCCAGAATTTGTCGTAGCATTCGTTGCAAAGCCAGTCGCGGCCGTTGGTAACGCCGGTGCCGTGTTCGGCGTCATCCGACGCGAACAACGGCCACTGGCACACGGCGCAGCGATCTTTCTTTTTCCAGCCGCCTTTGATCAATGCAAAATTGGCAGCGTCCTCGGCGGCCAGGCTAAGGTCAAAGGAAATCGCGCCACTCTTGCGGTGGACGACTATGTCTCGGACGACCAGATCGCGCTTCTGCCAATGCCACGAATACTCGCGGCAGCGCTTCACGGCATTGTGAATCTGCGTAGCGTTGAAGGGCGCGCCGTGGATCTCGATGGTGGCCGACTCCCTTGACCGGTCGTTCGAGAGCCCCCCTCGCACGAGGTCGAACGGTTGCTCTGGTTCTTTTTCGATTCGCGTTCGGAGTTCCGCAAGAACTGCGCCGCGCTCAACCAGCAACTTGGCGGCAAAACAATTCTCCTCGCGCAGCAGCCCGAGCAGCAGATGCTCGGTTCCGATATGCCGGTGATTCAAGCGCTCGGCTTCTTCTGCTCCATAGGCTAAAACGCGCTTGCCTTCCTTGCTGAGCGGCAAGTCTACCGACGTGGAAGAGGGCGCGTGCCGCGGGATCGCAGCCTCAACCTGTTTGCGAATGGATTCGGCTTCCACCATGGGCAATAGGCGAGTAATCCCTTTATGCTCGCGCAAAATACCCAGAAGCAGGTGCTCGGTTTCCATCCAAGGTGAGCCGAACTGGCTGGCTTCATAACGGGCGAAAAAGATTACCCGCCGCGCTTTTTCCGTGTACCTCTCAAACATCGTCTACCCCACGGCCGCACTCTTGCGGTGGCTGCGCTTCCAGTACAAATATCCCGGCACGCCGATGAGCACGATCGCAGTTCCCCAGAACGCTTCCGCCGGCCGCGTGATGATGGTGTTCAGCGTCCAGGCTGTGCCGACCAGAACGTAAATCGCAGGCAGCCAGGGGTATCCCGCGCAGCGGTACGGCCGCGGAATTTCCGGCCGCTTCCAGCGCAGAATGAACATGCCGATCACAGTCAGCGTATACGACAGCACCATGCCGTAGATCACATAAGTGTAGAGCTGATCATAGCGTCCGCTGACGGTGAGCAGCGCGGCCCAGACGCCTTGTCCAATCAGGCTGAAGGCCGGCGTCCGCCATTTAGGATGGATGACCGCCATGCGCTTGAAGAAAACTCCATCTTGCGCCATCGCTAGATACACGCGTGCGCCCGAAAGCGTGCAGGTGGCTGCGGCGCTGAAGCATGAAACCGCGATCATGAGCGAGAGCCACACCGCGGCGTGCGGAGAAAACAGTGCGACCGCGGCAGCATGAGCGATGGTTTCGTGCTGCGCAATCTCGCTGAGCGGCAGCGCGTATAGGTAGGTCATGTTCATGGCCACATAGATCGCGCCGACCGCGAGCACACCCAGCACCATGGCCAACGGCACATTGCGGCGCGGCTCCTTGACCTCGCCCGCGACCCAGGTGATGTAAACCCATCCGTCGTAGGCCCAGAACACCGCGATCAACGCGACTCCCATGGCAGAGATCAGCTGCGCGGGATGCAGTCCCATGCCGAGGCCGACGCCGTGCGCCTGAAAGTGAGACCAGTCGCCCTTGCCCATGGCGAATCCAAGAACCACGAACGCCGCCATGGCCGCGAACTTTGTCCAGGTGGAAAGATTCTGCAGCAGCGTGCCCCAGCGCAATCCCACGACATTCACGTAGGTTAAGATGGCGATCAGCAGCAGACCGAACAAATGCGCCCGCGTGATCACGATTCCTGCGAGCGACAGTACCACGTGATCTTGCGAGACGACAGGAAAGACTCGTCCCGTGTAGGCGGCTGCGGCGACCGACAGAGCTGCGATGGAGCCGCCGTTCGCCACAGCAAATAGCATCCAGCCGTAAAGAAATGCAACCAGGTCGCCGTAAGCCTCGCGCAAGTAGATGTACTGTCCGCCCGAGTCGGGGAACATTGATCCCAGTTCGGCGAAAGCAACGCAGCCGAACAGCGAAACCACTCCCCCCAGCACCCACACGCCCAGAAACAGCAAAGGCTGCGGCAAAGGTCCGGCAACATCTTTCGCCGTTAGGAAAATCGATGAGCCGATGATGCCGCTGACCAACAGCAACACCGAATCAAGCAGGCTGAGCCCGCGAACCAAAGTGGGTTGACCAGAAGAAGATTGAGTCGAGGTCTGCTGCGAAGCAGATGTAGGGGTGTCGGTCGCGGAAGCGGCGGGCGAGGAGTCCATTATCCGATTCCGAGCTCGTCGGGGGATTCCAGCGGCGTGCCGCAGCGCCGGCAAATCACCGAAGAACAGTCGCCGCAAGTGAGCGGATCACTGACTTCCTCCGCGCAGTTCGGGCAGTAAAGCGGACCAGGGTCGGGCTTCGGCGAGGGATTCTGGGGGCGTGTCGCCATGAGGAGGAAAACTGTAGCACAGACTCAGCAGCCGCGTCCCTCGACTTAGGCAGGGCGACGGCCGTCCTTCGGGTTCCTTCGCGTCCTCGGTGGTTATAGAATTAAGCGTTAAACCACGAAGGACACCAAGGTTCGCGAAAGAAGGCATGCCCGATAAGCCGCAAACTCCCGACCAGAAGCTGCAGCACGAGTTCAACCGCTGGGCCTCCGAAGGCGAAGGCGAGAAGATGGAGCGCCATCATCTCGACATCACCGAAAAGACGATTCGGTTGATGAATCTTCGTCCCGGCGAACGCGTGCTCGACCTGGGATGCGGCTCGGGATGGGCTACTCGCCTGCTTGCGCGGCTGGTGGGCGAAGGCCCGGAAGGTTTCGGCCAGGTCGTGGGCGTCGATGTCTCCGACGAAATGGTGCGGCAGGCTCGCGCGGCCTCCAAAGATTTCGACAACATTCTCTACGTTTGGGGATCGGCGCAGCAGATTCCCTGGGAAGAAAATTTCTTCGACAAAGTCCTGTCGGTGGAATCGTTCTACTACTATCCCGATCAGGATCGCGCGCTGATGGAACTGTTTCGCGTGATGGCGCCGCGCGGAAGGCTCTTCATCCTGATCAATCTTTACCGCGACAACCAGTATTCCCTGCAGTGGGTCGATAAGCTGAAAGTTCCGGTGCACGTGCGGTCGGAAGCCGAATACGTTGACCTTCTGAAAAAGCACGCCTTCGAAAACGTCGAGGCGCGACGCATCCCTGACGACACGCCTACTCCCGACGGCTACAAAACCAAATCGTTCCACAGCCTCGAAGAACTGCGAGCTTTCAAGCGGATGGGCGCATTGCTGCTAATGGCCACCAAGCCCGACCTGCGCACCCCCGCGCCGGGATACACGATCTACTGAACGCCACCTGGGATGCGCCTAACCCCCTTGTCATCCCGAACGTCCGCGTTTTTCATCGCGGCGGAGGGATCTCAGTCTTTACGGTCGCGGAGCGCCAGCTAGAGGAGCGCGTCCTGAGCCACGCCACGCAATACTCGCGTGTTTGGCTGGCTTCACTATATCTCGCTGTCGTCCCCATCATCGCGATCCCGGTGGCTCAAGTCCTTCACCGGACTCAACGACCGCCCATCCGACGCGTGACGCACTGCGATTCTGCCATTCACGTTTTTCAATTCGATGCGCGTTCCCCCGCCCGCCAATTCGCCGCGCAAATCATGTCCCACAAAGCGGTGATGGTTCACATGCAGCCCAAAGTCGTTATCGATGCCTCCTGAAACCGTGCTGGCCTCAATCTCCGCCTTCGAATCCGACGGAATGGTTAGCTCGACCGGTCCGTTCACCGAATTCAGCTCGACCGACGACCCGGCCAGCTGATCAAACCGTGCATCGAGCTTTCCATTGATGGTCGAAAGCTCAGCCCGCCCCGAAAGATTGTGAGCCTCCAGCCTTCCGTTGATGCACGAAGCGTGCACTTCGCCGCTGACTCCGGCCACGTCGAGCTCTCCGTTGATCAGCTTGATTTCATCCAGGCGAACTCCGCGCGGCACGGTCAGCGTGTATTCCACGCTGGCTGGATTGTTGTGCGAGCCCCAATTGAACGTGTGGTCATGATCGGGATACTTCGTCGAAATAGAGAGATAGTCCGCGCCCGAGTTCACTTCAATCCGCGCCTCGTCGAGCCGCTCCTTGGTGCCGGCGGTCTTTATCGCGTCCACTTTCACTTCGTTCCGGTCCCAGACGGAAATGTGCACGTCGCCGTTAATGTTATCGAGCTCGACGCGGCCCGTGGCGCTAATGGCATAAGTCTTGTGGAATTCATCGGTCAGGCGATCCGAAGCGCGCGCGACTAGGGAGAGTGCAAACAGCGCGCAAACCGTTCCCAGAGCAGCACCGGTCCAGGTGGCGAAACGACGTTGGCGGTTCATGATTCCCTCCATTTCCACCCTTTAGACTCGACAATTGCGAAATTGTGAGTGTTTAACCCGGGAAAAGATCCCATTCCAGCACGAATGTACCCCGTCGTTACCTCCGTTACGTTCTGCTTCCTCCCGCCCTGAAGCACAATCAGCTCATAAGTTTAGGTGGAGTTGCGTCCTGATTTACCTGCCGATTTGGTTGGAAAGAAAAGCCGGGCAAGGCGGCCTCCGAATCACCGTCTTGGCGGTGATTGCGGCCCTGTGTTTTCTGTCGCTTATGCCGGGATCCGCGGCCGCCCAAACGTCCGATTCCGAGAAGCCAGTCCCCATACTCAGCGGTAGCGCCGGCTACTTCAATTTCGTCACGGCCGGTCAGAATCAGATCGACGCACAGATCAATCCTGTTCTTCTTCTGCCGCTCGGCGACCGCTGGCTGGTAGAGGGGAGAATGGAGTGCGAGGGCGCGTTTCAGCGCCCTGCTGGCGGCGGTTCTTACGGCGGCGAAGTGAGCAAGAACCTCGATTATCTGGAAGCGGACTACATCGCCAATCGGCACGTTACCATCACTCTGGGACGTTTTCTCACACCCTTCGGCATCTTCAACGAGCGCCTGTATCCCATCTGGATCCGCAGCCTGCAACAGGATCCTCTGATTTTGCCTCTCTCCGCCGAATCGAATGACGGCATGATGCTGCGCGGCGGATTCCCCGCCAACGCCAGGGCCAACTTCAACTATGCAGCCTATGTTTCGGCGATCAGCAGCGGACACAACAACCTGCAGTCCAATCGCGACGTCGGCGGGCGCATGGCGTTTTTCTTTCCGGGTCCGCGGATCGAGGTAGGAGCATCTTTTCAGAAACTGCTGCAGGACACGCGCACCAATTCCTTCGGATTTCATTTTGCCTGGCTGTCCACCAGGATCCCACTCAACGTGCACTCCGAGTACGCCCGTTCCCGACAGGGCAGCGGGTATTGGGTGGACGGCGCCTATCGCCTGAGCCAGTTGCATTTCTGGCAGAAAGTGATGCGCCACACCGAGCTCGCAGGCCGGGCTGAACAATTCTTCCTCGGATCGATCAGTCCAGACGAAGCCCAATCCCTTGGACTTCAGGCCGCGAATACCCGCGAAGGTGAATTCGGGCTGAACTATTACCTGCGCGATGGCCTCAGGGTCGTGTCCAGCTACGGCCGCCAATTCAGTTCGGGTGGCAATCTCAATCTCTGGACCGTCGGCATCACGTACCGCTTTCTGTTTCCTTTAGGACGCGTAGGGCAAAGCCTGAGCGCTGAAGGTAAGGCCGAACAACGCTCGCCGGCGCCGGGAGGGGTATCACAATGACGAAAAGCCTTGCTACCCTGCTCTGCATGCTCGCTCTCAGCGCAGTCGTCTTCGCCGGAGACCCTTCGCGCCCCGCCGAGCCTTCCGCGAATAAGGACGCGGCGAATGCTGCCGCGGTCGTGCACAACGACGATGCCGATGCCATGCGGGTGCAGGGCGAGCAAAGATTCCGTGCCAACTGCGGACGTTGTCACGCCGCTCCTCAGAAATTTCCCCCACGCATGATGGCGACCGTCCTGCGCCACATGCGCGTGCGTGCCACCATTACTGACCAGGATATGCGGCTAGTCTTGTTCTACATGTCGCAGTAGCCGAAGCGATCGCTCGAACCAACAAGGGCGAGACGAACGAATACAAATGCGTACCAGATCAACATTTCGTCGTGCTGCTATCATGTTGACGTTCGGCGCTGCGCTGTTCGCGGCAGTCCCCTGCGCGAATGCTCAAGAACGAGTCATCGAGCTGCTGGCTGACCGCGACAGTCGCTACAAGATGCCCGGGCTGCGCACACCGGAGATCACGGCCAAGGCCGGCGAAGCGCTGCTTCTCCGAGTGACGGCCCGAAGAGGCAAAACCTGGAATCGCGATGGATCGATTCATGGCTTCACCCTGCTGCGAGCCAAAGACCGGACCAAGGTTGAAGGATGGAGCCTGCTGTTCCGGCCGGGAACGCAGGAGTTTCACCTCGTCGCTCCCTCGGAGCCGGGCGAATATATAGTTGTCTGCACCGTGATTTGCAGCGAAGAGCACGAAGGCATGAACATGAAGTTCATCGTGCTTCCCTGAGATCATTTTGGATCAGGAGTTGCTATGAAGCGAATTGCGATCTGGAGTGCGGCAGGCCTGATGCTCTGGGCCATAGCCGCGCAGGCCCAGAGCGAGAATCACCCGACAGAGAATCTAAAGGTCTTTCGCGGCGAAGTTTCAGACAGCCAGTGCGCCCTCAACGTGCACTCGCTCACCCGCTCCCACCAGGAGATGCTCAAGTCCAAGTCCATGGGTGGCACCTCCACTTCGTGTTCGCTCTACTGCATCAAGAATCTGGGCGGCGAATTCGTTCTTGCGGCCGGCAAAACCGTTTACCGGCTCGACAAGCAGGATGCCGTGCGCGATTTCGCCGGCCAGAAGGCCAAGATCACCGGCACCCTGGACCCCAAAACCAAGACCATCCATGTGGAAAAGGTCGAGATCGAAGCGCAGCAGTAGCCGGTCCGGCCTTCGGGTGAAGCGCTCCGATTCGGCTTTCCTTTCAGAGCGGGCTTCAGCCTGGGGCGCGGCTGCTGAATGTTATCGCGGACAGCTATCCTCCCACCGCCCGCCCCTGCCCACTCCCTCAATTGACGGGGTGAGAACAACACGGGAGGGAATATGCACCTATCAAGATAGTAAACATCTATTTCGCAGCCGAGAAATTCGCTGTGCCGGTAACCGTGCGCGGTGCGGGGCGTGCCACGAGCAAGCACGTTGGATTAATCGGTGAGAACAGCACGGGAGGGAATGTGCACCCCTTTCCGGGCAGCTCTGTGTCCTTAGCAAGTTAAAATGTCCGGTTTTCTAAGCACACGACATGTCCGGTTTCATAGTTAACCAGCAGCAGTCGGGGCTGTGGGAAAGTGGGAATC
>Ga0209006_10001738_pt1 | contig 19749 bp, 32 predicted proteins | sample JacPin_JW_Ref_O2_FD_188567 | JGI IMG/M metagenome (GOLD analysis project Ga0209006, IMG submission 188567) | Forest soil microbial communities from Algoma, Ontario, Canada - Jack Pine, Ontario site 1_JW_Ref_O2 (SPAdes) (version 2) | ecosystem: Environmental > Terrestrial > Soil > Boreal...
AGAATGCTGCGGACGGATCGTCGACGTACACCTAACGAATGTGAACCATTGGACAACGGTAGTCCAGGACGAGAATTTGGCTCTGAGGAGAGGAGTTCGTAGTCTTCCTCGAGTTGTCGGCTCGAGCTAGTGTCGAGTAACCTGCGTACAGCGCCCCGCCATACATTCATCAGCTATCTCCGTTCGACGGGTGAAGGAATTGAGGGTGAGGTTGGACTCAGTGTTGCTGCGCAACTAAAACGGGTGGCTGCCATCGCGCATCACACTCGGAACCATCATCATCAAGCCATGGACAAGTCACCAGAAAGCTTCACATTCACAGTTGGAAAGCTGGGTTTGTCATTTATTTTTTGCTCTCGTTGATTGAATCACTCATGGTGGGATATTTTAGACGCAGGAATGGCTGTGAGACTGGAGCTTTAGCTGAAAAAAATATATCTCACTCGTCTTTCAGATTCTGCTCGGCGAACGCGCACATTTGATTGAATTTCCCTCCATCCTCTTGCCTCCCGGTGCAACTACCGGTTCGATCGTCAATATCGCCGTGGATCAGAATGTTGCAGAAGAGAAACGTCGCGATAGTGAATTTTGGGCACTGCAGGACGAAATTCTAAAGTCATTCGGGCAGAGTACCCCAGAACATCCCAAACTCGAGGTTCGTTCCATTTTTCTCCTTCCGCGGTCACAGAGACACGTTCTTCCACACCCAGTTGCGGAACATAACACAAACTTCTGTCACTCTCGAATGGCCTCCAATTAAACTCGCTACAGCCCACTTGCGGTCCCTTGACATTTACAGAAATGGTCAACGTCTCGCTTCTATACCTTCTCCTCACACAAATACCTCCACTAAACTTTCCGGACTCGAAATAAATTCAGAATATTCCTTCCAACTCATTCTCCGCACGACCGCTGGCACGTTTCCCTCCAACATCATACGTGCTCGCACACACACCATGAGTGACACATCTGGTATTTCCGTTTGCTTCGGAAATGTGCAGGACTCGATAATGCTTGAAAATGCTAAAATCGCGTTGAACGAGATGAAGGCCAAATGGAGCGACAAGATTCAGATTGATACGACCCATTTTGTTTGTACAACTCCTGCAACTACTCCCAGCGGCGCTCAGCCATCAGGTAGTGCCGGCGGTGCACCTGGGGTGGAATACCAGAGAGCCCTGCAACTCAGTATTCCAGTCGTTCAGCCGCATTGGATTTTAGCATGTCACTCGGAGAAGAAGTTTGCTAAATTCTTTGTCCTTATTGTCTTCCAGATTCACTGAAAATATAATAGGATGGTGCCAATTTCGGGATATTATCTTGGAACGACACCGTCTGCGCCAGCCAGTGCGCCAGCTTCCACTAGGCCACAGTCAATGTCCCAAGCCTCGCTCTCTCGCTCACCCCCGTTACCGAGTAACAACGCCGGACACCGAGCCTCGATGCCAGCACCCCGCCGCAGGTCAATCAGCCCACCCGCCACATCTGCATTCGTCAACCAACCACCAGTGGGCCTGGAAACGCAATCTCGGACACGATTCGAACCTACACCGGAAGAAGATATCGGAGATGATGGAGCTGAGGAAGTTCAGTTGGAGAAGACAATCAGTGTGGAATCTAAAAGAAAAAGTAGGAGCGGGACCATGAACAAAAATTTCAAGTTCCCATCGCCAACACCCCCCATTGTTTCAGGTACTACGACCAAGAAAGCCCCTCCGCCACTGGCGCCGGAGTCCCTCCTCACAGGCGATTCAAAACCTGCAGTGATCACTCCTTCAAGCGTCGAGGTTCCTCCACCTCCTGTTGAGAAAGAAATTACTGCTCACGATGGAGAGGATGATGTTGGACCAACGGAGGAGATCTCCTTGAATTGACCGTCATGCTACTCGTTGAGTCAATTATTGTTAAAGCTAAAGGGATTTGCGCTCCCAGCCACGAGCCAGCCACCGGACATTAGTTCTACTTCATAACCTTGCTATAATATTGCGAAACTATAGAGTATCCAGTCCACAATACACATATGGCTTTCACACCAATGCTACCAGGTCAACCTATACCTCTACCTCGCGGACCAGCACCCCAGCTTGGTGGTGGAACTTATCTGCTGGATGGGCAAGTCAGGGCGGCTTTGGTTGGCGTACCAAGTTATGACGGACCTGTTGGTATTATTCCGCGCCCTGTCGCAATTATGATAGTTATTCCATGGCACCTCTCATCTAGACGTTGTCAATTACTCGTGTCCGCCCTCACCCACCAGCGCCGAATTCCATCGTCCTTGGAACCGTGACTCGTTTATCGCCTCTGCAAGCAACGATCTCAATTTCTGCGGTAGACAGTGTTCCCCTCCCTGCAGGAGAGGAATTCATTGGTGTCATCCGTACCCAAGATGTACGGGCGACAGAAAAGGACAAAGTGAAAATTGGTGAGTGTTTTCGAGGAGGCGACGTTGTAAAGGGACTGGTGGTATGTTCCCCTCCTTAGAAGTTGGGACTTTTTCACGTCTCACATTCTTCAGATTTCTTTGGGAGATGCCAGAAGTTACTACATCACTACCGCACGGAATGATCTCGGTGTGATATTTGCGACAAGCGAAGCAGGTGAACCTATATTCCTGCTACAACGGATTTTTGTTGATACTTGTCGGTCTTTCACCCTTACTCCATGCAGGCGCAACCATGGAACCCGTTTCTTGGCAAGAGATGCGTTGCCCAAGAACTGGGCTGATTGAAAAACGCAAATGTGCGAAACCTGACGTATTGTGATCATGTTTCTCCGACTTCAAGGTTCACCTGGTTTCCCTCTACTCGGACTGCACCGTGAATCTTCCCCAGTTCCATATCTTCAGGTGACAGACCGGGTTCAATGGCCTTTTTACGATCATTTCCCGCAAGAATGGTCAGAAACGCATGTTAGGGCTGCTACCTATCGAGCCCCATTCGCCCCGGCATCGGGACCACCCAGTCCACGGGAAATGGGTCTGCATGATTGTATGTAACATGGTAATAGATAGAGCAAGCTACTTCCTGAGTCTCATTAATTATTGACCGTGCCTGCACGTGCCGCACTGTATCGCCGTCTGGCAACCGATGTTCGTACTCCTTTGAAACGTGACTTGCAAGTGTATCGTTCCATTCACCGTTCATGAGCTCCCCTTCCTCGATCAGAGCCAATGGCGGCATAAAAGGCGGGAACGATGAAGTATTAATCATCGTTGACAGTCCCATTGTCCACAGCCCTATCCACTCGGACCCCAGTTTCATGGAACACGACCAGTTGAGCGAGGGATCGGGGGATCCAGACGTGGATGTGGACGTGAAGGATGGGAAAAGAATGGAAGATCCAGGTCCGAGTGAAGGAGAGGAAGACACCGACGATCTAGAAGACGACGACACTGACGAGGACGAATATGAGGAGGATGAGGAGCCCGCACTCAAATACAAACGGATAGGTGGCGCCCTGAACGACCTGCTCAAGAAGGATTCGGCCTCTGCTCTTTCTGTTGCGAATAAACTGCTGGTGGGTGGTTTTCTTGTTCTGAATCTCATCCTACCATCTTCCTACTTCATTAATAGGCGTTAGGGACTCACGCTGGCATCGTCCATATTCTGGATCTCGACGGGAAACGAATAAAGTCATATAAGCCACACTTGGCTTCTGTTAGCGATATAGGCATGGATGCAACAACGTGCTTCGTTGCGACTGCCTCTTTAGACGGTGTGTTATGTATATTCTAACATGCATGAACACTGCTCTAAAGGCAGGCCTCCAGGACAGGTTGTTGTGCAATCCCTCTTTACGCACGAGTCTTATGCGTTTGACATGAAGAGGCCCATGCGTACGGTGGCTATGGAGCCCAATTTCGCCAAGCGGACTAGCAAAGCAATAGTTTGTGGAGGGCTAGCAGGGACTCTTGTGTTACATGAGAAAGGGTGGCTCGGCCACAAGGAAACCGTTTTGCATGCTGGAGAAGGACCCATATGGCAGGTAAGGTGGATGGGCCGGCTTATAGCATGGGCAAACGATCGGGTAAGATATGTACACACTTAAAGAAAAGCATGTTCACTCAGAGTTACCTCTTGTGATCTTTAGGGGGTGAAGATATACGACGTCGTCTCGCAAAGTCGGATAACATTCATTGACCGGCCCGCGGATAGTCCTCGCGCCGATCTCTTCAAATGCACACTTCACTGGCAGGATGATTCCACACTTTTAATTGCTTGGGCAGATCATATCAAAGTGGCCCGGATACGCGCCAGGACGTCTGCTACCCCGAATGTTCCACCACTTTTTGTAGACATCACTGCCGTATTCCAGTTGGACGGTATGGTTGCTGGTATCCTTCCTCACCCTACTCCGCCTTCAACATCGATGCCCAACTCCCCACATTCTGCTGATCCCATCTCGAGCGAGGGTTCCACTTCGTTGGCCATCGCAACTACGTCTACATCACCACCATTGACATCCTTGCTCATCCTTACCTACACCCCGCCGGATACGTCATTCATCCATGGAAGTGAGATGCCGGACGATCCTGCACAGCAAAAACGAAAAGCTGCTGAACGTCCAGAACTACGGATCATATCTCGTGCCGGTGAAGAACTCGCAGCGGACGCAATCAGTCTCACAGATTTCCAATCATGGAATTGCAATGATTACGTATTGGCTGAGGTGGATGACGGTACTAATAGTGGAGGTGAAGGCGGCCGATGTTATGTGGTGTTGAGCCCAAGAGACATCGTAGTAGTGAGACCACGGGATAGCAGAGACCACGTTGCGTGGCTAGTGGCGAGGAAGAGATATGAAGAAGCCTTGGATGCCATCGAGAAGTTTGGTCATACCGACAAGCCGGTAGGCACTGGCAACGACACTGTCAACCCTACCGCGATTGGTCAGCGGTATATCCGGCACTTAGTAAACGAAGGTAGGCGTCCTATGTACTCGACGTATACTCTGAAACCATGTCCCAGCAGGTGATTTCGTGAAAGCTGCCCGGCTCTGTCCCAAAGTTTGCGCCCAAGATCCGAAGCGTTGGGAAGATTGGATCTTCGTGTTTGCACAGCAGAGGCAACTAAAGGTACACAGTTTAGCGGGTAAGTCTGAACCGGATATTTATGAATTCCACAGGTCATCATACCATATGTGCCCACCAAATCACCGCGTCTTGGCCATTTGGTTTACGAGATGATACTTGCGTATTTCCTCAGTCACGACCGACAGGCAAGGCTGTTGCCCGTGCCCTCAGGCTTTGCTAATTCCTATCTGGACAGGCTTTATCACAAACCATCAAAGAGTGGCCAAAAGAAATATACGATATCGCAACTGTCATTGTAGCAATCCAGGCGGAACTAGACAAATCTGCCTCCCCTTCGGCAAATACCACTGGACCTGAAACCGTCATCCTTATGGAATGTTTGGCGGACTTGTCAGTCCCGGCATCTTCACTGGTTGTTGCCCAGCTGATCTCACCTCTAATCAGATACACCGCTAATCGGCAATTTGGGAAAGCCCTTCCGTTTTATTTACGTCTTCGGAGAGCAACTGTTTTCGATCTCATTCGTGAACATAGCTTATTCACGGACGTGCAGGATCAAGCGTTGTTACTTGTTGAATTTGATCACGAGCTTATGGAAAAGAGGAAGTTGGAAGGCCAAGAGGTGGATGATAGGCAGAATGAAGCTATAACTTTGCTCGTGGATCATATCCACTCTATAAGGGTTGGTTTTTGACCTTGTCGTTGCTTCGGCTTCATAACCAAATTGTCGACACAGATCGGGCGTGTGGTTCAACAATTGGAAAAACGTCCTTACTACCTCTACCTATATCTCGATGCGCTATTCCAGAAGGATCCTCATTCTGCGTCCAGTTTCGCTGATATTCAGGTGCGCGCAATGTTGACCGTTCCATTCTCTCCCTGACCTTTACCTTTTATTCAGGTCAAACTCTATGCCGAATATGCCCCTGCTCGCCTTGTAGATTTCTTCCGAGCAAGCAACTCTTACAATCTAGAAGCGGTAAAGTCTTTCTCACTCAAAGTTTGCAGATTTTGATCGTGTTCAGGCCTACACGGTTTGCAATGAGCGCGACCTGGTACCAGAGATGGTCTTTCTCTTAGGCCATATGGGTAATAATAAAAAGGCACTTACACTCATCATTGAACGGCTTGGGGACGTGAACCGAGTGTGTATATTGTCAATTTGAGGCATGACAACTTGAAGCCACTCAATTTCTCCTCATATCAGGCCATAGATTTTGCCAAAGAGCAGTGCGACGCTGATCTTTGGGAAGACCTTCTCAAGTACTCCGAAACTCGTCCACGTGGGTATCTCCTGTAGTTCATTCGTCCCTTATGCATCTGACTTGCCTCCCTCCTAGCTTTTATCCGCGGTTTGCTTGAAAACGTTGGGGCCGAAATCAACCCCGTCCATCTGATTCGCCGTATCAAGAACGGCCTTGAGATTCCAGGTTTAAAGGAAGCTCTGATCAAGATTTTGCAAGACTTCCATCTGCAGATTTCTCTATTGGAGGGGTGCCGGGCTATTCTAAACGCCGATTGTTCGGAACTTGGAGGCAAATTGCAGAAACACCAGACCAGTGGATTTTTCATCTCTGGTATATTGACATCCCATTTGACATCATTCACGATGTTCATTCATTATACAATTGTAGTGAAAACTCTCTGCCCGGTGTGTGGCCGACAACTGCAGGAGAACCCCCAGTCCTTGATCTTGCTTTTCCTGTGCCGTCACGTCGTGCACGCTAGTTGCGTAAGCGGCGGGGATCAACTTCCTATTCGATCGGATTTCGCTATAGAGGTAGCAGCCCCATCAAGTCAGGGCATGAGTGAGCGCATTGCGATGTTCGTTTTTCGTGTCTATTTCAAGCGGATCACTAATGTAGTCGGTGCTTTACCATCATCCAGTACATCCACTGTGCGTGACAAGATCACTCAGGGTTGTCCAATTTGCTACAAGAAGAAGGAGGGAAACCGGACATGATATCGTTACATGCTTGCATATTACCACCAGGATTGATACCCTCCCGTCGTCTTCATCTGCCCTACCTATCTTCAGCTGCACAGTTTTGTAATTAGCATCCATCACCATATCTCAGAGCAAAAGAGATGATGACGAGAACTCTTGACTTCTCTGCGTTTTCTCTAAGACCTCATGCTCCAGCGCCCCTCCACCATTTTATGACACCATCTTCTCCTCCGGTCAAGAAAGCTCCCGTGGAATTATTTGCCAACGGTTTCGGGCGCCACGACACACTCCAAACTTCACCAGTGTCCTGGATAGTCGAAACGGCCGCACGTGCAGCAAGGTCCCACACTTTGATAGTCTTATCCGCAGATCTGCAAGCGACTTGAGTAATGAGTCTGTTCCTGGGGAGGGAGAAACGTACCCAGATACAGCTAATCTACCATCAGGAGATATGTCAGTACTCAGGACCCAGGATGAATGTCCGGAAAGTGTTGCAACTGCGCCAGACCCGGGTTTTCCGGAAGATGAAGTTCGGACATCGTGGAGAATAAGACGTTTGTCGTCGGATGCAGAGAGAAGGAGCTGGATATCATTAAAACCGAAAATAGTTGTGAATAGAGCTGGGAGGAATCAGGATGATAGCAATCAATGATACCCACCTGACAATCGTGAGACCAAGCCAGAGAACGCACAGACATGGCGTGTGACGTGTATGTCGAAACTAGCGAGCCGGATTCGATGTCAAAGATGTATATTTGTCCTGTTTCTGTAGATAGAGCGATGCGAGACGCATCCGGGCTCTGTGAAAATATAAAAGTGGTTAAATATGGCTACTTTCAGTGGCAGATATCGTTCTAGAGAATGATGGGGTTGCAATTTGGTGGAAACGGACCTACATGTGCACAGTACATCCCGAATTTACTTCTTCCACTGGAAAGGGTCGTGCGACGCTCGCCAAAGCTGTCCGACTCGGCGGAACGAATTGTAACGTTACCGGAACCCCCAGTTGAAGCATACGTGCCACCTTTCGGATTGAGGGACACCGACCACGCTAATGAGATAAAAGCGTTAATGGAGAAAATAGTTCGTTTCCAATCGAGAGACCCCAATTCGACCAAGAGTCTGTATGCTGTATGCAGGCAATTCAAAGACACTCACAAGGTTCAGCATGATCCGATCCAATTCGCACATAACTCTCATGCCGTCCCAGTACCTCTCCAGATGGCAGGTCCCACAGGCAGGTCAGGCCTTCGATGCTATTATACAACGCGTGACCGTTGGGCAAAACCGACAAGGACACTAAACCGAGCGTGTGTGGCGGGAGTTGCCGGATTAACTGTCCAGACGAAGAGTCGAATTGCTTGATAGCACCATCAACTGATATGGAGACCGCCTTGTCGTCGGCTGTCCACGCTATACCCCAGATGGCATCCGTGTGGGCTACAGGTAACCATTATCCTCTGAGCAATATGATAATGTCAGAACTGTTTCGTACGCTCTTTGCATGCAAGCGTGTTCACAAATGCGAGACTCTATCGTAAAACCTGAGTTCGACACGCTACGAGTGAAAATATCAAACTGACCATGATGATCGCAACTTCCAAGTAGGGGTCATCACGTGCCACTGTTCCAGTGATTTCTTGAATCGAGCGTCAGTCGTAGATTCCATACGTGTCTTTGTGTCTGATTCTACTCGAGCCTCGCCTTTGTCCCGTTTCTTTCTTCGAGAACTGCGCTGTATATTCTATTTTGCAGTCTTGCTCGCTAAATGATCGAGCCGCCACCGGCAGGAACCGATCGGAGATTGAACGTTATGTATAAGCTGCAACCTTGAACCTTATTATATCCTCACATTGAAGAAAGCGGACGAAGACATCAACGCAAGCCAAACCTCAATAAAAAGTGGATTTCTCTCAAAGTCAATGAAGTGTGCTGCTGTGTACTCACGAACAAGCAATATATAGGATGTCTGACGCTGGAGATGAAATTAAAATCGATGAACCGGAGGTTGAGGCCCCTGCTGAAGCCCCTCCGAAAGGGAAATTAGGTCTCGAGGACGCTCTACAGGTAAATAAAGCTCCTGGAAATCACTTGCAAGCAATCTCAGTAAATTCGTTTTGTGCAGCAAGTCCTCAAGAATGCACTCGTTCACGATGGTCTTGCTCGTGGCCTACGGGAATGCGCCAAAGCCTTGGATAAACGCCAGGCGCATTTGTGCGTGCTTGTGGAGACCTGCAAGGAGGCCGAGTATATCAAACTCATCGAGGCTCTTTGCGCCGAGCACAAGATCAACTTGATCAAAGTTGGTGACGCCAAAGTCCTTGGAACTTGGGTTGGGCTTTGCAAGATCGACAGGGAAGGCAACCCTCGAAAAATTGTTGGTTGCTCATGCGTTGTAGTCAAGGAATACGGTGTTGAGAGTGAGGGGCTCAACGTTCTGCTTGACTATTTCAAGAACCGCTGAGTGAGTCTTGTGCTTTGTCTGTCCGTCTGTGATGACAATACAGACTCCCTCGACTGAGTCTCTGTGCTTTGAAGACACACGTCTATCCGGAATCATTATATTTTTGTCTGACTTTTTTGTTTCTCCTCTCCGGTGTCGATGAACATCTTGCTTATCATTCGTTTCCAGCTTACTACCTACTGTGTCTTTGTGAAGCACGTTCACAATAAATCCCTGGCTTCTTGAGTCTCGACTCTCATGCCACATTGCAATCAGCGAAATATCTGCGGCATGATGACCTGGTAACGCGCGATCGACATCCTGGTACTTTTTTGAATCAACACAGTGTGAGCTAAGGGGTGGTCTATCCACTTCGACGTAAACATTTTCCCTTCATTTTGCCTTTCGTGAAAAGTGAAAGGGCCAATCTCCGCCCTTTATAAGCTTCCTATGCACACGCAAGTCATCCCAGTCTCAGACCCAACGCGAAACCCGCAACAAAAGACGCCCTTTGCTGGAAATCAGCTACCAAGAAGCTCACAACGCGTTTCCACACGGAATACACAGTCAGCGCCTTCTTTGTTCCGTCAGGCTCCTCCATAAAGAACCTCTTTTCGAATTGGGACGCCATCCTACCCCAATCAACATAGACCAGTGAGGCAGACCTTAGATACTGGATTACGGGACATCCATCTCATTTCTTAGTGCTCGCTGCTCAAAGACGCACCTGAAGTAGAACAAAGAGACCTCCAAGGAGGAACGCGAGGGCCTTGGCGCCTTTCTTGACAAAAATGCCTGAGCAGAGACCACAGGCAGTTCCGAAACCGAGTTCATATTTGTTGACAATGGAAACGGGAGGAGGCGGAAGACTCCCAGAAGTGGGTGGCGTATTGGGCAGTGACGGCGCTTGGGTTTCGAATTAGATCGGAAGGATGCTCCCTCGTTGCAGGTTGGCGTACCTTCGCAATGCACCGTCGGATTCGAAAGCACGGAAAGGCTTATAGCTATGCCTGATACTCCTGCTATCTTGAGAAGCGGTTTTCTCCACAGAAATGGACGCGCTACGAGGGTGGGCTCTAGATGAATTGCTCTTGGTAGAATTAATCTCGGTAGATCATCAACTTTGAAGTGAGGTGAAGCTATTGAAAAAGGGCGTCGGGTGGTTGTGAAGGACCTGGTAATATGCCTGGGCAATGATGTGAATGTTGAGAACATCGAGCTGAACGTCTACGAGTCTCGTGACTACAAACTTCGATCTTGGTGAGCGTACCGCAGGCAGCAAACGTTACGGTCGTCGTGGTATAGCTGAATGGCATTGCAAGAATCTTTCGAAACTTCCCTTCCTCCTAGTGGGTACGGTACGCCCCCCTCAGGCTACAATGGGATCAACTTTACCCCAAAGCGTGCTGCTGTATCTTTTGAAAATTTGGTTGCACTCGCAAATTACCAGGAGCGCCTCAAAGAAGCCAAGAGAATGGTATGGAGGGATAAGGGCCAGCCAGTCGTGGAACTACAGGACTTGTGGAAATGTCTCGAACATGCCGGCCGTGGAGGCCTCAGTACGTGAACGAGTTTAGCTCCAAAATTTTTGATCTGACGTTACCGATACGTATGGTATAGGAGCAGGCACTCTGGCATTCAGCATTCGTGCTAGCGTTAACATCGTTCTGGCGTTGATCCGGATAAGAGACGTGCCCAGGTTAGCTTACCATTTTATCAGACCACTCAAAGTTGGCCTCGTTGATCTGAAACCACACAAGAGATATTCGAACTTCCTTCATCAAACATGCTATCTTTGGGCCCGACTCGTTACGATTTGCAGCTATGCTGGGTGAGTCATAAACCAGGAGAGAAGTACTCGATCCTCACTCTCCTCCCTTCTGTCGAGTACAATCCTCATTTCTAATTAAACGCAATCTTTACAGGCACATTCGTCTCCCTCTATAAGTTTCTCATAAACTCCCTTCCGCTTCTCTTCCCTAGCCTGAACCCTCGTTCAACGCACTTTCGGCGCTCCAACATGATGGATAGTGATCTAGAAGTCGGATCTCCATCAGAGTTATCGGAAGACCGTCCACAGACCGTATTCGAACTTCCTGTGGCTCAACGTCGCACTCGCCTGTCCCTTACTACGGAAGCGCAACTCATACTAATTCGAAAGAAAACGAGGAGATGGCATGCTGCATTGGCAGGTGCTGTCGCCGGAGGGTTAGCAATCATGTTTGAGAAGAGATCTAGAAGAACTGTTATCGGACAGCAAATGTTTGTTAGGTTCGTATGTCTATATGTTGTTTATGCGTGCCTCGTGGATTCATAATTCCATTTTATAGAGGACTCCAGGGCTCATGGAACTCTTTTACCACAAAACGGAACATTCGGATTCCTCATGGAGACGTCATTGTATTCTCTCTCGCGTACGTACTAGAATGACTTACACCTATCCAACGTACTCATGCAGATGTAGATGTGGCCAAATCATGTACGGATTTCTGTTGCGTCCGGACACACTCCCACGATCGTACAGCTCATGGTGAGCCGCAAGTCTTTGCGGAAGCCACTTCTTATTGTAACGGGTATGAATCAGGATTGGCCAAGCGAGCAAAGTTCCCTTGGAATGTGTGAAAATCAACCATGACCTGATTCGGGAAGGTATACTCGATATCTCTGACGTGGAGAGCGTCATGAGTCGTAAGGTAAACGACTTGTCTCCGTACCAAGATCTCGGCCTACTGACCAAAAACAGGACATCACTCCGGCAAATCATAGGCGCCTCGCCGTCGTGAAAGATCTCGCAATGTCAACTCTCGGCTACCAGCTTCGCTGTGTACCCTGTGCTGCAGTCCATCCTTGGATGGATTCGTGTATGGCCGTGCCATTCGACCGTTTCATAGCTGTCTTCAAGTGGATGCTTCCTATTTACGGCGCACTCCATCTCATTCCTGCCGTCCTTTTCAAGCGGAGCGCGTTCTTTCGGAACCCTTGGAAAATGCTATTAAGAGCCGGGTGGGGTACGACAAGGAGCTCGGCATTTCTGGGAGTATTCGTCGTAATTTATCAATGCACGTCCTCCCCATACCCTTATCAAATTACTAACACGCTATTCTTAGCCATTTTTTGTTCAAAGCACAACTTGCACGCTTTCTTGACCTCGCAGAAGTCTCCTCTTCAACTTCCCACCCGCATCGTAGATACCCTTATCTCGAAACAATCTTTCTGGCTCCTCGGTGTTCTGTCAGGCCTTTCGCTATTGGTTGAGGAGAAGCGACGCCGCGCCGAGTTGGCTATGTATGTCTTGCCTAAGGGCTTAGAGAGCGCATGGGTCATGGCTAGAGGCAAAGGTTTGGTGTTCAAGACCGGGCAGTATGGGGAAATAATCGTAAGCGACACCTATGTTCAACAACATCACGGCTGTTGACGCCTTGATGCTCAGCTTACGGCTATCGGGATGGGAATGCTCATGGTGAGTTTACTCTTATTTTGCCGGCGCTTTTCGAGGTTTAACTATTTAACCATTCGTATTCCCCGTCTTCCAGAACACGTATCAGGTGCGAATTATCAAGCATAAAGGGTCAGACCCTTCACTCATACTCATCTCTCCAGAATGACCCTCAACATTTATCTGGTCTTGTACGGCGCATATTGTACCAATTCATTGGGCCCAACTGAACAACAAAGATGGGCAGTTCTTTTACTCTAGAATCCATCTTGAGTCGTCTTGTTTAAGACGATTAGGGCTAATGACTTGCCTTGGGACACTTTAAGTGCCAGAGCCCCTGATCTAATAAGGAAACTCCACGTGGTTTCCCTATGGCTTCGCCACAAAATGCGGCCACCGCAGAAACGACAGACATAAAGCCGCCTGAAGATAATGTTCTCCTGGCCCACATACGTCCATACGCTCAGAAAAAGTTCAGTTTCGCCTACATCTGGTGCTTCAGGAAGGTTCTTACCATAGCAATATCTGCATCCTGAAAGAGAGCCCGCTTTACTGCTGGGTCTACTATGTGCGTGCTCATCAAGCTTAACACGCACCCTATGATCATGGATTTACCAACCTACCTACTTGGTGAATACGACCAGTCGCATCCAGCACAGTGATACCCCCTTCGGTTTTCGGTGTAGGCGCAAACATACCGTCATATTTGCATCGCGCAGGCTTTGGCGCTATATTCGGCGGAGCTGCATACGTGTTATCCACAGGTGACTTTAGAAACGGAAGCGGCATCACCACCGGTGCGTTTGTCTTTCCACTAAGAAAATGCATACTCACCTCATTGCCGTGGGGAAATGGGCACCGTATTTGTGTTAGCGTGGTCTATGACATACCTTCTCCTCCACCTCAGGAAATCGCTTGCGCCGCCCCGACACCCTTTAGGTTTGGCTTTGAGCGGTGGGGCGATAGGATGTGCGGCCCTTTACGGTACAGAATATTTTTGGTTCCAGAGTTGATTCCCGCTTTTCATGATACATGAATATTGGGAGCAGAGATATCAAGAGACCATTTTGTTTCCCCAACATTTACCCAATCCACCTTTGCCTCATAAAATTCTTCAAGACTGGATTCTGGTCGAATCCAAAGAGTAAACCGGGCTCTATGACTGAAAAGTCCGAGATTCATTATATCAATCTATTAGAAGGATTCGATATCTAGCATAAGTGGTGTGGAAACCAAAAATATAGAGGGAAGCAATTGCTATGGAGACAGGTGGTGGGATAAATAGAAGGCGAACGAATCAAAACATATGCGTGTGTAGAAGATGATGGGATTGTGTTGAGGGAGAGTAGTATTCATCCGGTGTTCTTGTGTGCGAGAGTGGGTGGTGGTGGTGGTGGTGGTGTCGCTTGCATGGTTGACACCCTCGTCTGCTGATCAATACCAGGATTTTTTCATTACAGTAGCTTGGCAATCAGCCACGCCCTCGTCAGAGAACCACCGAACAAGTGCTGCGACAACTTCGTGTGTGTGGGTGACCGTCAGATCATGCCCGCCGCCTTCGATCGTGATAAGTTCCGACGACGGAATGAGTGCCTGTATCCGAGGGGCGTATTTGTACGGTACTGTTTTATCCGTTGTTCCCTGCAAGTACACGGATTCTGAGAAAAGAAAGCGAGGACCGAAGATGGGTAGTACATACATGCAACAACAACACGTGTCTTCCTCTGAGTGCCTCGAACGAGCTTTGTTGGCCACGGACGGGACCGTCTCGCAAGGAAGATGCGACTGCTGCATTGTATCCTCCGAGATGCGCGGATTGAAGGCGGACAATCTGAAAAAATCAAGTTATTTAGCTGAGAATGATCGTGGGCCTGGAATGGAAGAGAAGAAGCATACCTCCAGAAGTGGATCTGAAGTGAGGCCTTTTGATGAGTTGGCTAGATGCTGGAGATATCGCTGTTTTTGTGAGGTCTTGTTGTCAGTAATGTGGTGGTTTCGGCGCAGAAAGGAAAAATATCATCGCGGGAAGCTCGGAAGAACGTTCCAGATGAGTGCAGTGACCAAGAGGGAGAAACAAGAGCGGAAACATGGAGACACATACAATAACGCACCCAAAGCAAGATTTATGATCATGGAGAAGTTTGGTGGTGACTCACTCGGAATGGGAAGCTACCAGCGAAAGCTTGCACAAGTGGCGAAGCCATAATTTTGACCGTGCGGGACATATCAGAAGACTGGGCAACATGTATCATTTCGAGGTTCGCAGATCGTAAGCAAGTAAGGGTTCAAACGAATTAGTAAAAAGAGTCCTAGGGTGAAAGACGATAGAACTGAACCTCTATGAGTCCGGCACAAGATAGAAGGGCCAGATTGTTGTTTACAAGTTGCGGGAATTGGACCGTAAATGATGCCGCAATTGCTCCACCCTGGGATCCAGAAGACGTCATCGTTAAATGTGACAAGGAATATAGGGGTAATGCAAACACGCACCATAGAAACACCGACAAGGCGAGTCTGGTCCCATTTTATATGCTGCATGAGGAGGGCGAGCTGCGTCACGTAGAGTGACACATCGTAGGTTGTTTGAGGGGCATCTGAGTAGCCTCGTCCATAGAGATCTGAAAGCCACCACATATGCACTGATTAGTGTGGCAAACGTGGAAATTAACGCAGATGCGCACCATAGAGAAGGACACGGAAGCCCTGTGATGCTAATTGTGGAGCCACATCTTTCCAAACGATAGATGGGACGGAAAGTCCATGGATCAGGGTGATCTGAGAGATGGATCAGCGGAAATGCCGAAAGATAAAAAGCAAGGGCACCTTTTTGCCGTCCTCTGGCCCAAGAAGCCAATACCGCACCTATAAGACATTTTTAGGATATTTGAAGAGCCATTAGCGATACGGGATCGAATCTCACCCTCCCATGGGGAAATTTAACATATGAGCCACCGTCATAAAATGTTTCTGGATAGATATCCCAAGCTCGCGATGTTCTCGGGAGGCTTGCTAATGATGAATAAACTGATAGCGCCTCTGGTGGATTTGGGAATGATGCGAAGAAGTAAGTTGTGAGGATTAGAGGGGGGATGATGAGAAGCGAGAGTGTCAAACACTGGAACGGGTTTGAGACCATGGCTATCGAGGTCGAAGCGGCGCGCTCATTGCAGCGTGTGAACTTTGGGACACACCACGTGACCACCTATGGCCTCATCATCGACAGACGTTACGCCAGACGCTGCGCCAGAGCCCAAACCTCCCGTCCAAGTTCTGTATTGCGCTGGTTCTATATTCAATTAATTTACGTTACAGGCATTGACTCACAGAACTCGGTCATCCAGTCTGTACTTTCCCACCTGAATACTGTGAATTCGGCTCCAGCCTTACACGGTGTAAAGAATGGTTAAAGGACGCGCATCCAGATCTCTTTGACCAATATTATTCGGATGGTAAGGTCGAGAATATTTCGAGTCGTAAAAGCTGACGGCCTGTGTTTATACGTACATTCTACAGAGGCTGTGCAAGCGAAAATGGGGACACTGAGTCTGGAAGCCCAGACAAAGCTTGAAAAGGACACCGCGAAGAAGGAAGCAAAAGCGGAGGCAAAAGCCGATGCGGCGCTGAAAAAGAAGATGGTGCGTTCTCATGCCGCTAATCAACCCGAGTAGTTCTCACCATGGATTTTCTGATTCCGTAGGCATCACAAGTAGATACACGTCACCATCCTTCGTTTTTTCCCCCTAATGGTGCTCCTTCAAATAGGTGACGATCAAACGTATTGAGCGGAACAAACGTAAATATGTCACTTCCATACACGGTTTAGAAGCATTCGGTGCGTCCCCCCGTATTGCTTCTTCGTTAGCTCACCCTTATGGTATCACTTCCAGGAATCGACCTCAAGAAGGCATCAAAGCAATTCTCGTCAAAGTTCGCTACGGGCTCTTCCGTCACTAAGAACACTCAAGGATTAGAAGAGATCATTGTCCAAGGTGACGTCAGTGGTGAAGTGTTGGAGATGATCGAAGGCGGCGTAGGTGTCCTTAAAGGCATTCCTGCCGACAACATCGAAGTTATTGAAGAGAAGAAAAAGAAAGGAGATTGAAGTAAAGGCAAAAGTAAGGCTCATTTTTCTTCCCCATGTTTTTTCTCTAAGTCGGGACTCTGGTGCACTTTTAGATGTGTATTAACATTCGATGTGATCTATACTGCGAGGCATAACGGCATCCCACTTTAAGGTGTGGAAGCAAATTTGTAAGAAGGCAAATTGGGGGGATCGGCGTGGTAGAACCCTTGCAAAAGATGGATGGTCCAGCCCAAACTTGATTTGACAAGGTGCCAGTTGAAATGACTAGGACAGCAGGGCACGCATCCCGGATAGATTAGACTTCACTTCGTACGGCCTGATTAGCCCTAACCCAAGTTCAGTGACAGCTGTAAATTTTGAGTCGCACCGCAACGATCACCATCCATCTCGTAGGGTTGTCCAGTTCCCTACTTGATATTATCATCATAACAGTTGAGCTTCAGTTTCGAAAGTTGCTCTAAATGTCTCATCCCTAATCAAATACGCAGTAGCCCCTCGATCAGATTCATCTGACGACAAATAATTATGGCTGACGCTTTTGCTGCTCTTTGGAACTCGTCAGTTCCTTCAAAGCCTGATTCAATGAATCAGACTCTCGGCTCTGCCACCTCTGCACAGACGACTACTCGCAAACCGCAGCCAGATGTGTTTTCTCTTCTCGCTACATCTTCTGCACCCAATTCTCGACCGTTAACTCCATCTTCGACGGCTCAAAAGACAACCGTAAAACCCGCGTTCGTGGCATCAGAAGATGCATTCAGTGGTTTGATGACAAACTCATTGGGAGGACCTTCGCGGAACGGTGCGAATCTGACCATCGCCGAACGTGCTGCTTTGGCCGAGAAGGAGCAGAGAGAACAGATACAGAAGCGTCAACAGTCGGTGAAGGCACAATTATCTGCTTGGGATGGTTTAGATATGCTTGTGAAGCCCACGTCCCCTTTGAACGACCTTCAAGATGACTGGGGATTTGACTCCGTCAAGCCTTCGAAACCATCGTCAGTTGGAGAACCCATCCTTAAACAGCAATCTCAAGAGGACGACTGGGGCCTGTCAGAGTTTTCCGCAGAACCCGTGGTGTCCACTGCCCCACAGGTCATATTGGATCTCGACGACTTATCTTCTTTAGCCGTGTCAGATTCTCGTCCACCTCCACGAACTCGCGACCCTCTTTCTCCTTTCAACTCGCCTGCCGAGTTTGGTTCTGGTGCTCCGGGTGATGACAACGAAAATCAAGGCGACGATGATATACTGGGACTACTGAGCAAACCTGTTGATTCTATTCGAACACGACCTTCATCCGTCGTAAGTCTTTTTTTTGCTACATTTTCGGCGTAGAGTCTCGTGACCTTTTTCGTATAGAATCACTCTAACCGCCCGACTCCACCACCACGACCTTCTAACTCTAGTTCGAGACCAGTCTCTCCACCCCCTCATATTCTAGGCCAAATCGTCGAGATGGGTTTCTCCATCGAGCAAGCTCGTGTCGCACTTGCTTCCACAAGTACAGGCTTAGATGTCCAAACAGCCATCGACACCCTTCTTTCGAACGTTACCGGGGACGACTCCGCACCTAACGAAACCCCGCAACCTGATGAACGACAAGAACACACTCGGAGACGTCCCCCAAGGGTAAATCCTACCTCTACCTCAGCGCCTGTACGAGAACTACTCAATCGGGAGACGCCTTCCCCATCCGGCTCACATCAAGAGAGGGCGGAAAAGCTCTTGACGCAAGCCAGTGAGATTGGCCTGAGTGTCATCAGTCGTGCAAATGCCTTTTGGAATCAAAGCAAGGAGAAAGTACAGAAGGCATATGAGGAAAAGGCAAAAGCGGCACCCCCCTCGGATTCGACCCAGCCAACGAGGCCTCGCTGGATGCGGGAGAGTTCTCTGCGGGAGAATGATGATACGGGTGAGCCCTGGGAGAACACGGACAGCTCTTTTTCAGATGAGGTCTTGCAGCCTAAACCAAGGAAGCCCGTTGATCGAGGGAAACGAAACCCACAATCACTGTTGCAAACTCCCGATGGTTATTCAGATGAACTTACCGCATCCGTGCCCCCTTACAGGCGAGGCCGTCCACCCATCAAACCTACTGAGTCGCACCTATCCTCTTCACCAGAACATTCAACACGTGTTGCCACGCCCATCCAGCTGGTTCAACGCCAAACCGTCTCCGCTTCTCGCCCCATGATCGAGTCTTCGGCTAAGCACAAAGCAACTGGGGGAGACAAATTCAAACTGGGTCAATATTCCGAGGCTGAAGCGGCTTACGCGGCAGCCATTTCGGCACTTCCTACATCTCACTTGCTCCTTATTCCTCTGTACAACAATCGTGCACTGACGCGAATCAAAACGGGCGACTGTACAGGCGCAATCGAGGATTGCAACGTTGTGATCACTCTGATTGGCCCAACTTACCATCCAAATAATGAAGCCAAAGTTACGGGTGAAGAAGAAGGAGCTGGGGTTGACCTAGGACATGGGTTACTCAAGGCTTGGAAACACCGCGCGGAGGCGTACGAGGGAAAGGAAAAATGGGTCTTGGCACAATCGGATTGGGAATCGATTGTTTCAGTGGAATGGGCTGGATCAAATCGCCAGTAGTCTTCTCTCGCAACGACGGAAACCTGACTCACATGGAAACCCTTCTTGGGTTGGGCCCGATCACCAGCGTTCTTAAAGTTGTAGTCAATGACATTGAGATCCCGCTTGCCACGCCCGGTCAGGATATGTCGACGACTGGGTGGTACGGCATGGTTTCGACGGGAAGCCGTCAAGGCGCCTTTAATATGGATTTTGT
>Ga0209006_10001739_pt1 | contig 19743 bp, 13 predicted proteins | sample JacPin_JW_Ref_O2_FD_188567 | JGI IMG/M metagenome (GOLD analysis project Ga0209006, IMG submission 188567) | Forest soil microbial communities from Algoma, Ontario, Canada - Jack Pine, Ontario site 1_JW_Ref_O2 (SPAdes) (version 2) | ecosystem: Environmental > Terrestrial > Soil > Boreal...
GCAAGCCAAGTAAGCCGCTACCCACGGTCAGCTCACAGCCCGGCTCGTGGGCTCCCTCCCCGACCGGATACCACGGCGCACTCGGCTACAACGGGACAATCACGCTTCACGGACCCGGTGGTGGGACGGTCACCGTCATGTACGGAGGAACGAACGGGGCGCTAGCCGGCCAGTGGTCAGAGAGCTACCACCGCTACTCCGACAACGGCGTCGACTTCACGACCGGAACCGTCACGATCACGGGAGGAGCCCTGTCGCCGACCGTTCACTACGTGGTACATCTCACGATGACCGGAAGAGACCACGGCAGCACGAACGCTGACATCACGTTCTCCTCCAAAGGCACCACCGGCCACGCGATGTCCACCTACGACGGGAACACGATCAGCGGACCGGCGCCGTACCAGACCGGCCCGGACGTACAGGGCGGACCCGCAACCAAGTGCCCAGGCGCCCTCCCCAAGGAGCCATCGCTACACGCCACGACGACCAAGGTCCGAGCCGGCGTCTATCGGATCAAGGACTTCGCAGCGGGCCGCAGCGTCGTCTACGGGCGCGTCAACACCTATTGGGGCAAGGCGCTCAACGTCAACCTCGGCCGCAACAATTTCGATGAGGTTGGCTTCGATTACTTCCGCGACTCGCAAGTTGCGCTTGAAGCGTTTCGCGGCAACAAGGTCGATTGGCGTACCGAGAACAGTGCCAAGAACTGGGCGACTGCCTACGACTTTGCTGCGGTCGCCGACAAGCGGGTTATCAAAGAGGAGTTTCCGATCAACAATCGGGGCGGGATGCAGGCGTTTGCTTTCAATACTCGCCGGCCAAAATTTCAAGACCCGCGGGTGCGGCAGGCCTTCAACTACGCGTTCGATTTCGAGGAGATGAACAAGCAGATTTTCTTCGGCCAGTACAAGCGCATTGCCAGCTATTTCGAGGGCACCGAACTCGCTTCGAGCGGGATACCGGCCGGGCGCGAGCTCGAAATCCTGGAAACCGTGCGCGACAAAGTCCCGCCCGAGCTTTTCACGACCGCCTATTCCAATCCGGTCGCCGGCAATCCGCAGGCGGTGCGCGGCAATTTGCGCGAGGCGCTGCGGCTGTTCAAGGAGGCGGGTTACGAGGTGCGCAACGAAAAGCTCGTCAACAGCAAGACCGGCGAGCCGTTCGCGTTCGAATTCCTGGCCGACGACCCGACCTTCGAGCGGGTATTCTTGTTCTACAAGCCTTCGCTGGACCGGCTCGGCGTCACCGTAAATGTCCGCACCGTCGACGATGCCCAATACCAGAATCGGCTGCGCAACTGGGACTTCGACATCATCACGAATTCCTGGGGTGAATCGCTGTCGCCCGGCAACGAGCAACGCGGCTTTTGGGGTTCGCAGGCTGCCGATCAGCCGGGCTCATACAATTTGATCGGCATCAAGAATCCGGCGGTCGACACGATGATCGATCAAGTCATCTTCGCCAAGAGCCGCGACGATCTCGTTGCCGCGACGCACGCACTCGACCGCGTGCTGCTGTGGAACCACTATGTCGTGCCGCAATGGACCTACGGCAAAGAGCGCACTGCACGCTGGGACCGCTTCGGCCATCCCGAGACGATGCCGAAATACGGCACTTCCGACTTCCCGACCATCTGGTGGTGGGATGCCGAGAGAGCGGCGAAGACCGGAAACCGGCAATGAGAAGCGGTTGTGAGCTTCTTCGCGCGGCCGCTGTGGCGGCCAATCAAGACGCAGCATGGCCAACCTGACACGCCGTCGCGTTCTTTCTCTGACTGTCGGCGTTGCGGCGGTCGCAGCACTTCCCGGTGCAACGGGCGCGCGCGCTGACGACGAGATCGAATCGCACGGCATCTCCGCATTTGGCGATCTCGCCTACCCGCCCGACTTTCATCATTTCAGCTACGTCGATCCGAATGCGCCGAAGGGCGGGACGTTCTCGCAGATCGGGCCGGCGCGGCAATTCAACCAGAATTTCCTCACCTTTAATTCACTCAACAGTTACATCCTCAAGGGCGATGCGGCGCAGGGCATGGAGCTGACATTCGCCACGCTGATGGTGCGTTCCGGCGACGAACCGGACGCCATGTACGGACTCGCGGCATCGAAGGTGCGGCGCTCCGCCGACGGCTTGACGTATCGTTTTTTCATCCGGCCCGAAGCCAAATTCCACGACGGTTCGCGGCTCACGGCGCATGACGTCGCCTTCTCGCTCAATCTCCTCAAAGAGAAAGGCCATCCGCTCATTACCCAGTTGCTGCGCGATTTTAGCGGCGCCAAGGCCGCCGACGACGACAGCGTCGTCGCCACCTTTGCGCGCAGCCGCGCGCGCGACGTGCCGCTGTTCGTCGCCGGCTTGCCGATCTTCTCGCGCGCCTACTATGCGACCAAGCCGTTCGAAGAATCGACGCTGGAAACCCCACTCGGGTCCGGCGCTTACAAGGTCGGCCGTTTCGAGCCCGGCCGTTACATCGAATACGACCGCGTGAAGGATTGGTGGGGCGTCGGCCTTCCGGCCGCCCGCGGCCAGAACAATTTCGACATCGTGCGCTTTGAATATTACCGCGACCGCGAGGTCGGCTTCGAGGGCTTCACCGCCGGCAGTTATCTGTTTCGCGAGGAATTCACGTCGCGCACCTGGGCGACGCGCTACGATTTTCCCGCCTTCAAGGACGGCCGGGCGAAGCGCGACATTATTCCGGACAAGACGCCGTCCGGCGCGCAAGGCTGGTTCATCAACACGCGGCGCGCGAAATTTGCCGATCCGCGGCTACGCGAAGCACTCTGCAACGCCTTCGACTTCGAATGGACCAACAAGACGCTGATGTGGGGCTCGTACGATCGCACCGTCTCGGTGTTTCAGAACTCCGATATGATGGCGGAGGGCAAACCCGGCGCCGACGAGCTCGCCTTGCTGGAACCGTTTCGCGGGCGCGTGCCCGACGAGGTGTTCGGCGAACCCTATACGCCGCCGGTCTCCGACGGCTCGGGCCAAGACCGCGCGCTGCTGCGCAAGGCCTCGCAGCTCCTCAAGGACGCCGGCTGCGCGATCAAGGACGGCAAGCGCGTTTTGCCGAGCGGCGAGCCGATCGTCATCGAGTTTCTGATCGACGAGCCGACCTTCGAGCCGCACCACATGCCGTTCATCAAAAATCTCGGCGTGCTCGGCATCGACGCCTCGCTACGCATTGTCGATCCGGTGCAATACCGCGCCCGGCGCGACGGCTTCGATTTCGACGTCACGGTGGACCGGTTCAACCTTTCCGACACGCCCGGCGATTCGCTGCGCTCGTTTTTTGCCTCGCAAGCCGCCGCGCTGAAAGGCTCGAACAACCTCGCCGGCATCGCCGACCCGGCGATCGACGCCCTCATCGACGCCATCATCGCCGCGCCGACCCGCCCGGCTTTGGTCACCGCCTGCCGTGCGCTCGACCGCGTGATCCGCGCCGGCCGCTACTGGATCCCGCACTGGTACAAGCCATCGCACTGGATCGCCTATTGGGACGTGTTCGGCAAACCGCCGGCGCAGCCGCGCTATTTCCGCGGCATTCCCGAAACCTGGTGGTACGACCGCGATAAGGCAGCGAAAATTCAGCGGGCGGGTTAGAATGATGTATGGCACTTCATGGGCGCAAGCCCGTTGTTCCGTCATCCTGAGGTGCGAGCAAAGCGAGCCTCGAAGGATGGCGGCTTGCGCGGAGCAGCATCCTTTGAGGCCCGCGCCGCGCGCGGGCACCTCAGGATGACGAGCGAGTTGCGAGCTTCGGACGGAGACACATGAGCGCCTACATCATCCGCCGCATCCTGTTCATGATCCCGACCATCTTCGGGATCATGCTGGTGTCGTTCGTCGTCGTGCAGTTCGCGCCCGGCGGGCCGGTGGAACGCGTCATTTCACAGCTTTCCGGCAACGATACCGGCGCGACCTCGCGCATCTCCGGCTCGGCCGGCGGCGATTTCGGCAACCGCGGCGCGTTGCAGAGCGGCGCGCAGATGGACGTCAACGCCAAATATCGCGGCGCCCAGGGGCTCGATCCGGAATTCATCAAGAGCCTGGAAAAGCAGTTCGGCTTCGACAAGCCGGCCTACCAGCGCTTTTTCCTGATGTTGTGGAATTACGTCCGCTTCGACTTCGGCAAGAGCTATTTCCGCGACGTCAGCGTGTTGCAGCTCATCAAGGAAAAGTTGCCGGTCTCGATCTCGCTCGGCATCTGGATGACGCTGATCAGCTATCTGATCTCGATCCCGCTCGGCATCCGCAAGGCGGTACGCGACGGCTCGCAGTTCGACGTGTGGACCTCCGGCGTCATCATCATCGGCTATGCCATTCCCGGATTCCTGTTCGCCATCCTGCTCATCATCCTGTTCGCCGGCGGCTCATTCTTCAATATCTTTCCGCTGCGCGGGCTTACCTCCGACGGCTGGGCGCAGTTTCCGTGGTGGCAGAAGATCCTCGACTACTTCTGGCATCTGACGCTGCCGATCATCTCGATGGGGCTTGCCGCCTTCGCCACCATGACGCTGCTGACCAAAAACTCTTTCCTCGAGGAATTACGCAAGCAATATGTACTGACCGCGCGCGCCAAGGGCTGCTCCGAGCGGCAGGTGCTTTACGGCCATATTTTCCGCAACGCCATGCTGCTGGTCATTGCCGGCTTTCCGAGCGCCTTCGTCAGCGCCTTTTTCGCCGGCGCGCTCCTGATCGAGACCATCTTCTCGCTCGACGGGCTTGGGCTGTTGAGCTTCGAGAGCGTGCTCAACCGCGACTATCCGGTGGTGTTTGCCAATCTCTACATCTTCGCGCTCGTCGGGCTGGTGGTGAATTTGATCTCCGACCTGACCTACACCTGGATCGACCCGCGCATCGATTTCGAAACGCGGGAGGTGTGAGTTGGACGTCAAGACCCGCGCCGACGAGATCAAGCGGGCCGGCGCAGGCGCGATCGCGCCGCCTACTCTCAAGCCGGACGCCGAACCCACCGGACCGATCGGAATCGTAGCGCCGGGCCGCCGGCTTATGGTGTCGCCGCTCAACAAAAGGCGCTGGGCGAATTTCAAGACCAACCGGCGCGGCTACTGGTCGTTGTGGATTTTCCTCGTGCTGTTTTTCGTCACGCTGTGCGCGGAATTCATCGCCAACGATAAGCCGCTTTATGTCAGCTATGCCGGCAAGTCCTACTTCCCGGTTATCTTCACCTATCCGGAGACGACGTTCGGCGGCGACTTCGAGACCGCCACCGACTATCGCGATCCGTTTCTGCAAAAGCTGATCGCCGACAAGGGCGGCACCATGATCTGGCCGCCGATCCGCTATTCCTACTCAACGCACAATCTCGATCTGCCGACGCCGGCGCCGTCAAAGCCGACCTGGATGCTCACCGAAGCCGAATGCAAGTCGGTGGTCGAACGCAAGGACCTCAAAAGCTGCAGCGATCTCGAATATAACTGGCTCGGCACCGACGACCAGGGCCGCGACGTGCTGGCGCGGCTCATCTACGGCTTCCGCATATCGGTGTTGTTCGGCCTGGTGCTGACCATCGTTTCTTCCATCATCGGCGTCGCCGCCGGCGCCGTGCAGGGATATTTCGGCGGCTGGACCGACCTTCTGTTCCAGCGCTTCATCGAAATCTGGACGTCGGTGCCGGAGCTTTATCTGCTGTTGATCATCTCCTCGGTTTTGGTGCCCGGCTTTTTCGTGCTGCTCGGAATTCTGTTGCTGTTCTCCTGGGTGCGGCTGGTCGGCCTCGTCCGCGCGGAATTCCTGCGCGGGCGCAATTTCGAATATATCCAGGCGGCGCGCGCGCTCGGGGTATCCAATGCCGTCATCATGTTCCGGCATCTGTTGCCGAACGCGATGGTGGCGACGCTGACCTTCCTGCCCTTCATCATGTCGTCGTCGGTGATGACGCTGACGGCGCTGGATTTCCTCGGTTTCGGCTTGCCGCCCGGTTCGCCCTCGCTCGGCGAGCTGTTGTCCCAGGGCAAGGCCAATGTGCAGGCGCCGTGGCTCGGCTTGACCGGCTTCTTCACCGTGGCCTTGATGCTGTCGCTTCTTATCTTTATCGGCGAAGCGGTGCGCGACGCGTTCGATCCGCGGAAGACGTTCCGATGACCTCTCCGCTCCTTTCCATCCGCGATCTTTCCGTCGCTTTTAGGTCCGGCGGCCGCGAGACGCTGGCCGTCGATCGCGTGTCGTTCGACATCGGCAAAGGCGAGACTGTGGCGTTGGTTGGCGAGTCCGGCTCCGGCAAATCGGTGACGGCGCTGTCGATCCTCAAGCTCTTGCCGTACCCGGCGGCGCACCATCCCTCGGGCAGTGTGACGTTCAAGGACCGCAACCTGCTGCCGCTCTCCGAGCGCGAGATGCGGCGCGTGCGCGGCGACGACATCACGATCGTGTTCCAGGAACCGATGACGTCGCTCAATCCGCTGCACACGATCGAGAAGCAGATCGGCGAGATTTCATTGCTGCATCGCGGGCTCACCGGCGCCGCGGCGCGGGCGCGAACGCTGGAAGTGTTGAGCCAGGTCGGCATTCCCGATCCGGCGAGCCGGCTCGGCAGCTACCCGCACCAGCTGTCCGGCGGCCAGCGCCAGCGCGTCATGATCGCCATGGCGCTCGCCAACGAGCCCGATCTGCTCATCGCCGACGAGCCGACCACCGCGCTCGACGTCACCGTGCAGGCGCAGATCATCGCGCTGCTGCAGGACATCCAGAAGCGGCTCGGCATGTCGCTGCTCTTCATCACCCACGATCTCGGCATCGTGCGCAAGATCGCGCAGCGGGTCTGCGTGATGAAGGAAGGCAAGATCGTCGAACAGGGCGACGTCGCGCGGGTGTTTGCCGCGCCGGAGCATCCTTATACCCGCGCGCTGCTCGCCGCCGAACCGAAACCCGATCCGGCGCCGCCGCAGCCCAATGCGCCAATGGTGCTGCAGGCGACCGATCTCAAGGTCTGGTTTCCGATCAAGCGCGGCTTGCTGCGCAAGGTGGTCGGCCACATCAAGGCGGTCGACGGCGTGAGCGTCGACCTGCGCAAAGGCGAAACGCTCGGCGTCGTCGGCGAATCCGGCTCCGGCAAGACCACGCTCGGGCTCGCCATCCTGCGTCTGATCTCCTCGGACGGCCCGATCGTGTTCATGGGCAACCAGCTGCAAGGCCTGCGCTTCAAACAGATGCGGCCGTACCGGCGCGACATGCAGATCGTATTCCAGGATCCCTACGGGTCGCTGTCACCGCGGCTGTCGATCACCGACATCATCCAGGAGGGACTTCAGGTTCACCATCCCGATATGTCCGAACGCCAACGCGACGAACGCGTGGTCCGCGCGCTCGTCGACGTCGGCCTCGACCCGGCGACCCGCTTTCGCTTTCCTCACGAATTCTCCGGCGGCCAGCGCCAGCGCATCGCGGTGGCGCGCGCCGTCGTGCTGGAGCCGACCTTCGTCGTGCTCGACGAGCCGACCAGCGCGCTCGACATGCTGATCCAATCGCAGATGGTCGACCTGCTGCGCGACTTGCAGAAAAGGCGCGACCTGACTTATCTCTTCATCTCGCACGATCTGCGCGTCGTCGCCGCGCTGGCGAGCCGCCTCTTGGTGATGCGCCAAGGCAAGGTCGTGGAATCGGGCGACGCCGCCGAGTTGTTCAAGCATCCCAAGACCGATTACACGCGCGCGCTACTCGCCGCGGCGTTCAATCTTGACACCGCCCCGATCGGCGTCGTGGCGCAGTAACCGTCATTCCGGTGCGCCGTGAAACGGCGAGTCCGGAATGACGCATTCGCGTTACTTCGGCGCGGCCGCGGCCATCTCGCCCGGCGGCAACACGCGGAATGTGAAGATCGATACCTTCTCGCCGGGCTTGAACGGTCCAGGGACCTGGTTGTTGACCGCGGGCACGCTGCGAAGATAGGCGACGACCGCCGCCACATCCTCTTTCGTCATGTAGCTAAAGGACGCGTAGTTCATGATGGGCGCCAATTGACGGCCGTCCGGCCGTTTTCCCGTCGTAATCGCCGCCGCGACTTGTTCATCGCTCCAGCCGCCGATGCCGGTTTCCTTGTCCGGCGTGATATTCCTGCCATTAAACACGCCGAGGCCCGGAATTTCGAAGCCGACGTCCGATCCGCCGAGATAGCGGGCCATGTCCGGCTTACCCAAGAAGAACCCGGGCGTATGGCAGTCATTGCAGCCGGCAAGCACAACCAGATATTTGCCGCGGTCGATCTGCGACTCGGCGTGAGCTCTCGGCAGCAACGTTGCCGCCGCCGCGATGGCGGCCACGCCGGCAACGGCGATGGTGATTGACACGCGCATGCTGAACCTCCCCCTCTGCGTATTTTTTAAGATCATGACGCACGCGACTTTATGGTCGCCGTGCGACGCCCTCGTGCACGGAACAGGTTATACCGGCGCCATCAGATGGCAAGGCGATCACGCGAGGCCGCTGCCCACTTTTGGCAATCACGCCGCAGACTCCGCGTCGTCCCACCGGCAGAAGGCAGCCGCCTCGGACCGTCAGCGCGCGCGGGCGAAATGCTGGCGCCAATACCACCACAGCACGGCGCCTACCCCGATCACCGCGCCGACAATCAGCACGACCAGCAAAGCCGAATTTTCGATCCAGGCGATGGCCGGAATGCCGAGCGCCATGATGAGGCCGAGAAGGCAGACCTGCCATGACAGGACTTGTATGCCGGCGGTGAAGGTGCCGAGCGCCAGCAAGGTGAAGATCGCCAGCGCCGTCGCCTGCGCGGTGAAAATCCGCTGCACGCTGGACAGCAGCAGCATGTTCATCACCAGGAGAAATGCACCCCAGTGCAGCACCTGCGTCACGACCAGCCGCAAGCGGCCCGCTTTGTCGCCCGCCTCCTGCCATCCGGCGCCGACGCAGACCAGCGCGATGATCGGCGCGAGAATCTCCCAGTAAGCGACGATCGGCTGTTTCGAGAAACTTGTATAGGCGACGCCGGCGATGGTGAGGATCAAGACGATGGTGAACGGCAGTTCCCTGATCCAGAAGCTCCTGTGCGCCTTGGCCGGCGGCGTGTCGTGCGGCGCGACGTGCGGAACGCCGGATGGTGTCGCCGGCCCCTGATCTGTGCTCATCGTCTTTGCTCCCGACGTCCAGGGTAAAGCACCACGGCCCGTGGCGCTAGCTCGCCGCGGGCGCCTGTCCTGAACCTTTCACGCGGCGCGGGCAGCAAAGTACGTTGCGTGACCTGCATCCGATCCGGCGCCTTGGTACGGCGGACGATGTCGCACTGGCCGCTCCATATCTCGCTTCCGACGATGCGTTATGGATCGCACGCAGGCGTCATCTTTGACGTCGCTGGCGGGGCGGTCATGGTGTGATGTGATCTATGCAGCCGACCGCGCCACGCGCCGCACGCTGGTAACGTCGCTTCCGGCGGCGCGGATGCGGGCGACGGCGTCGGCGATCGGCTCGATCGCGACCGCCATATGGAAAGCGTTGGCGTGAATGAGCGTCGCGGCGTCGCGCACGAAGGCGACGTGGCCTTTCCAGAAGATGAGATCGCCGCGCCGCACATCGGCGAGATCGGCGGCTGTGCCTGTCGGCGCGCCGAGCGCCTGTTCCTGCATGTCGCTGTCGCGCGGGCACGACAGGCCGGCGGCCGTCAGCGCGACCTGCACCAGTCCGGAGCAATCGAGGCCGAACGCGGTCTTGCCGCCCCACAGATACGGCACGCCGAGGAAGCGCTCGGCCACAGCAACAAAATCCGGCTCGTCCACATCAAGAGGCGCAAGATGCGGCGACGGCACGTAGCCGCCGGAGCGCGTGACGGCGAGGCGATCCGCGACGCGGACGACGCCAAGGCGCGCGCCGAGCGGCAACGCTTCAAGCGGCGGCAGCTTGATCGACGGGCCGGGGAACGCAAAGGTGCGCAGCGCCGTGACCTTGTGCGTCGGCGGCGCGCCGGCCGGCGCCAGCGCGTTCGCCGGCAGCCAGCCGACATAATTATCCGCCGCAAGCTGACCCCAGGCCCATCCTTCGCCATTCATGTCGTAGATGGTGACGCGCTCGCCCTTGAGGGCTTCGGTCAAGAGCGGTGCATCGGGCGCAGCCTCGGCGCGGAGCGGCGCTTGCGGGTCGATGACCTCATAAACGCGGCCATCGACATAGCGCGCCGCTTCGACTTTCCCTTCCAGCTCCTTCGCGGCGATATCGCCGCGGGCCGGCGTCAAGCGAGGATCGAACGCGCGCATGGCGCCCGGTCAGCCGTATCGCTCGGCGAGCAGCCCATAGAGCGCGCGCGCCGCCTGGCATTCGCCACCCTCCGGCCGGCCGGGCTTGGCCCGCGGCGTCCAGGCGAACACGTCGAAATGCACCCAAGACTTGGCGGTCACGAAACGCCGCATGAACAGCGCCGCCGTGATGGCGCCGGCTTGGCCGCCGCTGCCGACATTGTTGATGTCGGCGACTTTAGACTCCAGCATCTCGTCATACGGCCGCCAGAGCGGCAACCGCCAGAGCGGATCGTTCTCCGTGGCCGCATGCGCCATCAGCTTGTCCGCCAAGTCATCGTCGTCGGTAAAGAACGGCGGCACGTCGGGGCCGAGCGCAACCCGCGCGGCACCGGTCAGCGTGGCGAAATCGGCAATCAGGGCCGGCTTGTCCTCGTCGGCCAGCGCCAGCGCGTCGGCAAGGATGAGGCGGCCTTCGGCATCGGTGTTGCCGATCTCGACGGTGATGCCCTTGCGCGACTTATAAATGTCGCGCGGGCGGAAGGCGCCGCCGGAGATCGAATTCTCCACGGCCGGGATCAATACCCGCAGCCGCACCTTGAGTTTGCGCGACATGATCAGGTGCGCCAACGCCAGCGCCGTCGCCGCGCCGCCCATGTCCTTCTTCATGTTCAGCATCGAGGCATCCGGCTTGATGTCGAGACCGCCGGAATCGAAGCAGACGCCCTTGCCGACCAGCGTCACACGGGGATGATGCGCTGCGCCCCAGGTCAGATCGATCAGCCGCGGCGGCCGCGCGGCGGCACGGCCGACGGCGTGGATCAGCGGAAAATTCTCTTTCAACAGATCGTCGCCGACGATCACGTTGACGCCGGCGTCGTGTTGCGTCGCCAGCGCGCGCGCCGCATCTTCGAGCTCGGCCGGCCCCATATCGTTCGCCGGCGTGTTGATGAGGTCGCGCACCAGCGTGACCGCCTCGACCACACGCTCGAGATCCTCGCGATCAATGCTCTGCGGCAGATCGAGCTTGATCTTGCGGCCTTCGGACTTGTGGTAGCGCGTGAAACGATAGGCACCCGCGGCAAGGGCCAAGGCAGCGAGCCGCGTGTCATGCGGATCGTTGGCGAAGCGGTAAACGCCACTGGGCAATTGCTGCGCCAGCCGCCCGGGGAGAAACAAGTCCCTGGTGTCGCCGGCGTTTTCAAGCCCGAACAGGATGCCGCTCAGGCCGCCCTCCGCCGGCAATGCCAAATAATTCCCCGGCTTCGGTTCGAAACCCGCCGCGTCAGCGAAAGCCCGCACGGCGGCGGAGAGCCGCTCGCGCACTTCGGGATAGCTCGCGGCGGTAACGAACCAGATCGGGACCGCCGCCGCCCCGTCGGTATTGAAGATCGATGCCATCACATCGTTCCTAGGCCGGGCTTCGCAACGCATTGCGGCTGTGCCGCGTGCCGTAGAACGCGTAAAGCAGAAGTCCGATCAGCAACCAGATACCGAACCGCAGCCAGGTATCGAACGGCAGTCCAAACATCAGAAACACGGACGACAGCGCGCCAAGCGGCGCAACGATGAACACCGCCGGCGTGCGGAACGGCCGTGGCAATCGCGGCTCCTTGATGCGCAGAATCAGCACGCCAACGGAGACAATCGCGAAGGCGAACAGCGTGCCGATGCTGACCAGCTCGCCGACCAGCCCGATCGGCAGCAAGCCCGCCAGCACCATCACGACGACCCCGGTCGTCAGCGTCGTGACATAGGGCGTGCGGAACCGGCTGTGCACCGTGGCGGCGACGCGCGGCAGCAAACCGTCGCGCGCCATCGAATAGAAGACGCGCGACTGGCCCAACAGCATCACCAGAATGACCGAGGTCAGACCGAGGATGATGCCGAATTTGAGGATCGGCGAAAGCCAAGACAGACCCACGGCGTCGATGCCGATAGCAATCGGATCGGGCACGTTGAGCTTGTCGAAAGACACGATCCCGGTCAGCACGAAGCCGACCGCGACGTAGAGAATGGTGCAGATGACAAGCGAGCCGAGGATGCCGATCGGCATGTCGCGCTTCGGATTCTTCGCCTCCTGCGCCGCCGTCGAGACCGCGTCGAAGCCGATATAGGCGAAGAACACCACGGCGGCGCCGCGCAACACGCCGCTCAAACCGAATTGCCCGGGACCGGTATTGGGTGGAATGAAAGCGCCGTCCGGGTTGCTCGCGGTCACCCAGTGCGCTGTGGTCACGAACGGCGCCGCCGCGGCAATGAACACCACGATGATCACGAGCTTGATCGCGACCAACACGGCGTTCGCGCGGGCGGATTCACGCATGCCGACGACGAGCAACACCGAGATCGCGGCGACCACCAGCATCGCCGGCGCATTGATGATCGCCCCGGTCGCATGCCACACGCGATCGGCCGCGTCATAGGAAAACGGCGAGGCGGCGAATTCGCCCGGCACTGCGATGCCGACATTCTTCAGAAAGCTCACGACATAACCCGACCAGCCGATGGCGACAGTGACTGCGCCGAGCGCATATTCGAGCATCAAATCCCAGCCGATAATCCAGGCGATGAGTTCGCCCAAGGTCGCATAGGCATAGGTGTAGGCGCTGCCGGCGATCGGCACCGTCGAGGCCATTTCCGCGTAACAAAGACCGGCGAAGGCGCAGGCGACCGCGCCGAGGATGAACGACAGCGTGATTGCCGGCCCGGCATTGGCGGCGGCCGCATGCCCGGTCAAAACGAAAATGCCGGCGCCGATGATGGCGCCGATGCCGAGGGCCACCAGACTGACCGCCGACAAGGTGCGCTTGAGCGGCACGCCGGTGTGCGTCGTCAGCGCCTGTACCTCGGGCTCTTCCGCCTCGGCCTCCAGCACTGCGATCGATTTACGCGCCCAGATGTTCGCCATGACGCTTTTTGTCCTTTGCAGGCTGGTGTCTGCTACAAGCCCACCGCCGCGAGCGCGTCGGCCTGCCGTTTGGCGACGACATCCATCGAGAAATGCTCGATCGCCTCGTTGAACAGCTGGTAGAAATTCAGCTCGGCGCGCAAATGCAGAAAGACCGCGCCGAGCCCGATCGCGGCGCGATCCATGAAGACGAATTCGCGCGGCACCGTCACCGGGCCTTTGCGCTTGAGCGCCTGGTGCACGCGGAATGCTTCGCGGCGGCCGTATTCGCCCGGCGCCACGCCGTCGGCGATGGTGCGCACGCGGTCGTCCAACAGCGGCGCGTAGATGAAGCGCGCCCAGATGTTGAGCGTATCGATGAGGTCGCGCGAGAGCCGGCGGAAGCCCCAGGTCTCGTAAGCGCCGACGATGAGGTCGTCGTCGTCGTGCAAGAGCCCATGATAAAGATCGACGACGCCGCGGACGAATTTCGGCGGGAAAATGCGGATGCAGCCATAGTCGAGCAGATTGATGCCGGCCGGTTCCGATACGTTCTTGCGCGGACGGCCTTCGACCCTGTCGTCGAACACCGTGTAGTTGCCGAGATGCGGATCGCCGTGGATGACGCCGTAGCGGCTGAACGGAAACCACCAGGCGGTGAACATGGCGGTGGCAAGCGCGTTGCGCACCGCGAGCGGATCGTTCTTGTGCGCCAGCATGCGTGTGCCGTCGAGCCAGTCGAGGGTGAGCAGTCGGCCGGTCGACACTTCGGGCCAGGCGCGCGGCACGCGCACGATGTCGATGCCGTCAAGCATGGCGCGGTAGAGCGCGACGTGCTTGGCCTCGCGGCGATAGTCGAGCTCCTCGCGGACGCGCTCGCCGATCTCCTTGCCGATTTCACTGGTGTCGATTGCGGTATCGAGGCGGCGGCGGATGGCGAGCAGCCATTGCAGTTGCTGCAGATCGGCTTCGACCGCCGACTGCATGTCGGGATATTGCAGCTTGCAGGCCAATTCGGCGCCGTCGAGCGAGCGGGCGCGATGCACCTGGCCGAGGGAAGCCGCCGCGGCGGGATGGTGCTCGAAGCTTGCGAACTTGCTCTGCCAATCCGGCCCAAGCTCGGCAACCATGCGCCGCTTGACGAAGGCCCAGCCCATCGGCGGCGCTTCGCTCTGCAGCTTCTGCAGTTCGGCAGCGTATTCCGGCGGCAAGAGATCGGGAATGGTCGCCATCAGCTGGGCGACCTTCATCAGCGGACCCTTGAGATTGCCGAGCGCCGACGCCAGCGCCGACGCCTCGCCGGCGCGATTCGGCTCGCCGCCGAGGAGCCGCCTGCCCGCATAGCGCGCGGCCACGCCGCCGACATTGGCGCCGACGCGCGCGTAGCGTGCAGCGCGGGCGGAGAAGCGGTTCTTTTCGCGATCAGGCATGAGTGAAGCTAACCCACTATCCGACAAGCGACACATTGGCAGGATGAGGCGCGCAATGAAACAAGCAATTGTGTCCGGCGCTTGCGTCGCATTGGCCGCCGGCAACAGTCACATGTAATGGTTACTTGTAATAGTTACTTGGCTGGCGCCCTATGAGTGTCAGCATATTTGCGTAAGGACCGCCGCGCGATTGCCGTCCCGTCGCCGTGTTTGGTCTGCCGCTTGCGGCCGGCGCTGCCGGACGCTCGCTCATAGTCGGTGAAATTCGGTTCGGGGCCTTTGCCGCCGGCTTCCAGCCAAACGAGCTTGGCACGGATGTAGCTGATCATCGAACCGACATGCGCTGCCTTCTCCTCGAGCCGCGCCAGCTGCCCGCGCATGATTTCCGCCCCGCGCGTCGGCGTGATGCGCCTGGCCTGATATTCGACGTTCAAAACCCCGATTTCGCGGAGCGAAAAGCCGAGCGACTGCGCCATGCGGATCGCGCGCGCCGTCTGCACGTGCTCGTGGGCAAAGACCTGGTAGGGATTCGATCCGCCTTTGTTGCCCGCGAGCGGCTTTAACAACCCGCGCCTGACATAAAAGCGCACGGTGTCGCGCGTCAGCCCGGTCGCGCGGGCAAATTCGGATATCAGCATCGGCGAAGTCTCCGCGGAAGCCTTGACCATGGACCATGGTCCACGGTTATAACCGGTGTCGCTGCACGTTTGGAGTGGCTTAAATGAACACGGTCGCTTTCGTAACCGGCGCGTCCGCCGGCATCGGCGAAGCCACCGCCCGCGCGCTGCTGGCGGCCGGCTACACGGTGTTTGCCGGCGCCCGCCGCCTCGACCGGATGGCCGGTTTGGCCGCGCTCGGCGCTACGCTGCTCAAGCTCGACCTGACCGACGATGCCTCGATCGTCGCCGCCGTCGAAGCGATCAAGAGTGGCGCCGGCCGCCTCGATGTCTTGGTCAACAATGCCGGCTATGGCTCCTACGGCGCGCTCGAAGACGTGCCGCTCGACGAAGCGCGGCGGCAATTCGACGTCAACGTGTTCGGCTTGGCGCGGCTTTGCCAATTGGTCCTGCCGATCATGCGCGCACAAAAATCCGGCAAGATCGTCAATGTCACCTCGATCGGCGGAAAAATCTGGGAGCCGCTCGGCAGCTGGTATCACGCCACCAAATTCGCCGTCGAGGGGTTGAGCGATTGCTTGCGCGTGGAAGTGCAGCGCTTCGGCGTCGACGTCATCGTCATCGAGCCGGGAGCTATCCGCACCGAATGGGCCGGTATCGCCCGCGAAGGCCTGCTGGCGATGTCGGGGAACGGCGCATACGCCGAGCAAGCAAAACGGCACGCGCGGCTACTCGCCGGAGCGGAAACGTCTAGTCTCGCGTCACCGCCTGCCGTCGTTGCCAAGACCATCGTGCGGGCGGTTAGCGCGACGCGGCCGAAGACGCGCTACGCCACCGGCGGCGGCGCGCGCACGATCTTGTTGCTGCGCAAAATCCTGTCGGACCGGATGTTCGACCGGCTGATGCTGAGAATCTCGCAAGGGTCTGGCCGATAATAGCGGCGCCATCTTGGCGCCAGCGGAGCAACCTAAGCCACCGCTTCCGACAGTGCATATTCCGCGTCAACGTCCTCAGGCGGACGAATCGCGGCTCCGCCAAAGATCTCGTTCAAGACAGCGACGTTCGGCAAACAATCGCGATCTTCATCAAGATCGAGAAACGCATATTTGTCCTTGCCGGAGAAAAGCCTGTATGCGGCGTGAAAGCCGAGCGCCCGATACGCCTCGAATTGCTCCTCGGTGAACCACTGATCGAGCGTCGTCTCGTGCGGGAAATCGCCGTGCCTTCGCTTGTAATCGAAAATATAATCGTTCTCATCGCCGGTCAGCGACGCTTTGATGTAGACGAGGATCCCCTTGCGAATCCCGTTCCGATCCTTTGGATAAGTGATCTCTCCGATCGCGCAGTGCGGGCCTTTGTGCTTGGGCGCATCGCCCTTTTCGTCGATGGCCTCGCCCGTGGCCAAGCTTTCGTTCGTGATCTTCTGCCACGGCAGATCGATGCGAATCCCCATATCGATCAGCGCATAACGCTCGAGCGAGTTGAACGATCCGAATGCCATTTGCGAGTCGGCTTCGGCATCCACAGCGATGATGACCTGGCAGCGGCGGCGTAGCAGTTCGTAGATGCCGAGATTCTCGATATGACCACCGTCGGTGAGGTATACCGATTTGAACTTGTCGCTGAGTAATCCGAATATTTCGGCCAAAAAATAGTAATTCGCGAAAGGATTTCGCGTGCGATTAAATTCGGCCAGACTAAAAAACCGGGCCGGCGGCCCGTGCGGCGCTTCGGCCAATCGCAGCCAGTTGGGGTTTCGCATCCAATAGCCAAGCCGAACATTGAGCAACGCCATGCTCGCCGTCAGCGGCTTGATGCTCTGCGCGCCCATATTCGAAGACACCGCGGCGCCGGAAGCCGCCATGGCCGTCGCGAGATCGAGGCCAACGGCGACACTTTCCAGTTCGCCCGTGCGCACGTAGCCGGTGGACTTGCTGCCGACGAATTGCGGGCTGAAGAAAAAGAAATCGGCATTGCGGCCGCGCCGGTTGGCGGTCTTTGACGCCTCTACGTTAAGCGCCGTGTTGATCAAATGATAGGGCCCGAACATCGCGGAAATGTCACTGAGTTTCGGGCGCCAACGATCCAGCAAATCGGTCAACCGGACAGGCGGCAGCTTAAATAGGAAGGCGCGCGCCAACCGGTCGCGGTAGAGCGGGTGTAGCGAATTCGCATTAGGCCGCATCAGCAGCGCGAGGACAATGCAGACGGCCGCGCCCGCCAAATAGCCCCATGTCGCCGGCTGCCACGGCGTCGGCCGGGATGCAGCGTCCCCGATCGTGCCGTTCACCAGCAATCCCGAATAGGTGATGCCGAGATAAGCGAGCCACAGGCCAAGCGGAACGATCAGCCCCGCAATGTAAATGACCACGCGCATGAGGATGCCGGCGTAGTAAACATGCGGCTTGGTGGAGACGTTCGTACTCTTGATGAATTCGCCGAGCTTGCCGGCCAAGAACGTGACGACCGTCGCCACGGGAGCAAGCGCCACGGTGATATTCGTGATCCACGTCGGCACGACGAGAAGAAGATTGGCTGTTTTGTGTTTCGCCATCACGGCGAGCACAAGCGGCTGGGCGTCGCAAAACGCCACCACAAACAGCAGGATTGCCAACGAACCCACAGTGGCGCCGATCCATCCACCGGGAATTTCAGGCTCGTTCAGTCGCCGGTTGGTCGAGCGATAGAGGCCCCAGGCTATGCCGACTAGGACCAAAGCGATCGCCAGGTCCACCGTAAAGAAGAAGTGAGGCAGAGCGAACGGATTGACAAGGCGGGCGAAAAGAGGACGCGGGTAGTGCACCCGCAACCAATAAAGCGCCAGCGTGAATGCCGACGCGGCCAGCAAGAAAGGCGCTATCAAAAGAACGTTGACCGCAAGGCCGCGGGCGTAGATCGATGCGTTGCGAATGATCGCCTTTCTGTGCGGAAACAAGTAATTCGAATAATCGCGAATGTGCTGCAATGCCGGCGGTTCATCCTCCTGCAGTTCGCTGCGATAAGGAAATTGCCAGCCCCGGCTTTTCGGCTGGCGGCCCAACTGTTCAAGCGAAGCGGTCAGCGAACAGCCGATATAGCCGCCACCCGAAACAGTGGAGAGATAATCGACGCGCTCCAAGACGCTCGCCGCGTCCAACGCCTGCAGCGCACCGAGGCAGAAAGCCGCCGAACGGATGCCGCCGCCCGACAGCGAAAGACCGACGAGGCCCGCCTTATCCTGCGGCGTCAGAGCCAGCTCGTCGCCATCTTCGCCGGATTTTTCTTCCTTTGTTTCGCCTTCAAGGACGATATGAGGCGGTGTATGGGCGTCGACACCTTGGCGGCGCTTTTTGGCACGCCGCAGGTTGATGACGTCGTCGATCTCTTTCTGAAAGACTTCGTGAAATTGGTACAGCCCGCCGAACGCATTCGGCGGCCCCGAGGATGTGTGATCCGCCACAGCACGCCTCCCGCGACCGCGGAAAGCTTAGAGCGGATGCTACGGGCTTGCAATCAGAGATTGCGCAACGCCTAGAGCCCTAGCCCTCCAGGCTTTCCAGCTCCTCGATCATGCGCTCGATCACGCCAAGGCCGCCCTGCCAGAAGGACGGATCGCGGGCGTCGAGGCCGAAGGGAGCGAGCAACTCGGTGTGATGCTTGGTGCCGCCGGCCGACAGCATGGCGAGGTAGCGCTCGGCAAAGCCTTCGGCGGCGTGCTCGTAGACCGCGTAAAGCGAATTCACCAGGCAATCGCCGAACGCATAGGCGTACACATAGAACGGCGAATGGATGAAATGCGGGATGTAGGCCCAGAACGTTTCGTAGCCCGGCTTGAGCTCGATCGCCGGGCCGAGGCTCTCGCGCTGCACGTCGAGCCATAATTTGCCGATTTGCTCGGCGGTCAGTTCGCCGTTCCTGCGTTCGGTATGGACGGCGCGCTCGAACGTATAGAAAGCGATCTGCCGCACCACCGTGTTGATCATGTCCTCGACTTTGGCGGCGAGCATCGCCTTGCGCTCTTTCTGGTCGCGCGTGGCGGCAAGAAGCTTCCTGAAAGTCAGCATCTCGCCGAACACGCTCGCGGTCTCGGCGAGTGTCAGCGGCGTCGGCGCCATCAAGGCGCCGTTCGGCGCGGCGAGCACCTGATGCACGCCGTGACCCAGTTCGTGCGCCAGCGTCATCACGTCGCGCGGCTTGCCCTGATAATTGAGCAGCACGTACGGATGCGCCGACGGCGTCGTCGGATGGGCGAAAGCGCCCGGCGCTTTGCCAGGCCGCACCGGCGCATCGATCCAGCGCTCGTCAAAAAAGCGCTCGGCAATCGCCGCCATCTTCGGCGAGAACGCACCGTAGGCGGTCAGCACCGTGTTGCGCGCCTCGGTCCAGCCGACGGTGCGGGTCGGCACTTGCGGCAGCGGCGCGTTGCGGTCCCAGTGCGGCAGCCTTTTCTTGCCGAACCAGCGCGCCTTGAGCGCGTAGTAGCGGTGCGACAGCCGCGGATAGGCGGCGCGCACGGCGGCGACCAGCGCGTCCACCACTTCGCGCTCGACCCGGTTCGACAGATGCCGATCGTCGGCAATGTCGGCGAAGCCGCGCCAGCGGTCGGAAATTTCCTT
>Ga0209006_10001740_pt1 | contig 19741 bp, 18 predicted proteins | sample JacPin_JW_Ref_O2_FD_188567 | JGI IMG/M metagenome (GOLD analysis project Ga0209006, IMG submission 188567) | Forest soil microbial communities from Algoma, Ontario, Canada - Jack Pine, Ontario site 1_JW_Ref_O2 (SPAdes) (version 2) | ecosystem: Environmental > Terrestrial > Soil > Boreal...
GACTGAGGGCGGGAATATTAGGTCGATTCCAGAGCTCTTGTCAAGATTTTTGCGTGCCGACCACTGGCTAACCGGGAGTTAGCTTTCGTTAACCGTGACTACAACAACAAGGGTGAGTAAGTGCCGTTGGCGGAATGCCGCGTTGCTTACAACTATCCGCGGCTAGGCAACGCCCGAGAGTCTTGGCCTTTTAGCGCGCTCTTTGTCAGGAGGTCCGCCGCGCTCTGCGGGAGGTTCTGAGGCATTGCCGGCGACGGACGTCGCGTTCTTGCCATTCCGGCCAACCGTGATGCCGTCATCGTTAAGAACAACGCTGAGAAGTGAGTTGTGCACCCGAAGATTATTGCCCGTGTCGTAATGGATGAAGCCAAACTTCCTGAACCGGTTCATGAAGAAGCTGACCCGCGAACGCGTCGTCCCGACCATCTCTGCCAGAGTTTCCTGACTCAGTCGTGGGACCAGCATTTCGGACACTCCTTCTTTACCGAATTGCGCCATCAGCAGCAGTACTCGCGCCAGCCGCTTTTCACTGGAGTTGAAGAGTTGGTCCAGCAGGTCGTCCTGATATCGGATATTTCTCTTCAGCAAGTATTTGACGAATACCGCCGACAACTTCGGCTCCCGCTTCATTCCATCCAGCATCGCCTTCTTCCCGACGCGCAGCAGGATGCAGTCGGTCATGGCAACGGCGGAAACCATCTGAGCGGGTTGCCCAGCTAGCCCACCTTCTCCGAAGAAATCCCCTTCACCCAAAATGCCCAGGGTTGCTTCCTTCCCGGCCTCCGACACGACGGTCAGTTGTACCTTCCCCTTTTGAATGAAAAATAGCCCGTTGGTCGTATCGCCTTGAGCAAATATCGTATTTTTCTTCTCATACGAAACCATGTCTCGACCTTTCCCGATGGTCGAAAGAAAGGTGCGGGGATTGAAATCACCCTTCTTACGCGGGATCGTAATTTGGTTTCTCAAGGGGCTGTTCCTGACTGGACTTATCCGAACTTCATTATGAGTGAAGGATGCTTCCAAAGCTGGTCTGTAATGCTCACAATAAAAATGGGCCGAACCCGGTGAGTTCGGCCTCTCAGAATTTTTTACAGTTGAAGCGGTCGCAGGAGTCTCGAAACGTCGGGTTCCCTACATTCGCCTATGACCCCCTTCCAGGCACAATTTCGCATTCCCGACGCTTAAGAAGCCTGTGCGCTCGCTTCCACGTTCAGTTCGTTGGATTGGCGGGAACGACTCCCTTGTGGCGCTCCGATCTCCGCAACAGATCGGCTCATCGCAGAGAGAGGAACGGTAGCCCGCATAGTTGTGCCCCGGCCATCGGATTCTATTTGCAACTCGCCACTCAATTCGCTCATGCGCTCGCGCATGCCAGCCAAACCGACGCCGGTCTCAGCGCTGGTCTGGCGGAATTGCTCCAGGCGCTGCGCCGATATGCCGCACCCGTCGTCGCGTATCTCTAAAACTATTTTTTCCTGCTCCGGCCCAAAGCAGACGGTGACGTTTTCCGCGCGAGAATGCTTGTGCACGTTCGTCAAACTTTCCTGCAGCACGCGAAAAAGCGCGATCTCCAGTTGCCTGGGCAGTCGCTCTTTGAATCTCGCGATGTCCAGGCTTACTTTCAGCCGGCTGCGCTTCGCGAAGCCCTCGACATACCACTCCGCCGCACTGCCGAAACCGACTTCGTCCAGCAGCGGAGGATGCAGTAAGTACGACATGGTGCGTATTTCATCGATTGCTTGATCGGCCAGGGCTGCAACTTCGTAGAAAAGTGCCATTTTTGCCGGATCTGCTGCACAGTGCTGTTCCAGCAACACGACACTCATTTTTAGCGCCGCCAAAGTTTGGCCGGTGCTGTCATGCAGATCGCGAGATAGCTTGCGCCTCTCCTCATCCTGCACTTTTAGAAGCCGCTGCGAGAGATTCTGAAGTTCTGCGGTGCGTTGTACCAATACCGATTGAAGCTGGGAATGCTCCAATGCCATTTGCCGTGACTGCTTTGAAAATGCCCACATACACCCTCCTTGGGAGCGGAACATCGGCAACCCCAACATTGCCGGCTGAGAGTTCTTTAATGATTCCATGGTGTGCTCGAAGGAGTCTGTGCAGAATTGCTCGGCTGGAAGGAAAGAGGCAAACGCCTCAAACTGGCGGGCGGGAGGCAGTTTCCGAACTCTCCCCAATCGGATGTTCACCCCGCAAACGCGGTTTCGCGAATATTAGATGAAGTACGGAAAAAGCAAGGAGGAAACCGTGTTGGAGAAGGTTCGTTCGGTGTCCGGCTTCGATTCTGTCTTCCCGATGCGCCTGACGTAGCACTCCTCATGGACGGGCTTCTTGCATTCGTCGGCATACAGATCGACGGTTAAATCCACCGGCTTACTACAAACGTTGCACGGTATTTCAAAGAAGGGGTGGCGACCCATGATTGCCTCCGAGGACACTTACAAGAAGCTTAGGCCCAAGCCTGAGTTGACGCTGGTCAATTTTGATCTTGGATGGTGGCAACAGTTCAAGGCATAAAAAGGGCGGCCGCACCCGTCCCCTCCCCCGGAGGCAACAAGCAGGCCGCCATGGAATTTGAAAACGGCGGTCACGAAGAGTCGAATATCGGGGAAAGCTAACCTAACCCCTCATGGCCGCCCAAGTAGTAGTCGAAGAATAGCGCCGGAAAATTTGCAATGCTGCTCAATCCTGCACACCGCACCGTCTGCCCGCCCTTCAATGCACTCTTGACAAGCGCTCCGCACTGAATTATCGTAGGCGAAGAAAAGGCGAATATATGTCCGCTCTGCCTTTATTCCCGCTCGACGATGAACCGGTGGAAACGCCCGAAAAGCCGCGTCTGGTCGGCATCGCGCGCCTCGCCTCCGAGGGCGAATCGATTCGTGAAGGCCACAACGTCGAATACTTCACGCTGGAGTCAAAGTCGGTGCTCAACCGCTGCGTCAGCGGGCGCGGCGTGCCCTTTAACTGGACCATCAATCCCTACCGCGGCTGCGAATTCGGCTGCAAATATTGCTATGCGCGCTACACCCACGAGTTCATGGAGATGCGCGACGGCGTCGCCTTCGAACAGAAAATTTTCATCAAGCAGCACACCGCCGAACTTCTGCGCCAGGAGCTGCGCCAGGTCAAGCAGGATGAGTCCATTTCCATCGGCGCGGCCACCGACCCTTATCAGCCGGCCGAGCGCCGCTACGAAATCACGCGCGGCATTCTCGAGGAGTTTGCCCGGCACGAAGGCTTCCATATCGGGCTTATTACCAAGTCGAATCTTGTCCTGCGCGACATCGACGTGATGCAGGCGGTCGCGCGGAAAAATCGCTTCTCCGTGCACGTGACCATCACAACGCTCGACGCCGATCTCGCGCGCATTCTTGAGCCGCGCGCGCCGCGCCCCGATCTGCGCCTGGAAGCGATTCGCAAGCTGAGCGAGGCCGGCTTGCGCGTTGGTATGAGCGGATCGCCGGTGCTGCCCGGCATCACCGATTCGCCAAAGCAAGTCGAATCGCTGGTGCGCGCCGCCGCCGAAGCGGGAGCGCATTTTATCTTCGCCGGAGCGCTCTTCCTCAAGCCCTGCTCTTCCGCCGTGTTTCTGCCCTTCCTCGAAAAGCAGTTCCCTCACCTGGTGGCGAACTACAAGCGCCGCTTTCAAGGGCGAGCCTTCCTGCCCGATTCCTACTCCAAGCCACTGGGAGATCTCGTCGCCCGCCTGCGCGAGAAATATAAGCTGGGCAACGATCCCCGCCGCGCCAAAGCCATCCGCCCGCCGGAACATCCACAAGGAGAGCAGATGGGACTGTTCTGAATTGCCGATTTTCAATTTTCGATTGGCAATTGAAGATCTGTCAGAGAGGCCGCCTGAATCGCATCCCTCGCTCCGCTTTTCAAATCACCAATCAAAAATCAGCAATCGGCAATCGAAAATCGTCAATCGAAAATGAGCCCCGCCCTTCCTCTATAATCTTCCTGTTCCCATGGCTACCGCCTATCCTCCCACCGGACAGCCCGCGCAGCAGCATATTCCGCTCGGCATGAAGCTGCGCAATTTCTGGCGCCGCGTCACCGAAGGCCTGGAGATCAGCCAGCTCTGGTCGCAGTTCGAAACCGAAGCGCGCGCCAGCTACCGCCTGTACTCAAAAGACGTCGCCGCCAAGACTCCCGACCACCTCACCCAGCGCGGACGCCATCTGCATGTGGTTAAAGAATTTTTCTGGGCGGTGTTTGAAAAGCTTTCTCCCGCGCGCCGCGTGCTGCTGCTGGCCGCGCTCATCATGCTGGTGCTGCCGCACAGCGGATTCGATTTCTCCGGACACGACGGGAGGGTCTACAGCGTCGAGTTCGATCTTCACTTCTGGGGAGGGCTGCTGCTCCTGCTGCTCCTTATTCTTGAGATCGGCGACCGCGTGGTGATGAAGCGCGACCTGCAGATCGCGCGCGAAATTCAAACCTGGCTTCTGCCCGGCGCGCCGCCGCAGATTCCCGGTCTCACGCTCTCTTACGCGACGCGCCCTGCGAACACCGTCGCCGGCGACTATTACGATGTCTTTCCCCGCCCCGGCCGCACGCCGGAGGAAAATCGCGTGGTCCTTGCCGTAGCCGACGTAGCCGGCAAAAGCATTCCCGCAGCCATGCTCATGGCCACGTTTCAGGCGAGCCTGAAAACGCTTTCCACCGCGCAGGTTGCTCTGCCCGAACTCGCCGCCAACATGAACAAGTACGCGTGCTCCAACAGCCAGGGCGGACTGCGCTTCACCACCGCGTTTCTTGCCGAGTACGATGCGGCGCGCCGCACCCTCGACTACATCAATGCCGGCCACAACAATCCCATTCTGCGCCGCGCCGGCGGCGAGGTGGAACGCCTCGACAAAGGCGGCCTTCCCTACGGCATCATCCCCGAAGCGAAATATGAATCTGCCACGGTGACGATCGCGCCCGGCGACTGGCTCATCATTTTTACCGATGGATTAGTCGAAGCCGAAAATGCGCGTCAGGAAGAATACGGCGAGGCGCGCTTGATGAACGTGCTGAATGCGAGCACGTCAGTGAATCCCACGGAACTTTTAAAACGTCTGATGTTCGACCTCGACGCCTTCGTCGGCAACACGCCGCAGCATGATGACGTGACCTGCATGCTGCTGAAAGCCGAATGACCTGATTGTCGATTTGCGATTGTCGATTGGCGATTTGAAAATCGGCAATCAGCAATCGAAAACCGGCAATTCTCCGTAAGTCGTTGCGTCTTCGTGTAAGTGATTGAGCCTTGGTGTAAGTGATTGATTTGTCGTAGAAGGCCCCTAGCAGGTCGCTAGGCGAAGAATTTTCCTCGTTATGGCGCTGACCAAGAGCGCAACCATCCATCGCGCTCCAGGACCGTTTCCGGCCCCGCAATGGGCATCTCAAAAATGAAGGTTTCAAGTTTCCAGCTTCTAGTCTCCGAAAATCGATGATGGCATTTACCAGAAACTAGAAACTGGAAACTAACTTCACTTCATCGCCTCCACATACATCCGATGAAACGCGTGCACGCCTTTTTCCTGTTTCACGCTGTAGCGTCCGCGCGAGTAGCTTCTTGATCGCAGATTCTTCTGCACGGTTTCGCAGATGGCGACATCCTCGATCTGAATCTGCTCGCTGAATTCCACCGAGGCCTTCGCCACTGGCGACGCATGGTCTTTTTCCGGCAGATACCATTCGAAAATCGCCAGCGACCTTTCCGCTTCAACCGGCACAACGATATTCAGCGAAATGTTATCGGGATAGCAGTTCAGCATCCAGTTGGGAAAAATCCAGAAGTAGTCGGTCGTTAGATCTTCGCTCGCTGTCTGATAACGTCGCGGAGTCGCGTCACCCGGCTGCGCGCCGCGAATCGGCGAGAACTGCCTGACATATCCTGAAAACCGCTCAGGGCTGCGGCTCGCGTGCGGCTCCACCACATACGCGTTGTAATCAAGCTCGCGGTTGAGCCCGGGATGCACACTGGGCAGGTGATATCCCTCGAGATAGTTATCGACATACGTCTTCCAGTTGCACTTCATGTCATAGGTACGGCGCTCGAAGAGCTTCATCCCGGCGAAGGAAAACTTCTCCGCCTGCGTGGGCAACTCGCCGAGACTTTCGCGCAGCGCGGACGCATCCGGTTGCAGGTTGGCAAAAATAAAGCCGAACCACTCTTCCGTGCGCACCGGCGTGAGCGCGAAATCTTGTGCACGGAATCCTTCAACGCCTTCGATTTCCGTAGCGCTGAGCAGCGAGCCATCCAGGTCATAGGTCCAGCCGTGATAGCCGCAGCGAAAGAGCTTGCGCGATCCGCAGCCCTCGGCCGGAGGTCCGGCGCGATGCCGGCAGACATTATAGAAACCTCGCAACCGGCCATCGGCGCCGCGTACAAACAATAGCGGCTCGCCGGCGAGTTCGGTGGTGAAGTAGTCGCCGGGCGACTGCAGCTGGCTCGCGTGCCCCACCACCTGCCAGGTGCGCGCGAAGATCTTTTCCTTTTCGCCGGTAAATACAGCAGGATCGGTATAGAGCTGCGCGGGCAAAGTCCACGCGCGGGCAATGTCGGCGTCGACGTCAAACAGGCCTGTCGATTTCTGTTGGGCGGGATTCATGAGCACTAGGGACTTACGCCGCAATATTCTACGGCATCGCCTTTCGACTGCATGTTCGCTTGCTGGCCTTAATCCCAGACGGAGCCAAGCACCGAAGTGCGCCCACTTTCCCATCTCAAAAGATCATCCTGAAAAACAGTCTTTGGGGAAGGCAGAAGCGGCCGGATGACAAGAATTGTCAGGGGAAAAGCCGCTTTTTGCCAGCCTGAGCGGTGTCCGGATGGGCATAGCGAGGACGGAAGTGTGACCCTGTACTGAAAACAAAGCCGTTCCTAATGGCATGGCTGGAACCGAAGTAACTTGGGCCTTTGGCATGGAGGGTGCAAACATCAAGCCCGACTGCGTCATCCGTGACTCAGAAAAAAAATAAAAACACACAACGAGGGGAATATCGAAATGCGGAAACAAAAGGGTTTCTCACTGATTGAGCTGCTGATCGTGGTTGCCATCATCCTGATCATTGCAGCGATCGCGATTCCGAACTTGCTGCGCGCCCGTATGGCCGCCAACGAGTCGTCTGCTGTCGGTTCCACGCGTACCATCAACACGGGAGAAGTGACGTATAACTCCACTTACCCGACAATCGGCTTCTCGCCCAACCTGCTTTCGCTCGGCGGCGCCGTCAACACGGCTTGCGTTCCGTCGTCCACGACTGCTTGCTTGATCGACAACGCGTTGTCTTCGGGCACCAAGAGCGGTTACACCTTCATCGCGAATAGCGTCGCTGGCGGTCCTCCGACCGTGTCGTACATCGCGGCTGCTACTCCGGTCACTGTGAACCAGACTGGTATCCGCGCCTTCTGTTCTTATGAAGACGCAGTGGTTCGCGCTCAGCCGACTGGCGCCGCGGTCACCACGGTTGCCGGTTGCCAAGTCCTGAGCCCCCTGAACTAATAAGCGAGGCTCAAGTTGCACCCGGAAGAGCAGCGAGCGCAAGCTCGCTGCTCTTTTGTTTTTTCTACCGCGTTTCGCTGGAGCGTCGAAACGGGCGCGACCCGTGCGGCTCAACGACACAGGTGCTAGAGCCCTCAACGATCAAGCTCGGCTTATGCGGCCCTAAAGAGCGGCTCTTCCACACGGAAGATTGACGGCTTACGGCAGAGCTTGACATCCAGCGTCAAGTCAAATGCCGTGCCTGGCAGCCGGTTTGGCAGACTCCGATCCCGGACATCCATAAATTCCTTAAATGCGAATAACTTCCGGGGTAACGTAACCGTCGTAAGAAAAATCTCACTTTGGCCCAAGCCTTGCTACTCCGATAATCGTTACTCACCCTGGCGGTTCATGGAGATATTCATGCGGAAACAGAAGGGCTTTTCACTGATTGAATTGCTGATTGTGGTTGCCATCATCCTGATCATTGCAGCGATCGCGATTCCGAACCTGCTGCGCGCCCGTATGGCGGCGAACGAGGCGTCGGCTGTCGGCTCGACGCGTACCATCAACACGGGAGAAGTTACCTACAACTCCACTTACCCAACGATTGGCTACTCGCCAAACCTGCTCTCGCTCGGCGGCGCCGTCAACACGGCTTGCGTTCCGTCATCGACGACTGCTTGCCTGATCGACAACGCGTTGTCTTCGGGCACCAAGAGCGGCTTCAGCTTTATCGCGAATAGCGTCGCGGGCGGTCCTCCGACCGTGTCGTACATCGCGGCTGCTACTCCGGTCACCCTGAACCAGACCGGTACCCGTGCCTTCTGCTCCTTTGAAGATGCGGTCGTCCGCTATCAGCCTACGGGCGCCGCGGTTACGACGGTTGCCGGTTGCCGGGTGTTGAGTCCGCTGAACTAATTCCTGAAGCAGCCGGCGAGTCTTAAGTCGGCAAGTAATCCAGAGTTGGCAAGTATCCGGGGAGGGTACGAGGCCGAGAGGGCAGCGAGCGTAAGCTCGCTGCCCTTTCATTTTTACGCTGCCATGGCCGAATCCAGGCGTTCGGTTTGACACTTTTTGTCAGAGACGAAGTGTTCCCTTCGCATTTGCGTTCTGCACAACGCCCGTTACGTGCCACAATCCAAAGATTTCACAGGCAATCGGGCGATTACCAAGGTGGCCCCCACGAAAGGCCGATTGGCGCTGAAACTGCAAATGAGATAGCGAGGATGGTGTGGCAGCACTTGCCGTCAAGGCCTTCAATCTGGATCAAATGGGGCTGGCGCCGCGCACAGCCCATGGAGACAGCATCATGCGAAAACAAAACGGTTTTTCACTCATCGAACTGCTGATCGTGGTGGCCATCATTTTGATTATTGCCGCCATCGCGATCCCGAGCCTGCTGCGAGCCCGCATGTCAGCCAATGAGTCGTCTGCCGTTGGGTCTCTTCGCACCATCAACACTGCGATGGTCACCTATAACACGACGTATCCCACGGTGGGATTTGCGGCGAACCTGCTCTCGCTCGGTGGACCTGCGCTGGCGGTTTGCACTCCGTCGTCGACGTCAGCCTGCTTGATCGACAACGTGTTGTCCTCGGGCAGCAAGAGCGGTTACAGCTTTACGGCTACGGGTTCGGGCGGCCCGCCGGCCAACACGTATTATGCGACCGGCGTTCCGCTGACCGTGAATGAAACCGGCACGCGCAGCTTCTGCTCAAATTCCGATGCGGTGGTGCGGGCACAGCCTACGGGCGGCGCCATTACCAGCATTGCGGCTTGCCAGGTACTGAGCCCGATCTAGTCGCCGGGCGTTCGTTTGGCAGCAGCGAATTGATTCCGGGAAGCCGGCACGCGCCGGCTTCCATAAAATCTCACCGTCTCATATCAAGTTGAGAAAAATTTGCCGCCGCGGACTTCCCTGCGCAAACCTTCCCGCACGATTCCAATAATTCACCCGGGGCGCACGTGACCGTCGTAACTGGTGCAGGGGTCACAGCCCGCGCCATCTTGCTTATAATCTTTTTGGAAAATTTCTTCTCCGCTTTCTGACGGAGACTTTAAGCACATGGCAGCAATTGAAATTCTTGGACTGGAAAAAAGCTACATGGTGGGCTTCTGGCGCAAGCGGCCCAAGCGCGCCCTGCAACCTCTACATCTAACCGTGGAAGACGGAGAGATCTTCGGCTTCCTCGGCCCCAATGGCGCGGGCAAAACCACAACCCTGAAGATGCTGATGGGGCTGGTATTTCCGACCGCGGGATCGGCGCGCATTCTGGGACGCGAGTGGACCGATCCGGAGGTGAAGGCGCAGATCGGATTTCTTCCCGAGCAGCCTTACTTCTACGACTACCTCACCGCGCACGAATTACTCGACTACTACGGACAACTTTCGGGCGTGCCGGCGAAAGACCGCAAGCGCCGCATCGACGAAGTTCTGACGCGGGTGGGGCTGACCGATGTAAAAGGCCTGCAGCTCAGAAAGTTTTCCAAAGGCATGCTGCAGCGGGCGGGGATTGCGCAGGCGATTCTGCACGATCCGAAGCTGGTATTTTTCGACGAACCCATGTCGGGACTCGATCCGCTGGGGCGCCGTGAAGTGCGCGACCTGATGGAACAGTTGAAGCAGGAAGGCAAAACGGTTTTTTTCTCGACGCACATTCTTTCCGACGCCGAAGCGCTGTGCGATCGCGTGGCCATCATTCATAAAGGCGAACTGCGCGGCGTGGGCGCGATCGAGGAGTTGACCTCGAGCGTGCAGGGGAAAGTGGAAGTAATCTGGCAGGGGATGCAGGTTCCGGCCTCGATGAAGGCGCTGGGCGCGGAGTGCCACGTTACCGGAGATCGAGTGCGCGCGGTGATCGCGGAAAACCAGCAGGACGCGGCGATTGACGCGCTGCGGCGGGAGCGAATCCGGCTGATTGCGATCACGCCGCTGCGAACTTCGCTCGAAGCATACTTTGTGGAGAAGCTGCAGGCGCCGGCGGCTGCGGGCAAGACCGCGGGAGTAAACGGATGAATCAACGAATTGGTCATATCGCGCGCAACACGTTTCGCGAGGCGGTCCGCGACCGCGTGCTCTACAACCTGATCGCCTTCGCCCTGCTGCTTTCGGGAGCGGCGATTCTGATCGGCCAGATTTCGATCGACGTCGAGCGGCTGGTGGTGGTGAATCTGGGGCTGACCGCGATTTCACTGTTTGGAGTTGTCATCGCCATCTTCATCGGCATTGGGCTGGTGTCGAAAGAGATCGAGAAGCGGACGCTGTATACGGTGCTTTCGCGTCCGGTCCGGCGCTGGGAGTTTATTGTCGGAAAATTCTTTGGCCTGGCCGGCACGCTGGTGGTGAATACGTTTTTCATGGCCATCGGCGTATTCGGCGCACTGCTTTACGTGGCGCATAAATTTTCGGCGGCGGATGCGCAGATCCTGGTCGCACTGTACTTCATCGTTCTGGAATTTCTGATCATCTGTTCGCTGTCACTGCTGTTTTCGTCATTCTCTTCGCCGCTGCTCTCGGCGGTATTTGCCTTTTCTTTGTTTGTGATTGGCAGCTTTGCCGACGATCTCCGCGGGTTCGCCGGGATGGCTCACGGCTTCACGCGCTGGATTGCGACCGGAGCGGCGTATCTGGTTCCCAATTTTTCTGCGCTCAACGTGATTACCAGCGTCGCGCATCAGCAATCGTTGAGCATGCGGCTGGTGATGCAGAACACTCTGTATGCCGTGTTTTATACGGTGATGGCGTTGAGCGGCGCGGTGCTGATTTTCGAGCGGCGGAATTTGAAATGAGCAACACCAGTACCGAGTACCGGGTACCCAGTACCCAGTTCCTGGCGCAATCGCCCGCCTCGGCTTCCAGGCAGGTCGGCGTATGAGTGTATCGCGCCGGGTAACTCTCATTGCCGCTGCTTGCCTTGTAATTTCTCTCGCGGCCAGCGTGCTTCTGCTCCGCGGTATCGACCGGAATCGGCCGAAGGCATCGATTGAAGACGTGCTCTACCTCGATTCGCCGAAGGTCATAAAGCGGGCCAGCCTGGGCTTCGATGGATTGATGGCCTGCATCTACTGGACGCGGACGGTGCAATATTTTGGACACCGGCATTTCGACGGCTCGCAGACTTATAACGAACTGGCGCCTCTGCTCGAGATTACGACGGCGCTCGATCCGCACATGATTCCGCCCTATCAGTTTGGGGCAAGTTTTCTGGCGCCGCAGCCGCCGAACGGCGCCGGCGAACCGGAGCGCGCGGTCAAGCTGATGCAATTCGGCATCGATCAGAATCCCGACAACTGGCGGCTTTATTACAACCTCGGCTTCGTTTATTACACCGAACTGCACGACTACAAAAAAGCGGCGGAAACTTTTGCCCGCGGCGCGGAAGTGCCCAATGCACATCCGGCCATGCGCGTCATGGCGGCGCAGATGGCGCAGCACGCCGGCGATATCCAGACGGCGCGCATGTTGTGGACTGCGACGTACCAGACGGCGTACGAGGACAATATCCGGCAGAATGCGCTGTCGCATCTGCGCGCGCTGCAGGTCGATGAAGACGTCAGCAAGTTGCAGGATGCGGTGACCCGCTTCGGCGAACTCACCGGACGCCTGCCCAACAATATGGCGGAGTTGACTGCAGCCGAGAGCCTGCCGATGGTGCCGGCCGATCCCGATGGCGTTCCGTATTCTCTCGACGCGCAGGGCCACGTGCTGGTGCAGAACCCGGACAACTTTCCCTTCATCACCAAAGGCATGCCGGCGGGATATAAACCTCCCGTGCTGCCGCGATTCCATAACGGCCCGAGCCAGGGCTAAAGCCCGTATTTGGGATCGCTTTCCCGAATACTTCCCCATGCATTTCTCCCAAGCACTTCCACAATTACTTCCGCAATTGCGTCGATGATTGCCGCGATCATTCGCGTAGACTGAAGCGTTCATGAATGCTCGCACGAGTGAGATGACTGCGAAATCGCGGCTTTCGATTCCTGGCGCTGCTTGGGCGTATTGGTCGGAGCTGGCGGCGCGCGATGGAAGATTTTCCGCGACGGGATCGCTGCTCCAATCGCTGTGGGAGTTTGTTCGGGACTCCACTCCAGCGCGATTGCGCCAGCGCTACGGCGACGCTGACTACGATTGGGAGAAGCGCGTCAACACGACCAGCGCGGCCGTGGGATGGCGCGACCGGCTGCTGGGAGTTTTTCACTCACCGTACCAGCCGACCGAGCCGGAATTATTTCGCGAAATGCTCGAGGCGCTGGCGCGGCAGCCGAATCTGAGCTGGGCCGATTTCACGTTCATCGACCTCGGCTCGGGCAAAGGGCGCACGCTGCTGATGGCGTCGGATTATCCATTCCGGCTGATCGTAGGCGTGGAACTGCTTCCCGCTCTCGACCAGATCACGCAAGAAAATCTCAGCCAATATAAGAGCGAGTCGCAGCAATGCTTCGCGCTCGAATCGATCTGCGCCGATGCGACGGAGTTTCCCCTGCCGGAAGAACCGCTGGTGCTTTATCTTTTCAATCCCTTCCCGCTGGCAGGATTGCGGCGCGTGATTGCGGCACTCGAACGATCGCTGCACGATCATCCGCGAACGGTGTACGTGCTCTATCACAATCCGCAACTTGAGCATGTGCTGGCCGAGAGCGCGGCGCTCCGCAAAATCGGGGGCACACATCAGTATTCGATCTACAGGGGCACTGAGTTGGGTCAATGAACCGGCAAAGAGCTCGCGCGGCGGTGTAGTTCATCCTGCATTCACACTCCGCTAACCTCAAGCGCGGCGCGAAACGCTTAGAATGTTCTTATCACCATTTATAAACAGCATTAACAAATCTGAGATGCAGTTGAAAATCCATCTTCGGGTTGCGGCCGTCTGCCTGGCGGCGGCGTGCGTCGCCTGGACCGGGGCCGCGCCTGATCTCAAGGACGTTGCGGCAGCGGTCGACGCGCACTACAACCACCTGCATTCGCTGGAGGCCCAGTTCACCGAACTCTACCGGGGTTCGGGCATTGAGCGCAGCGAGTCGGGGACGCTGTGGCTGAAAAAACCAGGCAAGATGCGCTGGGAATATCGTTCTCCCAGGGAGAAGCTCTTCGTGAGCGATGGGAGAGATGCGTGGTTTTACGTCCCCGACGACCGGCAGGCGCGAAAGATGGCGGCCAAGAAGCTGGAGGATATCCGCTCGCCGCTGGCGTTTCTTCTGGGCAAGACCAAGCTGGAGAAGGAGTTACAGGGATTATCCCTGGCACCGGACGTGACCCCGCTGGCTCAGGGAAACGTGGTTTTTCGGGGCGTGCCGACGGCGTACGCCGACCAGATCAGCGAAATTATGCTGGAAGTGACGCCCGAGCATCGCATGGCGCGGATCGTGATCTCGCAGGTGGATGGCGCGACGACAGAGTATCGCTTTACCGATCAGAAGGAAGACGTGCCGCTGGCGGATGGGCGGTTTCAGTTCAAGCCGCCGCTGGGGACGGAGACGGTGGACGATCTGAATGGGCCGTAGGGGTTGGGCGCTGCCGAGTGAAGCAGGTTCCTGACCGCCGCTTCGGGGCGGTTCGGAATGACAAAGTTTTAATTTAGCCCGGTTCCTGGCGAGCGTTCGGAATGACAAAGTTTTTTGCGAGCATATGCATCCGTTAACGGCGACCGAATACATCCTTCGAGGTAGTTACTTGAGTGCGGGGACGAGGCAACAAGGCAACGGTTGGCGGCTTAGAATGTTGAGTTAGGAATGTTAAACTGGGAAAGAGACTCATCTCCAGCAGAGCGGTAGAAAAACCGGCAAATGGCGGAATTTGTAGTCAAAATCGCGGACGAGCGCGGCAACGTCCAACAGCAGGTCGAGCAGGGATATTCCGAGAACGAGGTGCGCGAGCGCTTCTCGGCGCAGGGCTATCACGTCTATTGGGTGAAGTCGCAGGGCGTGATGACCGGCGGGCTGCGGCGGAAGCGCAAGCTGAAGCAGGCCACATTTCTCGTGTTCAACCAGCAGTTTTTGACGCTGATCCGCGCGGGCCTGCCGATTCTGAATTCGCTGGAGTTGCTGATCAAGCGGCAGAAGGATGCGCAGCTCAAACAGATTCTGGAGAACGTGCGCGACCGGGTCAAAGGCGGTGAGTTGCTTTCGGATGCGTTTGCCGCGCAGGGCGTGATCCCGAAGATTTATACGACCACGCTGATGGCAGGCGAGAAGAGCGGCAACATGGACGAAGTGCTTACCCGCTATATCGGCTTTCAGCGCATGGCAATGACGTTCCGCAAGAAGCTGTTCGTGTCGCTGATCTATCCCTCGCTGCTGGTCAGCGTGGTGCTGATCATGGTCGCGTTCCTGTTCACCTACGTTGTGCCGAAGTTTGCCGACTTGTTCAACAGCCTGGATGCGAAGCTACCGGCGATTACGGTCTTCATGCTCGACGTGGGCCAGACCACGCAGAAATACGCGCCCTATATGGCCATTGCGCTGGTGGTTGTGGGATTCGGATTCTGGCGCTGGAAGGATACGGATCGCGGCGCGGACCGGATCGATCGCACGATTTTGAGTTTGCCGATGCTGGGCGACATCCGGCTGAAGCACCAGGTAGCGAGTTTTTCGCGCATGCTTTCCACGCTGCTGCAAGGCGGCCTGCCGCTGGTTCCGGCGATGGAGACGGCAGGATCGTCGATGAGCAGCCGGCGCATTTTCAAAGGCGTGATCCGCGCCGGGGTGCGCGTGCGCGAAGGCCAAGGCCTGGCGGGAAGTCTGGAAGAGCAGAAGATTTTTCCACCGCTGGCAGTCGAGATGATCGAGGTCGGCGAGTCGACGGGAGCGTTGCCGGCGATGCTGAACTCGGTGGCGGAATTTTACGAAGAAGACGTGCAGACGGCGCTGGGCGCGGCCATGGCCCTGATCGAACCGCTGATTCTCGTAATCATGGCGATTTTTGTCGGCGGGGTGTTGATTTCGCTTTATTTGCCGATCTTCACGTTGGGAGTGCATTAACGGATGGGAGCGGGCGGGGAGAAGCAGGTTCCTCAGCGCCGCTTCGCGCCGGTTCGGAATGACAAGGGTTTTTAGAAGGTTTTAAAAGATGGCGACGGCTGATAAGAAATCGGTTTTTGTAGGCGGCAACGGCGGGCAACTGCTGTCGCCGACCGGCAATCCGCTCACCGATCTGGAGCGGGCGCAGGATATTGCGCGGCGCTACCGCTGCGAATTTGTCGATCTTACGAATTTCGAGCTGCATCACGACCTGTTCAAAAAGATCCCGGTCGAGTTGATGTTCCGCTACAACTTCGTGCCGCTGGAAGAAACTCCGGACGGCAAGCTGGCCATCGCCATCGCCGATCCCAGCCAGCTGATGATGATCGACGAGATCAGCCTGCTGCTGAAGCAGCGCATCATCACCAAGGTCTCGACGCTCAAACAGATCACCAACATTCTGGCGAAGACCGAGCAGTCGCAGCGCGTGCTGGAAGAAGCCAGCGAAGGCTTCCAGATCATCCGCGAAGACGAGAAGACGGGCGCGGAAGAAACTCTGAGCATCGACAAGCTGACCGGATCGGCGGCCGACGCCAGCCCGATCATCCGCCTGGTCGATACCACGATTTTTACCGCACTGCAGCGGCGCGCTTCCGACATTCACATCGAAACGGGCGACGATTCGGTCGTGATCAAGTTCCGTATCGACGGCGTGCTGACGCAGGCCATGCCGCCGATCGGCAAAGAGCATCACTCGACCGTGATCTCGCGTATCAAGGTCATGAGCGAGCTCGATATCTCCGAGCGCCGCGTGCCCCAGGACGGCCGCTTCCGCGTGAAGTACAACGGGCGCGCCATCGACTTCCGCGTCTCGATCATGCCGTCGATTCACGGCGAAGACGCCGTGCTGCGCGTGCTCGATAAAGAGTCGATGAGCGAGAAGTTCCGCACGCTGACTCTGGAAGTAGTTGGGTTTGATGAGGATGACCTGCGCCGCTTCCGGCGCTACATCAAAGAGCCGTACGGCATGGTGCTGGTGACGGGGCCGACGGGCAGCGGCAAGACGACTACTCTCTACGCCGCGGTCAACGAGATCAAGACCGACGAAGACAAGATCATCACCATTGAAGATCCGGTCGAGTACCAGTTGCGCGGCATTACGCAGATTCCGGTGAACGAGAAAAAGGGACTGACCTTTGCCCGCGGGCTGCGATCCATTCTGCGACACGATCCGGACAAGATCATGGTCGGCGAAATCCGCGATGCGGAGACGGCGCAGATCGCGATTCAGTCGGCGCTGACCGGCCACCTGGTCTTCACTACGGTTCACGCCAACAACGTGGTCGATGTGATTGGACGCTTCCTGAACATGGGCGTCGAGCCGTACAACTTCGTTTCCGCGCTGAACTGCATTCTGGCGCAGCGGCTGGTGCGTTTGATCTGCGACTCGTGCCGCACCGAAGTGCACTACGCGCCCGATGTACTCGAAGCCAGCGGCCTCGATCCGGTGCAGTGGGGTAAGGTTCCGCTGTATGAAGGGCCGGGATGCATCGAGTGCGCGGGCACGGGATTCCGCGGGCGAACCGCGATTCACGAGTTGCTCGATTTGAGCGACCGCATCCGCGAAATGATTCTGGCCAGAAAGCCGACGTCGGAGATCCGGCGCGCGGCGCGTGAAGAGGGCATGCGCTTCCTGCGCGAATCCGCTTTGGATAAAGTGCGGCTGGGCATGACGACGCTGAAAGAGATCAACAAAGTGACGTTTATTGAGGCGATGAGGTAGAAGAGCAAGGTTTCAAGGTGCAATGGTTTCAGGGTTTCAACGTCAAACTGCGAAGTGTTTGATATACCGCTTGGTCCCGCCGCATCTACAACTTTGAAACTTTGGGACTTTGAAGCCTTGCAACCTGATCCCTCTCAGCTATTGAAATTGTGGGCGATACGGTTTCTGATTTAACGAAAGAGTTTCTGACAAAGGCGTTCTCGGGATGAGTTCGAATTCAAACCTGGCCAAACCGAAACTGGCCTGCGAAATCGCAGCCGACCGCGTGCTCGCGGGCCGCTTTGCCGACAGCGGCGAAGGGCTGGAGATGTGCGCGGCGCGCGAACTGGCTCCGGGCAGCGTGGTGCCCGATCTGGTGGAAAACAATCTGCGCCAGCGCGATGCGGTGAAAGCCGGAATTGAAGCGACCCTGGGCACGATTGCCGGGCGCTCGAAAGATGTGATCGCGATTGTGCCTGATGCGGCGGTGCGCGTGATGCTGGTGGAGTTCGACACGCTGCCCTCCGATCACGAAGAGGCGCTTGGTGTGGTGCGCTTCCGGCTGAAAAAATCTTTGCCCTTCGATGTGGATAAAGCCAAGGTTTCGTTTCATACGCAAAAGTCGACTGACGAAGTACGCGTAGTCGCGGCTGTCGCGATGTCGAGCGTGATTGAGGACTACGAGGCGCTGTTCCGCGATGCTGGATTCAGTCCGGGCGTGGTTCTGCCGTCGATGCTGGCGGCGTTAGGGTCGGCGGACGGCAAGCGTCCCACGATGGTGGTGAAAGTAGACGCGCATACCACGAGCCTCGCCATTCTGAACGCGGATCAGCTGCAGCTTTTCCGCACGCTGGAAAATCCGCGCGGGGTCACGATTACGGGTGAGCAACTGGCGGAGGAAGTTTATCCGTCGGTGGTATTTTTTCAGGATACGTACCATCTGAATATTGAACGGATTTATGTGGCCGGGCTGCCGGATTCGGCGAGCGCGGCCGCTGCCATGCACGCGCAAACCGAGGCTGAGGTGCAGGAACTCGTATCGGGAAGCCAGTTGGGAGCGGCATCGGGCGGTGGTGTTCCGCGCTGGCGGATGGCGGGAGTAGTGGGAGCGCTGGTTTCTTAACCGCAGTGCCGAGTACCCAGTAAAAGCAATCTGGGTTGACACGGTACTGGGTACTCGGTACTGATTTTTATGCGTTTAGAGATCAATCTCGCGAGTCAGCCCTACGAAGATGCGCGGCAGTTTTGGACGCGCTGGGGCACGGCTGTGGGCGCAGTCGGAGTGCTCACGCTGTTTCTCGTGACGATGACGGTTACCGGCTGGATCCACGCGCGGCGCGATCATCAGGAGATGACCGAGAGGCGCGCGGCGATTGCCGATCGCGACCGGGTACGGGCTGAGGCGGAAGCGTTTCTCAGCCGTCCGGAGAATCGCACCACGCGCGACACCTCGCAATTTTTGAACGAGCTGATCGAGCGCAAGGCGTTTTCGTGGACGCAGGTGCTGGAGAGTCTGGAAAGAGTGATGCCGCCGCGAGTCCATCTGGTCGGCATTAATCCGGAGCTGGACGAAGACAACCAGGTATCGCTGAAGATGGCGGTGGCCGGAGATTCGCGCGACCGGGCGCTCGAACTGGCGCGGCACATGGAAGAGTCGCACCGCTTTGGGCAAACCACCATCGTTTCCGAACACTCATTCCCACAAGCCACCAACGGCGATACCGAGGCATTCGATATCGTCGCGCAGTACATTCCGGATTTGTCGCCGGTAACGGATGGGCCGGGCGCGGCGAAAGGCGAGACGAAGTCCGACGCGAAGCCACGCGAAAACAAAGCTGAGACGAAGTCCGGCACGACGAAGCCCGTGACAGCGCAATCCGGAACCAGTAAGCCTGGCACAACGACGAGCCCGAAGCCGCCGGTTCAGGTCGCGCCGCAGAAAAATAATCCGAACGCGGCTAACCCGGCCAATCCGCAGACGAGGAATCACTGATGCCCGATCTTCGACATACGCGGAAGAACCTGAAGATCGCGCTGGGAATCATGGTCGCGGTCGACCTGATCGCGATCGCGATTTACGTTTCTCCGCTGATCGGGTCAACCGATTCGCGGCGGCAGGAGCTGAACCGGCTGCAGGGCGAACTGATTTTGAAGACGAAGCAAGTCGCGCCGCTGCAGAATCTGCCGCTGAAGGTGCAGCTGGCGAGCCGGCAGATCTCCGATTTTTACAGGCGCCGCTTTCCAACGAACGAGTCGGAAATCCCCACCGAACTGGGCAAGCTGGCGTCGCCCAGCGGCGTGACCATTGAGCAGGTGAGATATAAGGTGAAGGAAGAGGGCGCGGGCAGGCTGATCCCGGTCGAGATTGAAGCCGACCTGGCGGGCAATTACACCAATCTCGCGAAGTTCATCAACGCAATGGAACGCGACGACATGTTTTTCATCATCACCAGCGTGAACCTGGGCGGGCAGCCGACGGGGCCAGTGAAATTGAACGTGAAGCTGGAAACATACTTGAAGGCGGGATCGT
>Ga0209006_10001741_pt1 | contig 19740 bp, 7 predicted proteins | sample JacPin_JW_Ref_O2_FD_188567 | JGI IMG/M metagenome (GOLD analysis project Ga0209006, IMG submission 188567) | Forest soil microbial communities from Algoma, Ontario, Canada - Jack Pine, Ontario site 1_JW_Ref_O2 (SPAdes) (version 2) | ecosystem: Environmental > Terrestrial > Soil > Boreal...
AAGTTGGGCATCCCGCAACCGCCCAACGGCCTCGCCACCAACGAAGCCGAGGCCGTCGAGGCCGCACGCGGCCTGGGCTATCCGGTGCTGGTGCGGCCGTCCTTCGTGCTGGGCGGACGCGCGATGCAGATTGTTTATTCCGACGCCGAGTTGGCCCATTACATGCGTTTCGCCGTCGAAGCCTCGCCCGAACGCCCCGTGCTAGTGGACAAATTTCTGGAGGACGCCACCGAGGTCGATGTCGATTGCATCGCCGACGTGGGCCATTTCGCCGATCCGTCGCAAGGCACCAGCGTGATCGGCGGTTTTCTGGAGCACATCGAATTCGCCGGCGTGCATTCGGGCGACGCAGCGATGGTGCTCCCGCCGCACACCCTGTCGAAGCAAGTGATCGAAACGATGCGCCAATACACGCACGCGATGGCGCGGGAATTGCGAGTCATCGGCCTGATGAACGTGCAGTACGCGGTCAAGGGCGAGAAGGTATTCGTGCTGGAAGTTAATCCGCGCGCCTCGCGCACGGTACCGTTTGTCAGCAAGGCGATTGGCGTGCCGTTGGCCAAACTCGCCGCCAAAGTGATGGCCGGCAAGAAACTGGCCGATCTCGGTTTCACCAAGGAGATTTGGAGCAAGTACTGGGCGGTCAAGGAATCGGTTTTTCCGTTCAACCGTTTCCAGGGCCAGGACATTTTGCTCTCGCCGGAAATGCGTTCGACGGGCGAAGTGATGGGATTGGACGCCGACCTCGGCATCGCCTACGCCAAATCGCAAATGGCCGCCAACGCGCCGCTGCCCCTGCGAGGGCGCGTGTTCATCAGCGTGAGCGACGCGGACAAGAACGAAGTGGCCGCCATCGCGCGGCAGTTCGCCGACCTGGGCTTTGAGATTGTTTCCACCGCCGGCACGGCCCGAGTATTGACAGAGGCGGGGTTGACAGTCGCGCGCGTGTACAAGCTGTCCGAGGGCCGTCCCAACACGCTGGATTTGCTGAAGAACCGGGAGATTCAACTGGTCATCAACACCCCGGCCGGCCAAAGCCCGCGCGCGGACGAGGTGAAAATCCGCACCACCGCTGTCTATACCGGCACGCCGATCATGACGACCTTGAGCGGCGCGCGCGCGGCCGCCCTGGGCATCGCCGCCCTCAAGAAAAACGGCTACGCCACCAAAACCTTGCAGGAGTTCCACCAGGGGGTATAAAGTAATGTGGCTGGAGAAGCCACAGATTAACACAGATGAACGCCTATTTTTCCGAGAAGAGTGTTGCACCCGTTGGGTGATCATGGTCGCTTTCGCGGGTCTTTCCACTATCTGCGTTTGTCTGTGTCCATCTGTGGCTCATCTGCGCTTTTCAGAATGAAGTTGCGTCTGGCAGAAGCACTCGGATTCGCGATGAAAGTTTTGAGCCTCATTTTGTTTCTGGCTGTCGGCTCCGTTGAGGCGCAGAACGCGGCTCCCTCCGACGCTGGCAAAGCGAACGTCGATTCTACTGTGGACGATTTGCTCAAAGCCGTCGAAACGCGCGACGGGCCGGATGCGGCCACCATTCGCACGAATGCAGCCGCGATCCTCAGCCGTGCAGGGGATGCCAAGGTTCTGATACCCCTCTTGACAAACAACTTCGATCCTCAAGTGCGATTGTTGGCCACGCAGGGGTTGGCCGGCAACGCCGACGATGCTGTGACTGCGGCATTGCTCGATGCCTTGCGCGACACCACTGCACAAGTTCGCTTGGCGGCGATAACCGGACTAACTTCTCCGGACAGAAATGACGTACCCGCTAGCGTGCCCGCGTTTCTGAAATGTTTGGACGACCACGACCCGGACGTTCGGTTGCAGGCAGCAAATCTATTATGTCTCGATCCGGCCGCCGCACACGAACTGATTCCCGCGCTTAAACTCGCCCAAAAAAGCCCAGACCCGGTTGTCAAAGCAGCGGCAGCAGTCGCATTGAAGGAATGGCCTAAAGACAGGTATCCTGCCCAGGCGTTTCGAACCTTCGCGCAGGAATTGGCCATCAGTCTCGCGGAGCAACAAGGCGCCGAATGGACCACCACCGTGAAAGTCCTGGATGAGCGCCGCCAAGCGTTGCCGGGCGCGGCTGTGTCAATTATCTATTACGTGCCGGCAAAATTGGATGAAGACCCCGCCGCGAGCTGGAGGAAAAAGGAGGGTTTGACGGGCGCCAACGGAGTTTTCGCCGCCTCCCATCGCGATAATACTTTGCGCCTGGCTTTTGAAGTTCAGAAAGATGGGTATTATCGCACGCGCGAGGGACGTGATTTTACCATCCAGACTAATCGGAATTTCGCCTTGACGCTTGTAGTCAAGAAGATTATTCATCCGGTGCCCATGTATGCGAACCGGGTCGATTTTGCTCATGCAAAAAAATTGCCGCTCGACCAGCCGGTCGGATTCGATTTGATGGCGGGCGATTGGGTGGCGCCGTTCGGAAAAGGAACTAACACTCACCTGATCGTGACTTGGAGCTGGCACGTGGACAAGGATGATCAACGCGGCTACGAGGAGAAACTGACCGTCAGTTTTCCCAATACGGGCGATGGCATCAAGGAATTCGATTCGCTCGGCCCGGCCGGTTCGGGTGGGAGCGACCTGCGCTCGCCGCAAGAAGCCCCGCAGGTCGGTTACGAACCTCAGTTAATCAAGTGGCACGCCTCACACTCGGGCCGGCCCGGCACGAACACGTATGATTCCGTCCACAAGAATTATTTCCTCCGCGTCCAAACAAGTCTGGATGAAAACGGCAAAGTCAAAAGCGCCCTCTACGGCAAGATCTATGGTGATTTCGATGAGGCGTTTTGGACGTTCCTAAACCCTGAGACAAATTCGCGCAGTCTGGAACTAGACCCAAAACGCAACCTCGGCCGGGGAGGATTTCACGCTTGGCCTTTGTATTAGCCGGAACTATTCAGTTACGAAGGTCGTTCTCCCTCACCCCGGCCCTAACCTCTGTTGGTTTTTGCCCACTTCTTCAGAAGTGGGCAGATACGAGAAGGTTATGTCGATTTCCTTGTCGCCAATGGCGATCTTCTCAACGAGGCTTTCGGCTATTCTCACTTTTTGAAATTCGCGGATGCCTTTATTTCGCAAGTAACTTACAGCGTTGTATTTGCGGAGGTTGGAGCGGGTATCTGCCGTGCTCACCTCTTCTGCGTAATGAACCTCCTCATATCAATAACAGCCCCGGCTTTTAGAGGAGACGAAAATGCAGCCCACGAATCGGAAGTAGAACTGAATGCCGACGAGTATCTTGTTGGTTTTAGAGGTCTATGCAGTGCTGGAGGTGTTGGCCACGCCCTGGTTGCCGGTAGCGGTCACCGCGAGGGAGATCGACTCCCATGTGTTTGACATTGGCGTTTATGGGACCGGGATCGCCAGCCGGAAGAATAATACGTTCGTCGCGCCAGGGTTGACCGTGACCTGGTCGTTTCCGCCCAAGATTGCGGGCGTGTTGGTGACGTTTACCCAATTGCCGCCGGCCAAGCTAGTATTTTCCTGCAAAACGATGCCCTCGCCGACGGGCCAAGTAAAGACCAGCCCACCGCCGCCGGCCTTTTGGGCGGTCAGCGTTGGGAAGTTGAAGAAGCTGAAATTGCTCACTTGCTGGATCGAAGTGGCGTATCCGTCGGAGCCGGTAAAGCCCACGTAGGCCGTGTTGCCGAGGACCGTGGCTGGAATGTTCACGGTGTAATTCGTGGTAAAGGTATCGGAGGTGATTGTATCAACCAAATCTACGCTCAGGACGTTGCCGGAATAGATCACCGTGAAGTTGAGGGGGTCTTCGGTTGGCACAGTGATCGAACCGGTGGCTCCTGGCTCCTGCGGGATGCTGCCGTCGATACCGAGGGCGAGGCCAACGGGGGGGAACGTGTTAAATTGAACCGAGATGCTATCCTGGATTCCAGAATAGCCGAGATTGACGGCCGATCCGCCCAAAGCCGTCAAGCCGGAGTTTTGCAAAGTAAACGTATAGCCCCTGCTGTTACCGCCGTCTCCGGACTGAACATAGGTCCACGAAGCAACGAAGTTTTGAACATTCACCGGCGTATCCCAGTAAGCGCTTACAGCCTCCTGCTCCCCGTTATCAGTCAGAGTCAACGTGCCGTTGGTGATGATGCCGGCGAGTCCTCCAAGAGCGCTGTTACTGTTGATGGTCCAATCCGACGCCGCCGAGAGTGTAATCGTCACCACGCTCAAGGTCGCCACGGAAGTGGCATTGGTTCCGAAGGCATTGCTGGCCAGCAGCTGATAATATCCAGCTTCGGCGAATTGAACGTTGGACAGGATCAGCGCGCTGGTTTGAGAACCGGCCACACCGCCGCCGTCCGAGAGGTTCGTGCCGTCGAACTGCCACTGGTAGGCAATGGGGAAAGTCCCGGCAAAAGTGGCGGACAGGTTCAAGGTATCGCCGATGCCCGCCACGACATTAGTCGGGATGTCGGAGAGGAGCTGCGGCGGGCCGGAATAAACCGTCAAAATGCCGGAGCCTTGGGCGTTGCCGGCGCTGTTAGTAATCAAGACCGAAAAAGTTTCGGCGCCTGAGCCTTGCGCATTGGACAGGACCAAGCTGGAGTTGGTGGCCCCGGATAGCGTCACCCCATTGGATAACCACTGATAAGAGATGGGCGGGGTTGTAGGATAAGGATTCGCCAGGAAGGTCACGGTTTGGCCCGCGTCCGCCGACTGAGCGGCGGGGCTGACGGACACGGCTGCGGCGGCGCTAAACGAGAAATCGCTCACCTGCTGAAGGGAAGCATCCTCGCCATCCCATTCGCTGGAAGCTGTAAAACCGACATAGGCGGTGTTGCTGAGGACGATGGCCGGGATATCGACCGCAAAATTGGTGGTAAAGGAGGTTCCGGCGAGGGCGTCACTCAACGCCACGTTCATGTTGCCCTCGCCGTACGCAACCGTCACTTGGATTGGGTCACCGTTGGTGAGGTCAACCGCACCAGTCGGGCTGTATGGACCGGCGTAGCCACTACCATCATAGCCAAACGCAACGGCATTGGTGCCGAAGCCGATACCAGGAGCGGAATTCGTCTGTTCGGGTATATATATACTGCCTGTAAAGAGACCAAATTCCACTGCGACGCTGTAGTTGATCCCGTTGACGAGACCGGGTTCGGGGAATCCTCCGTTGATGTAGCCGAGTTCACCGTAGCTGAGGGCGTCCGCACCGGCGGTGCAGTTTTGCAGAACAAACGCGAAGCCATCTCCGGGACCGCCCGATCCAGTGGCAGTCTGCTGATAAGTCCATGACGCCTTGAACGCGCTAATATTGACAGGCAGATTCCCGAAGGCGCTGACGAAATCAGCCCCGCTTCCGTCGGTCAAAGTCAACGTACCGCCGCTAAAACTGGGTTTGGGACCGTAGTTAGTAGTCGTCCATAGGTTGGACAAAGCGAAATTCAAAGGATCGACGACCAAGGTCGCGACCGAAGTGGCGTTGGTTCCGAAGGCGTTGCTGGCCAGAAGCTGGTAATTTCCCGCCTGGGAGAGTTGAAGTTTGGCGAGGGTCAGCGTGCTGGTTTGGGATCCCGACACACCGCCACTGTCGGAGAGATTAATGCCGTTGAATTGCCACTGGTAGCTGATGGGCAAACTGCCCTGAATTTCAGCGCTGAAGATCTGGGTACCTCCATATCCATTAGTCGCATCCAAGGGCGTAATGTCCATGGCAAGTTGAGGTGCGCCGGAATAGACGGTGACCACGGCGGACGTTTGGCTGTTTCCGAAAGCGTTTGAAACCAGCACTGAGTAAGTAAACGCGGTCTCGCCTTGGAGATTAGTCAGTTCCACGGTTGGATTGGTCGCCCAAGTAAGGGGCACGCCGTTGGAAGACCATTGCCAATACAACGGAAGAGTAACGTGCGGCGAAATGGACGCCGATAGCTCGATCGTCTGTCCGCTGTTCACCAGCGGCGCCGGCGGAGTGATCACCACGGGGCTCGGCGGGATGCCGGCTGTGGCGTAGTGAGCGGCGACCTGATTGGACGACAGCGCGTAACCATAAATCGCCACCTGGCTGATGAATCCGATGAACCCTCCAGAGTCCCCGTACACATCCGCCCCACCAATGACCAGATTGGTATCGGTTAACGCGTATGGGAACTCCTCATTGTAGAGCGGGCTGCCGGCGGGCGGACCATCCAACGGTTCAAAAAAGTTATAATTTGTGAAATCAACCGACAAGAGTCCAGTCATCTCCTGCCCAGCGCAGTTGGTGCTGATTAGCAACTGGCCGTCCAAGTATAAGGATAGGATGGCGTTGGTTTCATCGCACACCCCGACGATGTGGTGCCAGTAGCTGTCCTGGATTACGTTCGTGGATGCAGCAAAAAACTCCGTGTACTCGAAAGGACCAAATGTGGAGATGGAAAACTCAAGCGCGCCCGCCACACCCGAGGACGTATCCAGAGTGAACTGGTATCTGCCGAGTGCCTGGATCGCGACTATGGTTCCGTACGCTGGGAGGCCTTGCGTGTTGATCCAGGCTTCGACTGAAAAATCCGTCGCGTTCGTGGTCGCTAGGTCCAACGGAATGCCGGACACGTCGCTGGCGGTGCTCGTCGGAGCGAATTCCGCTGCCGGCTCATTGCTATCCGTGAACGAGTTGTAGCCAGGAAAGACTCCCAACTGGACATTATGGTAGGTGCCGTCATCAAAGTTGTTCAGAAGATCGTAGGCCGTCGTTCCATTCGTTTCGTCCAAACGCCAGAAAGCCAGAGGGTTGTCGTTCAAGACGGCGGCAGGATAAGGAGCCGTTGGCGGAGATTCCACAGTCACGCTGACAAGGCTGCTAGTGACCGAACCCGATGCGTTCACGACGACGACGGTGTAATTTCCGAGGTTGGCGCCAGTCGGGTCCACCAAAGTTAAGCTGGAGTTTGTCGCCCCGGAAATGCTGGCGCCATCGAGATCCCATTGGTAGGTCAGCGGCGGGGGGCCGCCGGCGGCAACGGCCAAGTAGGCCCTGCCATTGGTGTAGATCACGCCGGGCTGGGGCTCGCTGGAAATCACCGGCGGCGCGCCGACGGGACCGAAGCGGAGGCCGCGCAACATTTGGTTCGGCCCAGCTTCCGCCACGGTCACGGGAGTCGAGTTGGAGCCGTCATCTACAATTTGGATCAAAGAGTTGGACCCGCCTCCCGCGGTTGTCGCATAGAGCACGGCACCCGTGCCGTTTGTGCCCCAGGAAGCGCTGGCTCCAAAATCCACGGTCAACCCACTGGCGCCTGCGGCCGCGCCAGTGGAAAGCGTGTAGCTGTTTTGCCAGGTTCCAGCCACGTTGTCCCATCGCTGAATCCCCGCGCTGGCGGTGCCTGAATCGTCGGCAATGTAAATGGTATTGTAATCCGGGCTGATGGCGAAATCTTCAGGACTGGCGGTTGAGCCCACGTTGATGAGCAGGTTTGGGAAAGCCAAAGCGTTCTTGGGCAGCCCACTGAATACGTTCAGTCCCGTGAAACCAGCGCTGTTGGAGGCGGTAAAAGCCACATTCCCAAGCGGGTCAATTTCCACGACATGACAAGTCTTGGCCGGCGAGGAAATATTGACGTAGGAAGCCGCATTGATGCCCACATGGTCGTACTTGAGGCCGTCATTTGCGGCGACGCCGGTGATCCAGAAGTTGAGCAAGCCATCCGTGGAAGCAACAGAATTAAACCCGGGCGGGGAGGAGGTGTAATATCCCGAATCCAACTGCGCCAGGGCAAAATAGCCGTTAGCGCCTACCACCCCAATGGCCCGACTGCTGCCCGAGGCTATGCCGGAAGGGTAAGTCGTGTTGGGCTGGCTCACGTTATATCCGCCCAGAGTCAAATACTCGGAGTTGGTTGAGCGTCCCAGGAACCCCATGAAAACCCCGTTGCTTGGCGCTCCCGAGAGAATCAGAGCGTTGGGCAGGGTATCGGGAATCTGGATCGTATTCACGTAAGCGCCGCTCGGTGTGTATTGGTCCAAGTAGGCCGTATTGCCCAGGACATAGCTCAACGGCTGCGAGCCGTCGCCCACTCGCACGACCACCACGTTGGTGGACGAAAGCGACTGCAATCCTGCCGTGATTTGGAGAGTCGCGGAGTTCGTGATCGAACCAAGGGCATTACTCACAATGACGGAGTAAGTGCCCGAATCAGTCACTTGCGCGTTGGAGACGACCTCGAAGAAATTGGTGGCGTCGGGGATGGGAGCGGAGTCAAGATACCACTGGTAATACAGCGGGGCGGCGCCAGTCACTCCCACGGAAAAGGCCAGATGATCTCCGACGGATTCCACGCGCGATTGGGCGGGCACGGTAAGAACAGGCTGCGCTTGCGTCGCGAGAAGGCCACACAAAAGAAGGCCGACGATTAACAATGGAGCGAGATGGTGTCGATTTTTCATGGGATTTTTGTTTGCTGATTTCAAAATAAACGAATGAACAGGACAAAACGCATTGTTGAACACTGAAAAAGCAATTTGTTATTTGGTTGTTAGCACCCAAGGGCCGAGGACCGACCAAAAGGTGGAAGGCGGGCTGAGCGGGTACTGTTTGGCAATAAAGTTTGGATCCCAATAGCGATTCCAAACAAACCCCCAGAGATCGCGGGCCCTTACGGCCTTGGACGAGCCGTCAAAAAAAACAAGTTGGGTGCGCGTGTTCATGCCGTGGCGCAAGACGCAGAAATGCTCCATTTCTGCCTCTGTTTCTCCACCGCCTGTCTCAACCCCATTAAAGGGTGTCGGTTGAAATGTCACTAGTCCGTCATAGTAGGCGTCATTGTTTTCGTCGGGATACCAAGGCCCTCCGCCGCGCCACATCGCGTCCGCCATTAAAGGCGACGCCGAGGGGCGGCTTATCGCGCTCATTTTGCCCCAGTGGTAAGGGGCCGGCCGGCCTTCGACATCCACCTGCGTATTGTACATGAAATCATTGGCCCCGTAGCTGGCCCACTGCCCGGTTTCGTAAATGTCCGAGTCGCCGCTAGCCTCGGGCATCTGATAGGCAAGCGTCACGCTGCCGAAATGGTATCCCTCGACGACGATAGGATTAGTATCGGTAGCCATGGGACAGAGGAGCAATTGGGAACGAGTGGCCTGGCTCCGCGCCAGCGCGTCATACCACGCGCTACGCGCGTTGCCATCCACCGTGCCGTCTTGGTTGGCCCCGGACGGAAAGGTGTCCTTGTAATCCGCGGCATAGATGGCCCATTCCACCCCCCATTGGTGCAGATTGGAAAGACATTTGGCTGCCTTGGCCTTGTCTTTGGCCGCCGCCAAACCAGGCATAAGCAGCGCGGCCAGAATGGCTATAATGGCAATGACCACCAGCAACTCGATGAGTGTAAAACCTTCGGCTGCCATCAGGGGGGCGACAAGGCTTTTGACATGACCGTTTCGGGTCAAGGCCGCAGCACAACGTGAAGTCAGTTGGATGGTTTTCAAAGCCATACAAGTGCTCTGAGCGGCAATGGTGCCTCATCCCCAAATTCAATGCGCTGGCGAAATTGATTGAAACTCATAAAGATGCCGGAAAAACACTGGAAAAATCATGAAATGATGTGAGATTAGAAAAAAGTACGGCGGTCGCAAAAATCGGAGTAAAGGTGGGCGGGGCGTTGGTGCCGGTAATTCGCCAAGCACTTTCGGTTGTCAAATCAGTGCCCATTAAGGCGGCTTGGGGCATGGCGAAATAACAGACATAGTTTGGCGTCGCATTCATTATTGGAATTCTGCGCTTCAATGCCTTTTCCGCCGTCAAATTGCGCAGCTACTTATTAGACGATTGTTACTGCAGCGCCTAGCTCACATTTTGCTTTTTGTTGTGGTAATTTTGTAAAGTTCACCGATATTAAATCCAGTCATGCGCAAGATGCGATCGAGCAAGAATGCGCGGTCCCGGACCGTGCCCGCCGCGGAACGCCGTATCATTTTCCTGGGGGAACTAGACCGGCATTCGGTTCGCGAGGTCTGTCTGGGCGCGGCGGAGTGCGCCGCCGAGCATCCGACTTGGGTGTTCGATCCCTGGCCTCTCCCATCGGCGCAGGCGTCCGGGCTCACGCTGGTGGACACGCACATGGTCGGCGGCATCCTGAGCACAGAACGCTCGATCAAACGTCTCCGGCGCTTATTCGGACGGCTGAGGTGGCCTGTAGTCTGTGTCCTGACTTCGGGAGGTCACACCGATTTCGACTCCGTGGAAATCGATGAATTGGCGGTGGGGGAATTGGCCGCGGAACATCTGTGGGACCGCGGTTACCGCCACTTTGCCTTCATCGACTCGTCCGAATCCTCATGGTCCAACGGTCGCGAGCAGGGCTTCGAGCGCTGGCTGCGGGCCAAGGGAATCGCACCCGATAGGCATCTGTTAAGCGCTGCCACCCTGCCGATCTATTGGCCGGGAAACGTGGCACAGCGCAATCAACGTTTGCAAGAACTGATTCCCCTCCTGCCCAAACCGTGTGGCATCTTGGCGGCCAACGACGTCATCGCCTGGTTTGTTCTTCAGGCCGCGCGTCACGAGCATTGCCGCGTTCCGGAAGACCTGGGAGTCGTCGGCGTGGACAACAACCCTCTGCCTAACGTCGCGGGTTTGGCCATCAGCAGCGTTGAGCTGCCCTTTCGGGAGATCGGGCGGCGAGCGGCGTTATTGCTGGGAGAACGCTTGCAGGGCCGCGCGACCCCATGCCTGATTCGCCTGCCGCCGATCCGTGTCGTGGCCAGGGCCTCAACCGACGCGTTCATGACGCGGGACCTGCTGGTGCGCAAGGCTCAAGTCTATGTGGAATCCCGGCGGCACACGCGCGTGACCGTGCAAGAGGTGACTCGATCGGTGGGCAGCAACCGGATGACGCTGGGGAGTCGTTTCCAACGAGAGTTGGGCACCACGATCCTGAGCTACGTGCGCCGCCGCCGAGTGGCTTACGCGGAGGAACGCCTCCGCCAGGGAGACGCCAGCGTGGCGCAGGTCGCCGAAGAATGTGGTTTTTCGAGTACCTCCTATTTTTCGCGCATCTTCAAAGGAATAACAGGCTCGCATGCCGGTTCCATCCGGCGCTTGCGGCCACGGCCCGTGACAAAGTAATCACCACCGCAAAGAGCCGGTTTAAGCTAAACCACCAGTCCGAAAGAATGGCCAGGTAGCGGAGTAGGAGATAGAACAACAATGCCATTCAAATTCGCCACCGCACAGCATGGGAGCTGATCCTCGGAAAGTCAGCCATCTGAAAGTTCTGCTTGACATGGTTTCTTACGGACTGAAAAATAGGTGTCCGTTTTGGCGTTCGTTTGGACTCCTACACCTCCCAAACCGATGCTGCACATGCAGTTAGAATTGGAGGGGGAGGTCGGAATTGAAGTCTTGTCCTGGTCAAACGGTGAACGATGAATGAGCGCAAATTCCCAACATCAACTTGCTTGTTGGGCTTTGTAGGATTCAAGCGAGGATCAAGCTCCAGGAGCTCTTGGAAGAGGTAGCCATTGAAGCTCGCTTGGAAGCTCGACATCGTTTTCAAATGATTTAACCACGCTCACCGTAACTTTGGTATTCACAGCCACTTGACGTAACGAGAGCCGCTTTTCATAGCGTTTGACGCGGATATGGTCGCCGAGTGTTTTAGGTGTGGTTGAGACTGGCTTTCGAGGGTGTCGATTCGTCGAAATGTGGCGTCTGGATGTGTGTATTGTGCGTTGTGTAATAGCCAACAGAGCGACTCTCCCCAAGGAGAGGGAGAAATTTTTCCACCGATTGGTAAGGACTACGTCTCAGTGACTTTTCTCAGAGCGGCCAAGTCCCGTTCCCTCTCCTGGGGGAGAGGGCTAGGGTGAGGGCGAGCCTTATCGCCAACTGCTTCGTTCCGGACAAGTTCTAAGCCAAAACATCCGTCACGACTTTCGCCGGTTCCACTCCCGTCAGGCGCTGGTCCAGGCCCTGGTAGGCGAAGGCCAGTTTCTCGTTGTCGATGCCGAGCTGGTGCAGGATTGTCGCGTGCAATTCGTGGACGTGGACGGGATTCTCGATGATGTTGTAGGACATCTCGTCAGTCTTGCCATAGACAAAACCGGGTTTGACGCCGCCGCCCGCCATCCAGATGGTGAAGCAACGAGGGTGATGGTCGCGTCCGTAATCTTTTTCCTCCAACTTGCCCTGGCAGTAAATCGTGCGGCCGAATTCGCCGCCCCAAACCACCAAAGTGTCCTCCAACATGCCGCGCTGCTTGAGGTCCTGGATGAGGCCGTAGCAGCCCTGATCCACGTCCTTGCACTGCGAAGCCAGATCACGCGGGAGATTGCCATGCTGATCCCAGCCGCGATGGAAAATTTGCACGAAGCGAACACCGCGTTCGGCCAGACGCCGGGCCATCAGTGCTGAATTGGCAAAGGTGCCGCGCTCCTTGGCATCGTCGCCGTAAAGCTCGTAGGTCTTCTCGCTTTCGCCGGAAAGATCGGTCAATTCCGGCACGCTGGCCTGCATGCGGAAGGCCATCTCGAACTGCTGGGTGCGCGTCTGGATTTCCGGGTCGCCGATGGCCGCGTAGGAACGCTCATTGAGCGCGCTCAGTCCGTCAATCATTTTGTGCCTCATCTCGCGCGAGATGCCGGGCGCATCCTTCAGATAAAGGACCTCGTCGCCCTTGGCGCGCAAGGCTACGCCGGCATATTTGCCGGGCAGAAAACCCGCTCCCCAGAGGCGGGCCGAGATGGCTTGCACATTTGAAAACGGGCTGGAATGCGACGCGTGCAAGACGACAAAGGTTGGTAAATCCTTATTAAGCGAGCCGAGGCCGTAAGCAATCCAGGAGCCCATGGAGGCCTTGCCCATGATCATCGAACCGGTGTAGGACAATTGGTTGGCCGGCTCGTGGTTGATGGCATCGGTGTGCATCGAGCGAACGAAGCAGAGGTCGCCCGCCATTTTGGCATGCCACGGCAGAGCTTCGCTGATCCACGCGCCGCCGGGACCGTACTGCGCGAATTTGAAAGCGGAAGGCGCCAGCGGAAATTTATCCTGGCCCGCAGTCATGCCCGTGAGGCGCTCGCCCTGGCCTTTGAGCCAATCCTTCAGATCCTCTTTGAAGCGGGCGGTCAGGCCGGGCTTGTAATCGAAAGTGTCCAATTGCGACGGCGCCCCGATGAGCGAAATATAAATAGCGCGTTTGGCCTTCGGAGCGATGCGCCACAGATCTGCCGACAGCGACGCGGTGTCCGGCGAAGCTCCGAAGGCGCGCGGCCCGAGCAGCGAAGCGAGGGCGGCCACACCCAGGCCGGTCGCACCTTTGCGGAAAAACTGGCGGCGCGTCAGGGTGGCATTCAGATCGTTAAGGATCGGTGTCCAGTGCGGGTCAAAGTTCATGGCACGGCTTCATTTTGTAAGGGTTTCGTCCAGATTGAGAATCTCGCTGGCGATCAGCGTCCAGGCCGCCAATTCGGCGGGTGGAATTTTCTGGGTCGTTTTGGATTCTCCGACCGCCAGCAGCGCCTTGGCGTCCGCCGGAGCGGCCTGGTAACTTTTGCTGAAATCCTGCTCCATCTGGCGCATGACAGCGCGTTCATCAGGAGCCAACTTTCGTCCCATTAGCGGCTCGGTGATGTGGTCCAGGCGGAAGTCAAACCTCTCCGAGGAAAGGATCGCCCGGGCGGCCAGTTGGCGCGCGGCTTCGACAAATTGCGTGTCGTTGAGGGTGACCAGGGCTTGCAAAGGCGTGTCGGTCCGCTCGCGCCGGGTGCAGAACGTTTCGCGGCTGGGGGCGTTGAGGATTTCCATATTGGGCGGCGGCGCGGTTCTCTTCCAATAGGTGTAAAGCGAGCGACGGTAGAGTGCCACGCCGGTCTCCTGCTTGTAGATGCGAGTGTCGGATTCCTTCATCGCCACCGCTTCCCAAACGTTTTCCGGCTGGTACGGTTTGACCGGCGCTCCGCCCACTGTAGCCACCAGCAGGCCAGACGCGGCCAGGGCCTGATCGCGGATTTCTTCGGCATCCAAACGCGAGCGCGGCCCGCGCGAGAGCAATTTATTGAGCGGATCCTTCTCAAGTTTCTCAGGCGACACCGCTTCGGACTGCCGGTAAGTACCGCTCATGACAATCGTCTTGACAATCTGTCGGAAATTCCAGCCGGAGTCCATGAACTCCACCGCCAGCCAGTCCAACAGGCCCTGGTCACTCGGGCGAGCGCCCATGACGCCGAAATCCTCCGTCGTTTCCACAATGCCAGTGCCGAAGATCTGCGACCACAAACGATTGACCTGCACGCGTGCCATCAATGGGTTCTGGCGAGACACCATCCAGCGCGCCAAGCCAAGACGGTTGCGGGGTTCGTCCGCCGACATAGGGGGCAGCGCGGCGGGTGTCGTGGCGGAAACCTCCTCGCCTTTGCTGGTGTAAGCGCCGCGCAACAGAACGTAAGCGGTCGGCTTGGTATCCGTTTTTTCCTCCATGACAAGAGTAATGGCTCCGCGCTGGCGGATCATTTCTTCCGCGGATTCTTGCCCGGCCAATTCAGCCCTCAGATTCTGGCTCGGTTTGTCATAGGCCGCGAGGTAGGCGTCCTTCATCTCCTCGGGCTTGGCTAGAGACGGGCCGCGCGCCAGTCCCACCAACGCCAGGCGGGCGACATCGCGCGGCGCCAAAGCCTTGTCGTAAATGCGCATGTCCTGCAGAAACACCTTGCCATCGGATAGAACGTCAGCGGGGCCGGCTTTGTCGGAGCGCGCGCCCAGGCGCAACGGGACATCAGTAAGAATGTTGGTGCCCAGACTATTATTATTGACCTGCACTTCCGCCTTGATGCCATCCACGTATAAGGCAAGGGCCTCGGCTCCCTGGCGCTGGCCGTCGAAAACAGCCATCACATGGTGCCAGCGACCGGAGGACAGCGCATCATTGGCGGTGATTTTCAAGGCTTTTTCAGGAAATTGATCGACGATATGAACAGTCGGACGGCCCTCGGAAAGAAACAAATCCCATCCGCGATAGTTGGTGGCGACATTCATGCGCGAGAAAATAGCCCCAGTGGGCTTGTCCTCCACATAGATGAAAGCGCCATAACTGACCTGGCCATTGCGCGTCATCACGGGCGCGGCATTTTCCACAACCGTGCCGTTGGTGAGCAATGGTGCGGGGCCGAAGGGGCCTGCCTTGCTTTCGGCGCCACCCGGCCATTGGATTTTCCTGCCTAAATCCTTACCGGCGTAAGGCCCATTGCTCTCTGTCAATGGCAGATGCAGCACGGGCGAAATGCCGATGGACCGCGCAGACGATTTGGATTTCTCCCGTGCCATCCATTTATGGAACGCAGGTTCCGCCTCACTCTTGCGGGCGGTGATGGCTTGTTTTGTCTTCGGGATGGCTTGTTCCAATTTCGTCCATTCAGGAGCATCTTGCTTGGCCGGAACAAAGAGCGTAGGCGCGTTGTTGCCGTTGGGGCCGTCCAGGATGGAACTGGTGTTGTTGCGGAAGAACGCGGTCAAGGCATAGAAATCCTTCGTCGATATGGGATCGAACTTGTGGTCGTGGCAAGTGGCGCAACCTGCGGTCAATCCGAGCCAGACCGCCGTCGTGGTATCGACGCGATCCTTGGCATAGACGGCGGCGTACTCCTCCGGGATGGCTCCGCCCTCACTGGTGGTCTCCAGCAACCGATTATAACCGGAGGCGATCTTCTGCTGCTGCGTCGCGCCGGGCAGCATGTCGCCGGCAATTTGTTCGATGGTGAATTGATCGAACGGCATGTTGGCCTTGAACGCGGCTATGACCCAATCGCGATACGGCCAGATGCTGCGCGCATAATCCAAGTGGATGCCCTGCGTGTCGGCGTAGCGGACCGCGTCGAGCCACCAGCGCGTGAATTGCTCGGCGCAGGCATCGCTCGACAACATATGATCCACCGCTTTTTCGTAAGCGTCGTCCGAGCTGGAGCGGACGAAAGCCTCAAGCTCGCGCGGGTTGGGCGGCAGGCCTGTCAAATCAAAACTCAGCCGGCGGTAAAGGCGCGCTCTTTGCTCCTCGGGATTGGGCGCCAAGCCGTTCTGCGCCAGTTTGCGCGCCACAAAATTATCCACCGGATTGCGCGCCCAGCCTGCCCCGTCCGTCGGCACCGAGGGCTTGACCGGCGAAATAAGCGACCAATGTTTCTCATATTTGCCGCCTTGGGTGATCCATTGCCGCATCAGATCGATCTCGCCCGGCTTCAAGGAATTGTGTTCGCTGGCCGGGGGCATTACGTCGTCGTCGGTGGCGGTGATGCGTCGGATCAATTCGGAGGAGGCGGGGTCGCCTTTGATCATGACCGGTTTGCCGTCATCGCGCAACTCGTAGGCGAATTGTTCGCGATCAAGGCGCAAGGGATGCTTCTTGGGCTTGCGCGAAGCGGAATCCGGCCCGTGGCATCGAAAGCAATGTTCGGAGAGGATGGGGCCGATTTGGTTGTTGTAGGAGATCGTTTCACCAGCAGCCGAGGCGGCGGGCGGACAGGCCAGGGCCGCCGTCAGAGCGACGACCGTCCACGCGCTCTTGGTAACGAAGGCAATGCATCCGTCACGCCAAGAGCCGCCTTTTTTCCAGCTTGGTGAAGTGGTCAATGAAATCATGGCCGCATCTGTAAAGACGTTAGATTGCCTTATACTATTCACCCGCAAGCGGCCTTTGTCACGCCTTATTGGCCGCAAAACTAACCATCTGCTAGAAATACGAGGCCGTGCAATTAATTATGGCCCAAAGGCAATGTCGATCGCGTAAGCATCGCTCCCAATGGGATTGTCCGCGAATCGAACCCACAACACATCCTTCTCGGCCCAAGCCGTGGCCAAATCCCGGCCCTTGCGGCTGACAATCCTAGCCGTGGAAAAATTCACCCCCTCGGGCAGGAAAGTCGTCGCCCCTTCATTTTTCAACACGCGGGTCTGGCGCACGTCCCAAGGAAGGCCATTAACACTGACCTTATCAGGAAGCCCCCAGGTTTTATGTTCCAAGACCGCTTCCGCGGCTGTGATCTTGATGCATTCGCTTCCGTCAACGTGCGCCGCAATCTTCAAGCGCGCGATGGTAGTTCGGAATAATCGCGCAGCTTTCGGCGCGGCAGGGTGAAAGTGAATACTAAAGTTGTATTCGCCTCCGCCGTTCGGCGTGTCGTCCAGATAAACCATGATACCCTGGCTCGTTCGCTCCAGCGCGACCACATCGCGGCCTTCGACCACGTCCAAACGAACTGAAGTCAGCGAAAATGAATCCGGCAAAAACTTCTCCGGCCCGACGGCGGTCAAGTAGCTCTTCTGCCCGGGGTTCCATGCCGTGTTATTGACAGCGACCGGTCCCGTCGGCCAGTTCCCGCAGACGTGACTCCACAACGCTCCATCGTGGGTGATAAGAATTTTTTCCGAACCGTCCAAAATTCCCTTGAAATGGAACACGGCATCCCCGTTGATCGTGCTGGAGCCCAAAGACGCGGTCGTGACGGACTTCGATTCAGCAGACACCACCGAGGACTTCGCGCTTAGCTTGGCCGCGTTGTAAAGGGCCAGGATCTGTTGGGAGTTTAGGACATTGGTGAAAATCGCGACATCACTAATGGCCCCGACGAATTGGTCATCATAAAACGCGCGTCCCAGGCTGTCGCGGGCGCCGATAGTCGTCGGACGGCCGGTGGCAAGGACGCCAGTCCCCGCGGCGGCAGTGCTGTGCGCCGCATTCGTTCCGTCCACATAGATGTAAACGCGATCGTGTCCCTGGTCGCAAACCCCGACCAGAAAATGCCAGCGGTTGTCCGGCCTGATCGAACTTCTTGTCCAGCAAGTGCTGCCAGAGGCATCGCGGAAGAAAAACCGAAAGGCGTTGTCGATGCCGCCGCAATCTAAGCAGAACTGTTCATGGCCGGTGCCGTCCCCCTTGCAAATAATGCCCGCACCTGATTTGCTCAAGGGATTCGCTTCAACCCAGGCGGCGACAGAAAACGCGCCGCTGCCGCCGCTAGGCACACTGAGATCAAGCTTGGGAATAATGACAAAACTTGGCGCGCCACCGGTCAGCCCAAATCTAGCGACAGGTTTCGATGAGCCGAATATCGAATCACGGCGCGGCTGACCCACAACTACATTGTTATACACGCCGTCATATCCATTAATTATGTCGAACGCAGTGGAGCCGCTGGCTTCATCCAGTCGCCAAAAAGCCAGCGGTTTCCACGAGCGCACCGCTTGAAGGTAAGGGTCGACGGCCGCCGAAGCGATTGCGGGGACGATGGGGCTGGAGTCGGAGGCGGTGACATTCGTCGAAATGGCGACGGCGTTACTGTCAATCGTGGCGGGGTTGGTGGTAACGGGCAGGACATTCGAGGCGATGCCATCGGCATTGCTCGTGGCGTCCGGAATCGTATTTGTGGTCGGCGGCGGCGATGGCCGATTGAACCAAATCAAGAGTCCGACGCACACCAACACGCCCAAAGCGGCCAGCCAGCCCCAACCTTCCTGTTTTGCTGGTTCTTCCTCCGGCTCGCTGAGCGGCGGCGCGGAAAAAACCGAGGAAGCAAGAGTCGGCTCTGCTTTCGTTCCTGCCTCGTTCCATCCAATCCACTCGGCCACCGCCGATGCGCCTTGCGGACGCTTGGATGGGTCTTTAGCCAGGCAGGCCATGATCAAAGACGCAACTTCCGGTGGCACGTCGCTGGATACTTTCAGCGCCGCCAACCGCTCCAGCAACGGCGTGGGGATTTTGTGACGTAACTGCTGGCGAATGTCCCCCTCGTAAAACGGCGGCTGGCCGCACAGTAAATCATAGAGCGTCGCGCCCAGCGAATAAATGTCGTCGGTCACGGCGGCAACTTCGCCCTCCAATTGTTGCGGACTCATGTGGGTGAGCGTGCCGCCGCCGAAACGGCGCTCCACGCTGGCCGGATCGACTTGGAGCGCCAACGCGGCCAGGCCAAAGTCGGCCAGCTTGAGGCGTTTGTTCTCCGCCAGCATGAGGTTGGTCGGCTTGAGGTCGCGATGAATGACGCGCTCGCCATGCGCATAGGCCAGCGCCTCGCACAATTGCCCGACCAGCGGCTTGAGATCGCTCCACGCAAAGACGCCGTGGGGTTGTTGAGTCATGCATTGCCACAGATCAGGCCCGTTGACGTACTCCATCGAAATGAACGCGGGTTCGCCCGGCGCTTCGTACAAATCGTAAATGCGGATGATGTTGGCGTGCGTCAGTTTGCGGCTCTTTTGGGTTTCCTGCCGCAGGCGCGCTAGTTCCACCGGATCATTGCGGACGAGGGAGGAGAGGAATTTCAGCGCCACAGACTCGTTCAGACGCTCGTCGTGGGCCAGCCAGACCACGCCCATGCCGCCCCGGCCGATTTGCCGCAACAAAGTGTAACGCCCGCCGCCAACCAGAAAGCCCGGCGACAAATGGCTGGGCGCCTCGGCTTCTCCTGGCCGATCGCCCGAAGCGTCGCTCATGGGGGAGCGAGCTCCGTTTGCAAGTCCGAGGGCTTCACTCCTTTCTTGCCTCCGCCAAATCCGAAGAAGGACGGCTTGTATTCACCTACGTAATTAACATCCGCCTTGGCCGCAATTTTGTCCTCCAGTCCCGTGCTCCAATAACAGGCGTTTACGAGCAGACGGCGAAAATCTTCGCATTGCAAATCGACGGCGGCCCCGGCAGTGGTGGCGACAATCTTTGAAGTTTTCCCCGCGTCACCTGTGTACTCACGCACCCAAATCAGCGGCATCAGAGGATCGTTTTTTGGACCGGTGACGGG
>Ga0209006_10001742_pt1 | contig 19739 bp, 17 predicted proteins | sample JacPin_JW_Ref_O2_FD_188567 | JGI IMG/M metagenome (GOLD analysis project Ga0209006, IMG submission 188567) | Forest soil microbial communities from Algoma, Ontario, Canada - Jack Pine, Ontario site 1_JW_Ref_O2 (SPAdes) (version 2) | ecosystem: Environmental > Terrestrial > Soil > Boreal...
ATCTTCGTACTCGTTCGAGAAGGCGTTGTAGCCAAAGTTCACCTGGTTCGAATCGAGCACTTTGCCCAGAACCACCGCACCTTCTTCGCCGGCATTCTCGACGATCTGGCGCAACGGCTCCTGAATCGCGCGACGGACGATGTTGATGCCAATCTGCTCATCGCCATCGGCTTTCACCTTGTCGAGCGCAGCCGCGCAACGCGCCAACGCCACTCCGCCGCCCGGGACAATTCCCTCTTCCACGGCCGCGCGGGTTGCATGCATCGCGTCTTCTACACGGGCTTTCTTCTCTTTCATTTCCGTCTCGGTCGCGGCGCCGACTTTAATCACGGCAACGCCACCGACCAGTTTCGCCAACCGCTCCTGCAACTTCTCTCGGTCGTAGTCGCTGGTGGTCTTCTCGACCTGGCTGCGAATCTCGCGCACCCGGCCTTCGATCTCGGCATGCTTGCCTTTGCCTTCGACCACAGTCGTATTGTCCTTGTCGATGGTGATCTTCTTGGCCTGGCCCAGATCGCTGATCTGCACGTTCTCCAGCTTGATGCCCAAGTCTTCCGTGATCGCCTTGCCGCCGGTCAGGATCGCGATATCCTGCAACATCGCCTTGCGGCGGTCGCCGAATCCCGGAGCCTTCACAGCCGCAACTTGCAGCGTGCCACGCAGCTTGTTAACGACCAGCGTCGCGAGCGCTTCGCCTTCGACATCTTCTGCGATGATCAACAGCGGCTTGCCGCTCTTGGCAATCTGCTCCAGCAACGGCAGCAGATCTTTCATCGAGCTGATCTTCTTCTCGTTGATCAGGATGTAAGCGTTCTCGATCGCCACTTCCATGCGCTCGGGGTCGGTCACAAAGTAAGGAGACAGATAGCCGCGGTCAAACTGCATGCCCTCGACCACTTCCAACTGCGTCTCGAGAGTCTTGGACTCTTCGACGGTGATAACTCCGTCCTTGCCAACCTTCTTCATCGCCTCGGCAATAATCTTGCCGATCGTTTCATCGTTGTTAGCGCTGATCGTGCCGACCTGGCCGATCATTTCGCCGGTGACGGGCTTGCTCAGCTTGTCAAGTTCGCCGTTAACGCGGTTGCCTTCTTTGTCGATCTTGCCGCAGATTACGGTGATCGCTTTTTCGATGCCGCGCTTCAGCGCCATCGGGTTCGCGCCGGCGGCAACAGTCTTCACGCCTTCGCGGAAGATAGCCTGGGCCAGAACGGTAGCGGTAGTTGTGCCGTCACCAGCGATATCGGAAGTCTTGGAAGCGACTTCGCGAACCATCTGGGCGCCCATATTCTCCAGACCGTCTTTCAGTTCGATTTCTTTCGCTACGGTCACGCCGTCTTTGGTGATGGTCGGCGAACCGAATTTCTTCTCGATCACTACGTTGCGGCCCTTGGGGCCGAGTGTGACTTTCACGGCATCGGCCAGGACATTAACGCCCCGGAGGATCGCCTGCCGTGACTCTTCTCCATGAATGATTTGCTTTGCCATTGATTCTTCTCCTAAATTTCGTTGATGAATTGTCAGTTGCGGGCATCGTGCCCGGATATTTAAATAAACTCTGTCATCCTGAGGCGACAGCTTCATCGTCGCCGAAGGATCTGAGGGAGCGACCGCGCGTCAGGCCGCGAAGCGGGCTGACAATAAAGCGCGACGCGACCTTCCCTACTTGCGCGATCCAGCCGCTTCCTTCTTCGCCGACTGCGCCGCGCCGGTCAGAACGCCCAGCACTTCTTCTTCGCGCATGATGATGTAGTCGTCTCCATCCAGCTTGATTTCCGTGCCGGAATATTTGCCGAACAGGATGCGGTCGCCTTCCTTCACATCGAGCGGACGGACCTTGCCCTCTTCGTTCACTTTGCCCTTGCCGGCCGATACGACTTCGCCTTCCTGGGGCTTCTCTTTAGCTGAGTCGGGAATAATGATGCCGCCGCGCGTGGTCTCGCCTTCTTCAATACGCCGGACCAGAATGCGGTCATGCAGTGGGGTAAATTTCGCCATGGTGCAAACTCCTTTCAGATTGTTTCGATCAGGTTCGTTGCGAACCGATGAAGTTGAAATTTCGATTGAAGTCATTCGATTGCGGCAGCCGAATCCTAGGATCGCCACCCGCAACCTAATGATTTAATTGGGCTATGTAGCTACTGTTAGCAGTAACAACCATCGAGTGCCAATTGTAGAGATGTGAGTGGGCGTTTGTCAAGGGGTGCTCAACAAGCTTCCGCGAATGGCCCTGTTCGCGAATGGAGTCATTCCGAAGCCCCGCGTTCTCTCCAGCGGGGCGAGGAATCCGGCGTGCAGCGAATCCGCAGCCGTGCTCAAACTGCACCGCTTCCCAGCAGAAGGAGCCAAACTACTCCCCGCGGTTCCCCGCGCACGATAAATCCTCGAATTTCCTATCGAGCCATTGTAACTTATAGATTACATCGATGGCCACGCCCGATGTTACGCGTGGAGAGTCGGCATCCAATGAAACGGACGAAGAAAGATGTAACGAGCGAATGGCACGACGAAGTCATGCGGCAGCATTTGCGAGAGGACCGGGAATTCGCGGTGGAATATCTAAAGGCGGCCTTGAAAGACAGCGAGAATCCCGGGGTTCTATTGATCGCGCTGCGCCGCGTGGCGGAGGCGCGGGGCGGGATCGCCAAAGTGGCCAAGCTGGCCGGCATCGAGCGGGAGAGTTTGTATCGTGCCTTGTCGGCAAAGGGCAATCCGCGACTCTCGACGCTGGTGGCAGTCACCAAGGCGGTGGGGCTGAAATTGACGGTGGAGAATGCGCGGTAGTTCTACAGGCTGGTTGAAGGCCGGGACCCTGACAGCATGAAAGGACGGGCGACAGGCCCGATTCGTATCAGGGCACGCATTCATGCGTGCCGCATCGCGCCCGGCTAAGGAACACATTCATTCGAGCGAAGCTCGAAGGCTTTCCTCTAGCAGCGTCGGGTGTCGGTGCAGTTTGAGTCCAAACCCTCAAAACTCTATCCGGTGTCATCCTGAGCGGAGCCGTTTTTCAGGCGTAGCGAAGGATCTCCCGCTTAACAGGCCTAATGCGCAAGCCAGATTGCACCACTACCAAGCGTCGAGGAAGTGGCCTCTTGGCAGACCCCGGAGTAAACTTGATAGAAGAGGGTTCCGCCATGGCTTCGCAAAACGCACCGATCGTCAGAGACCCCTCAGTGCTTGGAGGCACGCCAGTTTTTCGCGGCACGCGCGTGCCGTTTCAGAACCTTTTAGATTATCTCGAAGGCGGCCAGACTTTGGACGAGTTCCTCGACGACTTCCCCACGGTTCGGCGCGAAGCCGCAATTAGCGCTCTGGAACACGCCAAATCGCTGGTAGTCAGCGAACTGTGAAGAAAATCCTTCTCGACGAGTGCGTCCGCGAAAATTCAAGAAACATTTGTCCGGCCATTGACGTTGTCACAATCCCTGAAGCGGGATTCGCCGGGAAGAAAAACGGCGAACTACTGGCGCTCGCAGAGAAGGCCAGGTTCCAAGTATTCATCACGTTGGATCAGGGCCTTGAATATGAGCAGAACCTAGGCGGGCGCAGCCTCGCAGTAATTCTCATACGTGCCAAATCGAGCAGATTGGAAGACTTGGTTCCTCACGCAGCGGAAGTTCTGGCAGCGCTGGAGCGTATCGGTGCTGGCCAGCATGTTCGGGTGATAAGCCGTCTCCAGGATTAGACTCCGTGAAAGGCGAGATTCCCAACCGAGTCCCCTGCTGCTGTGACCCCCGGAAGCGCGTGGCCGAGGCGCGCGGCGGGATCGCCAAAGTGGCCAAGCTGGCGGGCATCGAGCGGGAGAGTCTGTATCGTGCCTTGTCGGCAAAAGGCAATCCGCGACTCTCGACGCTGGTGGCAGTCACCAAGGCGGTAGGGTTGAAGTTGACCGTGGAGAATGCGCGGTAGAGCGGGCCACTTGCCTTTGCTTCTGCGCGTCCGACAATCTAGGTGCGTCCCGTCCGTTCCTAATTCCGTCCTAAAACGTTCTACTAATTCCGTCAGAATTCGCTATTATGTTTCCGCCGTACTTATGGACCGCAGTGCCATCAGCGCGCAGATCCAGAAAATCCTGAATAGCCAAAGCTTTTCGGGCAAGAGCCAGCTCCAAAAGCTACTGGAAATTCTTTTTGCTCGCATCGACTCCCAAAGCACGCTGAAGCCAGATAGGGTGATCAAGGAACTGTGGCCCGAGGAGGTCGTGACCAAGCGGTCCGCAGACGTCGCGACCGAGATGAACCGGCTGAGGAAAGCGCTGGAGTCCTATTACACCGCTGAGGGTAAGACGGATCCCGTCGTCATCGTCCTTCCAAATCGTTCCGCGCCAGGACCCGACGGTACAAAAGAAAAGCGTTGGATTACGGCGGAGGCACGCAGCCTTATCGAAGCGTCGCCGCCACCGCATTTCCGCCCGCTGAGACGAGGCAAAGCGCCGAGGATCGCAGCCGCAATAGCTCTCGTCGGCGTCGTGGCCTATTTCGCTTTCTGGCTGCTAGCGGGATACGGCAGGCCTAACTCCGGGCGCCTTGAAGCGGCAGCCCTCGTGGTTATGGACGAGCAGGGAAAGGAACTTTGGCGCAAGAGCTTTCCCGACGGATTCTGGAGCGATTACTACGAGCAGGGACTGCCCACACGCATTTGGTTCGGCGACCTGGAAGGGAAAGGGCACACCGACGTTCTTTTCCTTTATCACCCGGCGGCAAATCCGTCCTCGCACTCCACCGCGCTAATCTGCTACTCGGATCGAGGTAAGGAGAAATGGCGTTGGATGGCGGGAAGAAGTCTGCCGGATCTCCACGGAACTCCGGCAATTTTCACCACGGTCGGCCTCGGTGTGCTAAAAGCCAACCATGGCGAGCGTGCCCGAATTGTCGTCTCGAACCGGCATTGGCTTTATTATTTCGATCAGATCGCCATTGTCGATCCCACTGGCAAAACCATCTCCGAATATTGGCACTCGGGTAATTTGAACCATCTCGTACTGGCCGACCTCCGCAGGGACGGCCAGGAACAGATCATCGCCACCGGAATCAGCAACGGCTATCGCCAGGCGACCTTAATCGTTCTTGATCCTGACCGGGTGCTTGGAGCTTCAACCGAAGCAGCACGCCCCGAGGTACAAATCCATGGCATGGGTCCGGCCGAGGAAAGGTTGCGCCTGTTATTTCCGCGCAGCGATCTGAATAAGGCGCTTTCCACCTATAACGAGGCAGAGGAACCGGTTGTCGAACATGGCAGAATTCGGCTTTCGGTACGGGAATGCCAGCAACTCCCTAGCTGCAAGATCGTCTATGAGTTCGACACGAATTTTCATCTGGTTGGGGTTCTAGCATACGACCACTTTCGCAGCGCACACAAAGAGTTCTACCTAAGAAGCAAATCCGACCACCCCTTCAGCACCGAAGAAGAGGCTGAATTCCAGAAAGTCCGATGCCTGGTTGGCTGCCAATCAGACTTCGCCGTCAACGATATTCACTGACGCCGAATGTCGGCAGGGCGGAAGACATCGCCCAATTCCATATCAATTTCATATCATCTTCGCTCGACATAGGTCTTAGCCCTCCGTTGTCTTGCTAGACTCGTTGCGCTTCCGGGCAACTCGCATTTGGAGTCTAGAACCAATCCAGTTATGAGACGGAGGACGAAATGAAGTTGCGCGCGCTCACCTTGGTTGCGATGGTATTAGCTCTCTCTTTCTTGGCTTGCGGCGGTGGCAGCGGCAGTCCCACCGTCCCCCCTCCGACCACCTACACAATCGGCGGCACCGTCTTAGGACTATCAGGCACCGGGCTAGTGTTGCAGAATAACGGCGGCAATAACCTGACGGTCGGCGCCAACGGAACCTTCGCCTTCACCACACCCGTTACGAGCGGCAGTGCTTATGACGTCACGGTCCTCACGCAGCCTGCCAGCCCAGCACAGACCTGCTCGGTGACCAATGGTGCCGGAACGGCAACAGCCAACATCACCAGCGTTCAGATCGCATGCACCACAATTACCTACACCATCGGCGGCACCGTCTCGGGACTATCAGGCACGGGGCTGGTTTTGCAGAACAACGGGGGCAATAACCTGGCAGTCAGCGCTAACGGAAGCTTTACCTTCGGCACACCCATCGATAGCGGAAGTGCCTACAACGTCGCGGTCCTCACCCAGCCGTCCGGCCCAGCGCAGGCTTGCACGGTAACGAGTGGCACCGGAACGGCAACAGCCAACGTCACGAGCGTGGTGGTTACCTGTGCTGCGAATACGGCGGTGATTACCACGGTGGCTGGCTGTTGTGAACCCTATGGCACAGCGGGCTTCACGGGGGACGGCGGCCCGGCAACGGGCGCGACGCTGGATTTTCCTAATGTGCTGCAGTTTGTTACGTTCGATTCGGCTGGCAATTTCTACATCGCCGACACAGGAAGCTCCGTCATTCGCAAGGTGACTGTGTCAACGGGTGTGATCACTAAGGTGGCGGGCACCGGGACGCAAGGCTACAGCGGCGACGGCGGACCGGCGACTAGCGCGGAATTGAGTTATCCCCGCGGGGTTGCGCTCGACTCGGCGGGCAACCTCTACATCGGCGATTCAATCAACAACGTGATCCGTAAGGTGACAGCGTCAACGGGTGTAATCACAACGGTGGCGGGTAACGGAACGCAAGGGTACAGCGGCGACGGCGGTCCGGCAACCAGCGCGGAGTTGAATTTGCCTTATGGGGTTGCGTTTGACTCGGCGGGCAACCTCTACATCGCCGATTCCTTCAACATGGTCATCCGCAAGGTGAGCGCGTCATCTGGCGTGATCACCACAGTCGCGGGCAACGGAGCCGGCGCGAACAACTTCCCTGACTGCCTTGGAGGATACTCCGGAGATGGAGGTCCGGCGACCAGCGCGGAACTGAACTGCCCGGTGGGACTCGCATTCGATTCGGCGGGCAACTTCTATATCACCGATCAATTCAACAACGTAATCCGCAAGGTGACCACTTCCACTAACGTGATCACCACTGCTGTAGGAACTGGTCTTGGCGCAGGCGGTGGATTTGGAGGATACACCGGTGACGGAGGCCCGGCTACCAGCGCAGAGCTGAGCTACCCCAACGGAGTCGCGGTGGATGCGGCGGGCAACCTCTATATCGGGGATACAAACAACAACGTGGTCCGCGAGGTCGCCGCTTCGACGGGCATCATCACAACAGTAGCCGGGAACGGAACGGGGGGCTATAGCGGCGACGGCGGTCCGGCGACCAGCGCGGAGCTGGATCATCCCTCTGGGATTGCCCTAGATCCCTCCAGCAACTTCTACATCACGGACACAAGTAACAACGTCATCCGCAAGGTGAAGACCGTGCCCACCCCTAACAAGGCCATCACCAAGGTTAAGCCGGTCGAATCCCGAACCCTATCAGTTCGAAATTAGGAAATCCCGTTAAGGAGAATCACCATGAAAGCATCACCCAGAGTCGCATCACTCCCATTAGTTCTGTCCCTGGGGCTTCTGCTCACACCCCACGCCTCACTGGCAGCGTCTGCAGACTGTCCCGTCGAGCCTAAGACGGGGGTGCCAATCGCTTCCGGCGATGTCTACGCCGGCACCAACTGCACGATAAACACCCCAGCAGACGTCGATTCTTTTGTGTTCAATGCAAACAGTGGGGACGAGTGGCAAATTGTTGTAGGGTTCAGCAGCGGTACGCAGAACGTTTGCTTGTCACTCTACAACCCCAGTGCCGTGGAAGTCTTTTCCGGTTGCAGCGGGATTGGCGAAGGGGGAAACCCCTCCGTCGTGGCCGACGAGACAATGGCTGTAACTGGCGCCTACACAATGGTCATAACTGAGCCCGCTGACGGTACAGTCAACTACGGGGCGTCGCTAGAACGCATATACCCGACACCTCCAGATGCACAAGCAGTCACGCTCGGAGAGGCAATCACCGGTAATATCGCTCCGGTGGCAGACACGCCGGCGTTCACCTTCGCAGGAGTCACCACCGGCACCTTCCAAGTGGCCGCAAGTCTTCCCAGCAACGCAGCTGAGAACCTGTGCGTCACAGTGTTTTCACCCGTGGGTGCCAGTATCGCGAACGCCTGTACCGGTATTGGCCAAGGGGGCAATGACTTTGTACAGATTCCACTCACACCGACCAAAGCCGGCAAATACCTGGTGTTGCTCAGCGAGGAGGGCGATTCGGGCACGGTGGGATACACCTTGGAAGTCTCCTGCTTGACTGGCAATTGCGGGAAGACTCAACCGCTTCCTTGCACTCTGAAAGATGCCGTTAGCTACAACGCAACTTCCAAAGTCCTGACCATGAATTTCACCGTCGGGAACACATCTGCCACCACCTGGAATGCCTGGCTCACCGATCTAAACGGCATCACAAACCTGTTTTCCGTGGCGCAGCCTATCACAAATCCGCCCGTGACCGTCACCAAGAACACGAGTCTGTCTCCCGAGGGTACAGTTGGAGTTCTTTCTACGCTCACCACATCAATAAAGGGAATCATCTGCTCTAGTTACGTGCAGGTCAACACCGGAACGCCCTGATCCGATTGCGGAGATCGACCGGCCCGCCAGAAGCCCCACTCGGCGCCATTTTCCGAGTGGGGCGGCGGGCCGGGGTCTGGACATGGGCGGGGAATTTGTTCACCGCTAGAGAAATCCACAGCCCCACTGTGACATGTAACCTTGCGCCGCACTCCCATTGTGTCCGAAAATTGCCCAGGCAGAGGCAGTCCATCGAGCAAGAACGGCAAGGAGCCAGTCCCGCCACAAGTCGGGGCTAACTCCTCTGTTCGACGTATTTTAACTCCTAACTGCTTTAGACGACGTATTTCGCGGAGAATTTCGTGCTAACTCGAAGATTCTAATCACCGGGGGGATGGGGGGAGGGTAATTACTAAAAGGTAAACTTAGGACGAGGCCCACGCTTCGAGAGCCACGAATTGCGTCGGTGAGCAATCTTGACCAGACTTCCCTTCTGCGGTGTCGTACAAATGAGTCGTCCTTTCGACACTTAAGGAGGGAAGATGAAGTCAATCCCGTTTGTGGCTTGGAAGCGCGATCTCTTGCTGTCGGCTGGTTCGGCCAGCGCGCCGGTGGCGCATATCGGCGATTATGTTTTGGAACTGTTTTGGCGAGACGGTTGCGAGCCGACCATAGCAGCGCTGTTAGACTACGCGCAATCCGGGTTAGGCCCGGCGCCTCAGGCCGCTTTTGCAACGCGCCTACCGCCCCGCGTCCGCGCTCACTTGGGGTAGCAACGTTCGGCTGGCTTCTCTTTGATCTTTGCACCGCCGACAATTCTGAAACGTCTATCGCAACACTCCACTTAGGACAATTGCGACGCCCGCCCAAAAAGCTGCACTCACCCCTGTCGCCAGGATCACGCCCAACAGGAAATTCCAGTTGAACTTGCTGTGCGAGCCGTCCAAATGGAGTGTAGACATCACACTCCTGAGCGAGAATAGCCCCTGACTGTCACTCCCATTTTGAGCGGCGACGTTATCGCTGAGAACGGTTCCGAAGCGCAACACTTCACCGTCAAAGGCGCGAACCGTGGGCGTTTCGTCGACAAATTTCTCCCTCGCCCTCAACACTTGGGGCAATCGGAAAGCATATTGAACTTCAACCGAACGGAGACATTGCGTGCAAACATGGCAACCTCCTTAGGGTGGGGTTGCTAAGGAAAGATAACTTCAGATGGGCTGACTTAGTTCAGGGAACCTGAAGAGTAAGAAGAGGTAGCTTGCTCAATTACAATGCTAGGCTTCCGCGCAACCGTTGTCAAAGCGCAGTAGCCCGGCTCCGAGTGACAAAGGATAGTGACAAAGGCTTTAGAGGGGGACTCGTCCACGTTTGTTGCTTAATCGGAGATGCTCCCCTCTCCAAGTTCCGTGGGAAAGAACGGCCTCCCACCAACCTAAGCGCCTAACCTCGCTAACAACTGGAAAGCTTTCAGTAAGTGAACGACTGAATGTCCGTAACTCCGGAGCTCGGACCATCCACGTAGCCAGTCCGGTTACTGGGATTCAGAGCAATATGCGTGAACACTACATTGGAGGCGTTGGAGAAGTTGAATCCGTTCAGGGACTCCACCAGCCTGCCCTGGGTGTTATAGACCTGAATGCTGCTGCCGGAGCCCGTGCTCGAGACCGACTGCGCCACAAAAAACAGCTTGTTCACCGGATCGTATTCCACATCCGACCCGCTCTGGAGTTGGCCGGTGGCGTTCGGCAGGACGTGCGCGACTCCGGTTTGGGTTTTCAGGTTGTAGAACTCCACCCGGAAATCGACCTCCGTCGTGGTGCAGGCAATGCCATCTTCGGAATCCACCGCTAGCCCGTTGATGGAACCCTGACGATACGGATACGGACCCCGAAGTCCGGCGAACTCGTTCACCGTTCCCGTGGCCAGATCCACCAGCGCGATCATCGGAGCCGGCCCGCCGACCGCGCTATCGGACGACGCCACCACCGCCTCGTTGGTTACGCTGTCATAGGCCACAACCGGCGCGTTACTGGTCATGAAAGTCGGGTCGGTAAGGTCGACCGCAGGCTGAAAAGTATTCTCCGCGACGTTGGTGCCGAAGACGAACGTGTCGAAATTGTTGCCGGTGTTCTCGAAATAAAGAACCGCCGTGGTCGGTACTCCCTGGTTGCGGCTGATTCCAGTAATAATGTCCTTCGCGTTCAATAGCGGCGTCCAGAGCCCGGTGAATTTGTTCGAGGAAAGCGGATTCAGTGCGTTGTAAATCCGCTTGGTCACGTAGATGCCAGTGACGTGCTCGCGCTCTACCAGGCCGACGCTGGCGCCGGCGATTCCAAGAGTGAGAAAGTCGTCCTGCGTCTCGGTCATCGAAACCACCTTCAAAATTTTGCCGGTTTTCTGGTCGAAGGTTTCTACTGCGGCCAGCACGTTGCCGTTGGACAAGAGCTTCGATTCGCTGAGCACGCCCTCGGTTCCGTTCTGGTCAATGTCGAAACCGAAAATCTGCCCGCCGAACTGGCTGTGCACAAGCGTGGTTCCCGGACCCACCGGCGGCGCGCCCGCCGTTTGCGCCGCAGCCGGCATGGGACGACCCAGACAGAACAAGCTCAGAACCATCTCTACTACTGCACTGACCCGCAAGAACCTACGAAGATTTCCGCAATTCATGAAAGTGATGCTCCTGGAGAAATTGTCCCCGCGTGACAGCACCTGAAAGCCTACAGCTTAAGCCATCTGCCGCGTGTCAGAGGATTGTAAATTCTGCATCGGGGCGGGATGCCCCGCAAGGCGTTTCTGAGCGACGCGCATGGTCCTAAACAAAATTTAATCCTGCCTTGGCCATGAAGCTGCATTGCTCTGGACATTGTTCGCTGCTGCCCGGACCCATGATCTAAATTGCATTTACTGTTTGGGAAAGAAATTGAGGACTTACCTATGGCTTTGTTCCGCCCCGGAAATCGCCGCTCCGCTGCAACCGCAATGATCGCCACCGTTCTTGGAGTAGCTGGCGCGGACTTAGGGCGAAGCAAGCGTCTCCTGCGATGCGCAGCGGTGGCACTCCTGGTTCTCGCGACTCCGGCGCTGGTGTGGGCGTCTTTCACAATCATCAATTACCCCGTCGTGAACGTAGTCTCCACCGGCGGCGTCACTCTGAGTGGCCCAACCAGCGTGGCCGTGGATAGCCAGGGGAACGTCTACATCGCTGACGGCGGCAACCACCAAGTGGTGGAAGTGACTGCGGCTGGGGTTGCGTCGGTCGTGAGCTTCGCCGGCTTGAGTCCGTCTCTGGCCAGCGCCACGGCGGTTGCGGTGGATGGATCCGGAAACCTTTATGTCGCCGACATCGCCAACGCGCGTGTGGTGAAGCTGGCCGCGGGCGTTGCTTCGGTGGTGGCCACAGCCAGCCTGTTGACCAATCCCTCGGGACTGGCGTTCGATGCCGCCGGCGATCTCTACATCGCCGACGCCACGCACAGCTATATCGTCGAGGTTCCGGCGGGTGGCACCGCCGCCGTCCTAAGCATCAGCGGGCTGGGCACGGCTCTGAGCCAGCCTGCCGGGCTGGCGGTGGACCTGTTGGGCAATCTCTACATCGCCGACAGCGTCAACAACCGGATTGTGACGGTGACGACGGGCGGAGTGGGATCGGCGCTCACCATCACCGGGGAGACTCTGAATACCCCGCTCGGGGTCGCGGCGGATTGGAAGGGGAATGTTTACATTGCCGACGACAACAATAGCCGGGTGCTCGCGGTTGCGCCTGGAGGCTCGGCCGCGGTGCTCGACGCCCCACTGTTCGGGACTTTTCCTAGTCCGGTGCCTTTGACGCTCAACCATCCGGCGGGGGTGGCGGTGGATGCCACGGGAAATATCTATATCGCGGACACCACTGACAACCATGTTGACGAGGTCATGCCTTCGGCGGCCAACTTCGGCCATCTGTCGTCGACAGCCAGTTCGGGGACGACTATGACCTTGCCTTTCCTGTTGGGAGGATTCCCCACAATCAGCAGCGTGCAAGCGTACACGCTGGGCACTCCGGCGCTCGACTTTACCGTCGTCGCGGGCTCGGGAACCACCTGTGTACCCGGTTTCACAGGGTCCGGGGACGATGTGGCCTGCACGGTGGAGGTGTCCTTTTTGCCCACGGGCGCAGGATTGCGCCGGGGCGCGCTGGTGATCTATGACAGCGAAACTCCGCCCGCGCCGATTATCACTATTCCTTTGTCTGGAACCGGCGACGCACCCCTGGCGGCGCTCTCGCCCGGGACCGCTGCTCTGGCGAGCGTGGGGGGAGCGACCCTGAGCCAACCCTTTCAGGTCGCCTTCGACCAGGCCGGCAATATGTATGTCGCGAATTACGGATCGGTCGCCGGCAACGTGGTGAAAGTAGCCGCCGGCGGGGGCAGTTCATCGGTGGTGAGCGTGGGCGGGTTCACGCTGGCTGGCGCTATCGGCGTGGTGCTGGATGGAGCCGGCAATCTCTACATATCGGACCACGACAACGATCGCATCCTCGAGGTCCCCGTAGTAGGCAGCGTTTTCCAGCTAAACATCAACGGACTCAGCACAGGCTTGAGCCTGCCGACGGCGATCACGATGGATCAATCGGGCAACCTCTATATTTCGGATTACGGGAACGGCCGCGTCGTGAAGGTAACGCCTTCCGGGGCGGGATCCGTGGTCGCGACCACAGGTTTTACATTTCCCAGCGTAAGCGTGCTGGGAGTTGCGGTGGACACGGCGGGAACCGTTTATATTCCCGACTCCGCGGGCAATCGAGTGGTAAAGGTCACGGCATCGGGAGCGGCTTCGCTGGTGGTTCCCACCGGTATCACTCCGCCGACTTTGAGCAGTCCACGCGGCGTGGCCGTGGATGCCTTCGGCAACCTTTATATCGCTGACTCGGGCCACGGACGCATCGTGCAAATCACCACGGCGGGGGTTGCCTCGGTGGTGCAGATGCCGGGCCAGACCCTGGCTACCGATTTCGGGGTTACGGTCGATGTCGCTGGCAACATTTTCGTTCCGGACTTCGGTGCCAACCACATCGTCCAGGTGAACGTGGCGGGCGCCACGTTGCCGGCGTTTGCCAGCACCCATGTGGGCGCGTCCAGCAGTTCGCAGACGGCTACCGTGACCAACCTGGGCGACCTGCCGCTGGTATTTTCCGCGAACCCGACCTTCACGGCAAACTTCTCCCAACCTACCGGCAGCGCCAATCAGTGCCTCATCGCCACTTCGCTTACCGGCGGCGAGGTTTGCAGTGTCTCGGTGCAATTCACGCCGCAATCGGTGGGCAGTTTAAGCGCCAGCATCGGGCTGGCGAACAACAATCTCAATGTCGCGTCCTCCACGCAGGCTGTCGCGGTCAGCGGTACCGGCTTGGTGGCGCTGGCGGACGCGACATCGACGGCCGTCAGCGTAACCCCTACAAACGCCGGCATTGGCCAGCCGCTCATTCTAACCGCGACGGTAACCGATACGACCACCGGCCATACGGCTACGGTTCCCACCGGCGGCGTCACATTTATGGATACTGTCGGATCCACGTCAGTGTCGCTTAACGGCGGGAGTGCCGTGACCCTCATTGGAGGGATTGCGGCGCTCACTGGAGTGACGCTGAGCGGCGCCGGCGCGCATACTCTTACCGCCAACTACGCGGGCGTGAGCGGAACGTTTGCGGCCAGCACCAATACCACCACGCTCACCGTCAGCAAAGATACGGCGGCCATTGCCGGCCCGGCCACGCAGCCCGTGCCAGTTCCGGTCGGAGAGGCGGGATCGGTCACGATTACGGTCACCGGCCCCTACAGCGCAACCGCCCCGCCTTCCGGAAGCTTGAGCTACAGCGTTCTGAATTCATCGAGCACCAGCGTTGCATCCGGAAGCGCCCAGCTTACCGCGGGCGACACCAGCTCCAGCGGCACCGTGCCCTTCGTCAGTTCGCTGCCGCCGGGAACTTACACGGTCAGCATCACCTATAGCGGCGACGGCAACTATGCGGCCAGCGAAACCGCCACCACCGTTCAGGTGGTTGTCGGCCAGATTACTCCAACCATCAGTTGGACGCCGCCGGCCGGCACGTTCACCTACGGCGGGACCTTGAGCGGAATCCTAATCGCATCCGCGTCAAGCGGCGGAAGCTCCATACCCGGAACCTTCTCCTACACAGCGACGCTTGCGGGCGGAAGCCCGGTCGCAGTCACCGCCGCAACCGTATTGAACGCGGGCGTCTACTCCCTCACCGTAACGTTCACGCCCACGAATACGGCCGCCTATAAGCCCGCCACCGCCAGCCTGACTCTGACCGTGAACCAGGCGGCGTCTGTGGTGGCGCTGGTTACCTCCGCCAGCACGGTGCTGGCGACCAATCCGGTTACCTTCACCGCAACCGTTTCCTCTGCGGCGGGAACTCCTACCGGATCCGTCAGCTTCTTCGACGGCACCAAATCGTTAGACTCGGTTGCTTTGACGGCTGGGGTGGCGAACTTTACCACATCGAGTCTCGCAGCCGGCGCTCACAGCATCACCGCGCAATATGGCGGAGCTCCCGACTTCTCGACCGTGGCCAGCACGGCGGTGACGGAGACGGTCCATGATTTCAGCCTCACCGTGGGAACCGGCGGTACGACCTCGGCGACGGTGATGCCCGGAGGCGTGGCAAACTACGCGCTGGTCATCGGACCCATAGCGGGCACGACGTTCCCCGCGCCCGTAACTCTTTCGCTCACCGGACTGCCACCGGGCGCAACCGGCACGCTTACGCCGAAAACGCTGCCTGCCGGCTCGGGTTTCACCAATGTGACGCTGACCATACAGCTGCCCAGCGTGACAGCATCTCTGCGCCACCACGAGACGCTGGCGCTGCAACTCTCCCCCATGATGCTGAGCATGCTGTTATTCCCCTTCGCCGGGAAGATCCGGCGATCGGTGAGGAAACAAGGTCCACTGGCCCTGCTGCTGCTGGCAACCTTGGGAGCTTCCCTGCTGGCGCTCAGCGGCTGCGGCTCAAAAAACACCGGCTTCCTGGGCACTCCTCAGACTAGCTACGTTCTGACAGTGAGGGCGACTTCCGGCAACCTGTCGCACTCCACAACCCTGAATCTTACGGTCGAGTAAGTCGTGATTCCGCAGCTCGGGACTCATGAATGAACGGGACAAATCAGGCTCGGCGAATCAGGTTCTGCCCGGCCCAGCCAATTACAACGGAGCATAGACAAATGATCACAATATTCCGCCAAGGCGCGCTGCTGATGGGCATTTCGGTCCTTACCCTGATGGCGCAGGCTCAATCCGCGGATCTGGCCGTGACCTACACCGCCGACCGGGCAAAGATTGCGACCGTCGACTGCGGCTGCTTCTGGATGCAGGGCGGCAGTTTCGACGCGGCCTTGCCGTTATTTCGCGGCCTGGGAGTGGCCGCCAATCTGACCGGCGAGCACAGCGCCAGCATCTCCCCCGGAGTGGACCTCAGCAAGCTCACCTTCGTGGCCGGCCCGCGCTACACCTATAGCACGACACGCTGGAGCCGCCGCGCGCCGCGATTCAAGCGCGGCACCAGCGTCTTCGGGGAAGCGCTTTTCGGCAGCGCGCACGGCTTTGACGGCGTCTTCTCCACTTCATCGGGAGTCAGGAACAGCACCAATGCGCTGGCCATGCAGTTTGGAGGCGGCGTGAACATCAGTCTGGCGCGAGGCTTCGGCATACGGGCCATTGAACTGGACTATGTGCGTACGAACTTCCGCAATTTCGCCACGAATACGCAGAACGATTTACGGATCGCCGTCGGCATTAGCTACCATCTGGGAGAACGGTGAAGTTTACCGGGTGCACGCGGGACGTCCGCAGTCGCGTGCGATTTCCGCTTCGCCCGGGCCCGCCTCCTTCACCACGGGCTGCAATACTTCTCTCCCGCTGGTGGGACGCACACACAAGTATAGATGCGCACATTTCTTAGGTTGCTCATTCGCCATGACAATTCTCCTTGGACAAGCTTGCGGTGAGGCTGCCTAAGAAACGTTAAACGGGCTGGGACGGACCAACGATCAAGTGGTTCCTGTACGCGGCGAATCTGCCTCCATGAAGACAAGCTGACCACTCGCCCAAATCAAAAAACCCAAGTCAAAGGCGGACATTGAATGTCCGCCCTTTGGCCCTATTCTCGCGAGTCTACAGTTTCATTATTCTCCGCAAACGCGAGCAGCCAGCCGAGCACACGCTTCCACCCTTCTCCGTGGCTTTGGATGGCTGGGACGTTACCGGCAAATCCTTCGTGGCGAATCTTGAGCAGCGTGCCGGTGCCGGCCTTGCGTGGACCGCTGGAGTGCAATCCATGCACAGCGGTCGGTTCAAGTTCCCAGCGCACGATGGTCGTCTGCGAACCCGTGTGTTCGCTGATCCAGGTATGCACAAGCAGGCGCGGCGGATCGATTTCCAGATATTCGCCGTCGACTCGAAACGACTTGCCATCGGCGCCTACGCCTACGCTGGACCATTTGCCGCCGGGACGCAAATCGGCTGTCGCCTTGGTGACGCGGTACATGCCTTTCTGCCCCCACCACTGCGAGGTTTGAGAGGGATCGGTGATCGCCTGAAAGACTCGCGCGGGCGGCGCGGCGATAAAGATCTCGGCGACGACCGTGTTTTGGTCGGGAAGAATGCTCGCAGTGGCCATAGCTCTCCTATCGAATCCTGATTGATTATTAGCAATTCGTGTTTAACGCCGAGAGCGCTGAGAACGCCAAGAAACACAGCTCTGCGTTCTTTGCGATCCCGGCGTTGAATGGTTTACGCCTTCCTCCGCAGATCGAAAAATTCCTTCATCTGCTTTCCGTGGTCCATAAAAGTCCATTCTTCGGTGTGGTGATCGGCGTCGACGATAGTAAACACCACGCGCTGCATGTGGCCGGCGTCGGGAGTGGCCAGGTTGGTGGCATCGACGAAGTCGAACGTGAAGGTCTTGCCATCGGGCGAAGCAGTGCCTTGCATTCGCGGCTGGTTGCCCGCACTGCAATAGTGAGTGATCATCAGCCGGTTCGGCCCATCGAGATGGATCATGGAAATCATGTTCTCGGGACCGTGGCCCTGGATTTCGCTCATGAGTGCGGAGCCATCGGCGGTGTCGCGGAACTTCACTTCCAGCGGCATGCCCTGGCCGTTCTTCCCTTGCCAGGTTCCGGCGAGGGATTTGAGTTGGGTGAAGGATTTTTGCGCGTCGGACTGGGCACAGGCTGCGGTGGAGATCAGCACGGCCAGCGCGGTAACAGCGATGCGAACGGAGCAGGTCGTAATTTTCATCATGGAATGCGTCCTTTCTTTTTCCGGCGTTGTGAAGGTCATGGTTTTAGTCCTTTAGGCTTGCGAGCAAATTGCGATTCTTTTTCGTGTTCGGCTTCTACAAAAGCTTTGAGATTGGCGAGATTCGCGCTCCAGAAACTGCGGTAGTGTTCGAGCCAGGAGTCAACCGCGCGCAGCGGTTCGGGATTGAGCTGGTAGACGCGGTTGCGGCCTTTGCGATGCTCCTGCACCAGATGCGCCCGGCGCAGCAGGCGAAGATGTTTGGAAATCGCAGGGCGGGACACGGGAAAGGCTTGAGCGATGTGTCCAGCGGGCTGGCTGCCGCGGCGCAGGAGGTCGAGCACGGCGCGGCGGGTGGGATCGGCAAGAGCCTGAAATGTGGCTTCCGGCGAATATGTAACCGATCGGTTCCGCATAATGTGTAACCCTACAGTTACGGAATGGCCGTGTCAAGAACTTTCTTCAAGCCGTTTTCCTGGGGAGTTATTCTTACCTGCGGTATAATGTAAGCATGATTCGTCAGATCACGACTGTAAGCACAAAGGGCCAATTTGTGATCCCTTCAGAGATACGGGATTTGCTGAGTATTCGACCGGGGACTCGCATTGCCGTGACCCAGGAAGGATCGAAAATTGTGCTGGAACCAGTCTCCGCAGAACTTGTGGACAGGACGCGTGGGATGTTTGCGGGAGGACCGTCGCTGTCGGATGATCTCAAGCGCGAATGGCGCACTAAGGACCGATGGTAACGTACGTCCTCGATTCGAGCGCTGTCCTGCGCTTTTTGGATGGCGAAGCGGGATCGGATCGGGTCGCCGACATTCTTAAATCTCATCTTGCGGGACGATGTGAAGCTGTCATCTCCGCGCTGCATTGGGGCGAAGTGGCGGGAACTATTTGCAAGAGACGCGGAACGCAGGCGATGGATTTAACGCTGTCGAGATTGAGCGCTTTCGGAGTGCAGATCGTTGCCGTCGATGGCAATCGCGCAGTTCGGGCGGCCATGATCAAGCTTAAACGAACAATCCCCAATGTTGATGCATTTGGTGTGGAGCTGGCCGCGGATTCCCGAGAGCGCGTTTTTGTTACTGCGGATTTTGACTTCAAGCCAGCCAGCCGCGATGTGAAGATCGAATTTCTGCCGGCAAAGTAGAGCTACGAAAATTATTGGAGTGGAAGGGGATTGATTGGCTGGATGTTGAACTTCCCTCCTTTGTTGTCAACCGATACCACAGTGCCAGCGTCGATACGAAGCATGCCAGCCAGCCATTCCGGGATCATAATTTTCAGATACCCGTCCGTAATCTCCGAAATGCCACGAGAACACTCGATCAACTCGTTGCCGCCTGCGGTAAGAGGGATGCGGAGGATGAGTTTGTCGTCGATCTTCTCGACCGGGCCTTGGAGCGACGTAACTTCGTCTTCATGCATGCGTTAGGTCCGCGTATCAACGAGATCAAGAAACGCTTGGTGCACTCGCGTGTCTTCAGAGAGTTCAGGGTGAAACGTTGCGGCCATGACCTTACCTTGGCGCACGGCCACGATGTCCGTTCCCTCTTTAGCCAGAATTTCGACGCCCGTGCCGATGTGTTCAATCTTAGGGGCGCGGATAAAAACCATTTCAAGCGGAGATTCTTCCGCGTCTCTGGAAACAAGGCGGCCTTCGCGGATGGAGCTGTCGATCTGGCGGCCGTAGGCGTTGCGGCGAATTCGGATGTCGATGGCGCCGAGCCCGGCCTGCTTGGGATTTTCAACTTCCGTGGCCAATAAGATCGCGCCCGCGCAGGTGCCGAATGATGGTTTGGCGTTAACGAATTCTTTCAGCTTCGCGAATCCCTCCTCGCCCAACAGTTTCAGGAAGGTTCCCGACTCGCCACCGGGAATGACCAGGCCATCGATTTCTTCCAGCTCTTCGGCCTTTTTGACCAGCACAACTTTCGCGCCCAGCTCTTCGAG
>Ga0209006_10001743_pt1 | contig 19732 bp, 24 predicted proteins | sample JacPin_JW_Ref_O2_FD_188567 | JGI IMG/M metagenome (GOLD analysis project Ga0209006, IMG submission 188567) | Forest soil microbial communities from Algoma, Ontario, Canada - Jack Pine, Ontario site 1_JW_Ref_O2 (SPAdes) (version 2) | ecosystem: Environmental > Terrestrial > Soil > Boreal...
TGGCTTCCACCTGCGGTTATCGACAAGGTCGTGTCGACGTTCTGGAATCAGCTCAAGATAGTCCTACTGGAGGTCTTGCGTGATTCCACGAGGCGAGCGCGGCGCAAATCCACGGGCTCTCATGGCGCTCCTAGCGACGATGATCAGAATGATTGGGGTGATATGTTCGACAAGATATTCCCAGATTGATCGTAGGATGTATTGACATATTGGTACGGCTTTCTCTATTTTTATTTCTATGTTCTTTCGCAGAGTACATACGACATGTATGTAACATAGACGCCGACGCTAGCGTTGTATGTGTATTGATATTGGCTCCCACCGCCCTCCGCTCCGTTGTCGGAAACTCGTGATACCCCACATCAAGTCAGGCTGACTCCAAATGTGGGGTCACTTCACGTTCTTGCTACGAATTTGGAGGCCGTAGACCATATACATGGCTTGAACATGCCGACAATACAGGTAATGAGTGACAGAAAACCTGTGCTACAGACCTCCAACCACATAAAAATCATGCACGTACACGTAGCCTACAGCTGAGGACTAACGAAACTTTTCAGCTGTGGTCCGCCTGACTTCCAGGTCTGACTCGCGTGTGGGTAATTGTATTTTACAGATTATTTGTCGATGTTGTCACCAGATTTTGGACTTTTGGCGGTGTAACACAGTCACGATCGTATGAGGATGACACCATGAATGAACATCGCAGGCTTCCTCATCCCTCGGTAGAGGACGAGAGACCCCTGCTCACTGGTTTTGGTGTGTGCATTACGAGATTCTGCCTTGAAGAAAGAAGTTGAACAGATCCTATATCCTAAAGAACAGGCTGACATGGCAATAGACCTCGACGCAGAGTTTGGAGGAACCGAGGCCAGGCAGAAACTCGAGAAAAGACTTTTACGCAAACTGGATTTCAGAATGTCGATATTGGTTGTGATTTACATACTGAACTATGTACGTCCCCCTCGTCCCAAGTCCACTCAATCGTCTTTTCACATCCCACTCGAATGTAGATTGACAGGAATAACGCAGCGTAAGGATAATATTGTGATCGAGGGCGCATGTATGTGTGCTCACCGTGATTCCAGTGCCGCTAGATTACGCGGTTTTGAAGAGGACCTTCATCTGAAAGGCCAGGAATTCAATACCATCCTCAGTATTCTGTATGTTGGGTACATTCTGATGCAAGTCCCTTCGTAAGTCACCTTGTTGTATCTTCTGCGAAAAATTCCCCATATCCCTGCAGAAATATGTTCTTGAACTACATCGGCAGGCCGTCGATTTACTTACCTTGTTGTATGATAATTTGGGGTACCATTTCCATTCTTACTGGTGAGTAGTGTCTTCGTAAATCTGTTATATATAGTACCTTCATCTTTGAATTCTAGGAATAACAACGACGTACGTTCTCGCACTGTCGTTCCTAAAGTTTACGTCTGATCCTCCGCACCACAAGTTTTACCGCCGCATTACTTACACGTTTTTTTCTTGGGTTCGTAGAGGCAGCTTTCTTCCCAGGAGCGCTTCTCCTTTTATCGAAATGGTACAAACGATGCGAACTCGGTCAACGAACTGCCCTTCTCTCTTGCGGAATCCTCTTGAGTAACGCTTTTGGTGCCATGATCGCGTCAGGGATCTTAGACAGCATGGAGGACAAGATGGGCCACGCTGCGTGGCGGTGTGTTCTCCTCCGTCCTCTCCCGGAGCTTACTGAGCAATCGAGTATTTAAGGTGGCTTTTCTTTATAGAAGGCGGATTAACTATACTTGTGGCGATCGGCTCCATGTACATCCTGCCAGATTTTCCAAGCACGCCTTCTGGATGGCTAACTTCCGAAGAGAAGGCTCTCGCTTGCATGCGAATGGTTGCGGATGCAGGCATTGACGATCAAGGCGAAGCCGAGGTCAAAGGATCACGAATTGCTGGATTGATTATGGCCGTCATGGATCTGAAAGTGTGGTGGCTTGCACTCGCTCTGACAAGTCTTGTCAACTCCCTTTCATTCAACGCCTTTTTCCCGACGCTGAGTGAGACAATGGGGTACGACCGCACAGTCACGCTCTTGCTATGTGCGCCTCCTTGGATATTCGCTACTTTTGTCGCATTTGCGGTATCTAGGTACAAGATGCGTATTCTATTGGCGATGACCTCTGACCTTTCAAAGACATTCAGATGAAACACACGAACGGTGTTGGCATATCGTAATTCCTCTACTATTCGGAATTCTCGGTTTTATCCTCGCGATTTCAACTATGAACACCGCCGCACGTTACATTTCACTGTATGTCTCCGTTGCATTCCCGCTGTTTGTGCTGACTCTTGTAAGCTTTCTGATGGCGCAGTCCTACAGCGGATTCATTGTTTTCCTCGCGTGGATAAGCAATTCGATCCCGACGCCGCATTCCAAACGTGCCGTAGCACTGGCGTTTATCAACGCCTTTTCACAACTTGGAAACATATCTGGATCGTGAGTTTGTTTCGTGTGCTTCAATGGACATGGGCGTTTTCAAAGGTGATATCATAGATATATCTGGCCCAAGGCTTGGGGACCTAGCTACCGGAAATCGTATGCTACGTGTATGTTGACCGCCATGCTTACGATCGCTATGTGTTTTGCATTCCGCAGACACTTGACGTCCCTCAATAAGAAATCTCAAAGGGCAGAGACTAATGGAGAACCGAGAACTGTATATCGATACCAGTACTGGCTCTGATGGATTAATACCTGTATGTCCTGGGATGAGATACTTGGAAGCCTGCAGATGTAATAGCTACTGTTTTGGATGAACCACCGTATCACCGTATTTGAACTTCGCTTGATCACGAGCGATCATCACGATGCATTCTGTCATCAGACCGTTATCACAGTGGCAATTCACTCAGATAGACGGTGGACTTGGAACTGAGAAGGGTGAATGGTTGTCTGCATCGCAATTCCCTACGACCATCCACGCCGAACTCCTCAAAGCGAAAAAGATACCCGACCCTGTGAGTAATTTCATGGTTTCCTGGGTGTCATTAACCCCTTTTATACACCCGGTAGTTCATCGGATTGAATGAATGGGAGGTTCAGTGTAGGCAATGAACTCCTTCGCGTCGAATCTTACGAGGCAAATTACATTTCTGCTACTGTGTAGGGATCGGGGAGTCCAAGTGGGCATTCAAAACCAACTTCACAGTAACTGAGGCAGAACTTGCTGCCACAAATGCGGACCTCGTCTTGGAAGGATTAGACACCTTCGCTGTCGTCGAGCTTGTGAGGTTTCACGGAAGCTCGCTGTCCTGGGACAAATTAACAACCTCTCGTGTCAGAACGAATGCACGATACTAGAGTAAGCTTGTAAGCATCAACACGGTTAACACCTTACCTCCTCCAGGACCGGAAACCAGTTTGTGTTATACAGAGCTCCTGTCAAGCAGCACTTGAGAATAGGCACGAATGAGTTGATTCTGACTTTCAGAAGCGCATTCTTGGAGGTATCACTAGCTACTCTGCGTTTTGCGACTCCAGAGTGACTATTTTTTCAGGGAAGAGATATCGAAAAAAGGAAGGGAAAGCGGGTACTCTGGAATGGTGATTCCAGTCGCCTCTACGTCCGCAAGGCGCAGTTCAAGTTCGTAGATATTCTTCTCTCATTGGTCATATTCTTAATTCTAATCATATCAGCTACGGATGGGACTGGGGTCAGGCCTTGGTAGCCATCTTCTCCGAAATGACCTCATGTTTCTTCCTTCAGGTCCAGTCCTGATGACAGTAGGCCCGTGGAAGCCCGTCAGTTTGCATACCTACAAGACGCGAATCGCCGATCTCGAGATTCGAAGCAAGGTGTCAGAAACCTTGGACATAAGCCTGACGACTGAGTTCACTCTTTCGGAGACAACCACAGCTTTTGCGTCGATAGTCCTCAAGAGCTGGAATGGTCAAAAGATACTCGAAGAAAGAGATATAATGATCCGTGCTGGCCACACTCGAAGAGAGTTCCACTTCACTTCTGGGGTGATAGATCTTTGGTATCCTGTCGGATATGGAAAGCAACCGATTTACACTGTTGAAATTCATGTTGCTGATCCGGTTGTTACATTCGGGTTGTATCTCTTGATGGTGTTGCTAATATCTACATCTAGGATGGCAATAAACTTGACACGAGGACACAGAAATGTTCATTTCGGCGTGCTCGAGTGGTTCAAGAGAAACTGATCGATCAGGAGGGCTTGTCGTTTCTCTTTGAAATCAACAATATCCGAGTGTTCTGCGGTGGTAAGTCCACATTACTGTAATTTATCCCCCACTCAAGCGAGCATTCTTGCCCTCAGGATCAAACTGGATCCCAGCCGACTCTTTCCTCACAAGGTCAGCGATTATTCATGCCTATTTGTGAACACACTTATATCTTAGCTTGTGTCAAGTATGACTCGGGAAAGGTATAGATCGTGGTTGCAGCTACTTGTAGATGGCAACCAAAATATGGTCCGGGTTTGGGGTGGAGGCGTCTATGAAGCTGAAGATTTCTACGATATCTGTGATGGTAAATATCTATCCAACATTCTGACTAACGCTAAATGAAAGTATCCAGAACTGGGAAGTGAATATTCAAGTTACTTGGGCTGAATGCAATCCACTGACTATCCATTCACTAGTCCTTGTGTGGCAAGATTTCATGTTCAGTTGTGGTCAAGTAGGTGACCGAACAGTAATCATTCTCTGACTGTATAGACCTTCAAAATCAAGTATCCTGCAGATGATTCATTCCTAAAGTCTGTGGAAGAGGAGGCTGAACAGAATATCAAGAGGCTGAGATGTCATCCATCCGTTGTTATTTTAGGTGAGTGCGAGTTTCGTCAATACATACTGAGGCGCATTTCAACTTTCAATGTTCGCTCTAGCTGGAAACAACGAGGGTCAAGCACTCCTTCATGGCCAATGTTGTCCACTTTCTGATTATTGCTCGGCAGATTACCAACTCGCCGAACAGTCCCAACTTGACCTAGACTACTCTGATGAGGAGTCAGATTACCGGACCACTAATTTTCCTGCACGCCATATTTACGAGCGCCTGCTTCCCAAAGTGGTAGAAAGGCTTTCCGACATACATTATCACCGTGGCTGCCCGTATTCGGGTCAAGGCAGACCAACGACCGATCAGACGTTTGGCGATCTTCACCAATGTGTGTGTTCGTTGTCATTAAAATTTGCAGTGTTATAATCACAACCATTCTCAGGGAATGTTTGGCATGGTTCACAAGAGTCTTGGCAAAGCTGGGATATGTTGGCAGGACGCTTTGTCTCAGAATTCGGAATGTACGCTCCTTTCTCTTATATAAGATTTGCAAAATGCTGATGCGCCGATGAAGGCAAGGATTCCCTGACATTCGTACAGTTGACTACTGGTTGGGCGGAGATAGAAGTGAGCGGTTTCCACAGTCCAGGTTCTTGTTTCTCTCGATTTTCGTACGTTCTTGAGAACCTCATCTCACGCAGAATAAATAATCATCACAACAAAGCTGCGGGCTTCGAACGCCGTATAGAGGTGAGTGACTTCGGTCAGTTTCTATATAGGCTCTTACGTAGTTTTGTAGCGTTACTTGGTCGAGAACTTCAAACATTCCTTCGAAATGGACAGGTATGCTGAGTTGGTGAAAGTCTCTGATAATCTTAGTTGCTGACATTAACAGCTATATATATTACACACAACTTATGCAAGCGGAAGCTATTGCGTCCGCTTATCGCTTGTGGAGGCGGAATTGGCGTGGGAGAGGAAGGGAATACACTGCAGGCGCTCTTGTATGGCAGGTACGAACATCTGCACTCGTCATCCTCAACAAGGTTATAGCGTGACATTGTAGCTTAACGATTGCTGGCCGGTAACTTCCTGGGCCATAGTTGACTATTTTATTAGGCCGAAGCCAGCCTATTTCGCTGTCGCTCGGGAACTTCGGCAAATCACGGTTGCCATGACTCGTAAGGAAAAAAAGACTTTCGCAGACGATCGAACGGCTGCGTTTTTCGTAATCGACACTGAACTGGAAGTGTGGGGCACTAACAGTGGGCTCTCAGACAAAAAAGTCACGTTGGAAGTTACTTCCTTCGATTTACACTCAGATTGGACGAACCAGTGGTCGAAGGAAGTGGTATTGGCTCAAAATGCTAGTACAGAGCTTTATGAAGGTGAACTGCCAGGGCAGCCGAGAAGGCACACAGGCAGTGATATACCCAAGGCCATAATCGTCTCTTCTCGACTACTGGACAAGACCGGCGTTGTGCTTGGAAGACACTGCAATTGGTATGATCCTGGTCTGTTTTACGCCCCAATCTTATCAACCCCTACGTGCAGGCCCGAACCATTCAAATACATCCGTTTTCCTTGTTCATCCGATGTGGGGTTGAAAGTGATAGTATGCGCTGATGGTAATTCCGTGCTTCTGTCCACCAACAAACCCATCAAAGGCTTGATTCTCGATGTTGACGGTCAGGATGTGAGATGGAGCGATCAGGCGCTTGACCTTGTACCAGGTGACCCCCAGACTGTGAAAGCGGAGGGGTTGAATGGAAGAGAAGTCCAAGTACGCTATCTCGGCGACGGAACAACGTGATAAGAAAAGAACGTCTGGTTGCATCTATCGCACAATATTGCTTGACGAGAACAGTCGCCAAGGATCCTACCGATCGGATATGATTGATTGATCCCGCAACTGCTTCGATCTGATTATAATATACAAGTTCCACTGCTTCGCTGTGCTGAAGATAATATTCTGAGTTACAGGACCTGGCCTTGCTCAAAGATTCATGTATCTGATCAAATAGATACAGGCCAGATAATGGTGAACTGGCATTACAGTGTACATACACCTTGATCGTTAGAGAAGGCGGTCAGATGATAGTACATGATACGGTGGTCGCCATGTACGTAGCCACGTTACAGAGGTTTCTGCTTTATTACTTTGAAGACAAGATGGGGCAAGAATTCATATATATATACCATAGAATCTACGACTGAGTAAAACCCTGGAGAGAATAAAATTTACAGACTGTACAAGATGACAACATTTGCGTAAACAGTCAAGGGAGCTCTAGGGTGCTCCTAACAGAGGGGATAACAGCAGGGTGTATGACCAGTGAATAGAGGTAGGACATAAACCATGTAAACCATATGAAGGAAAGGACGATCTCCGAATGAGATGGGAAGCCTAGTTGGGATATCACGGAATGAGGTGTGGGTTACATGACGACACATTTGCTCGGCTGAGGTTCGAGCTGGCCAACACTCGTGCGTTTCTCGATTTCTGCGAGGCATAGTTCGAATACTTTGCCTGTTGCCAGTTCAACGACAAGGTATGGCGTAAGTGTGGGAGGATACGCTTACCAACGTTCAGATTATTCTTTGCGCTTGTCTCCACCCAAGCTGCTTTGTTGGTCTTGGCAAGCTCTTCTCCTTCATTCGGGGCTACCTGTCTGCTGACGAAAATATGAGGCAAAAGAAAAATAGGGATAAAGAGCGGCTAATTCGCCATATCGGTGGGGAATCACGTACCTCTGCTGGAGATCTGTCTTGGATCCAACAATAACGCAAGGAATCTCGTTGACGCCACAAAAATTGACAATCTTATCGTAGACGATTTGGATCATGTTGAAAGAGTTCCGTGAAGTGACGGAATAGACGAGAACGTAGCCATGTATCCCGATCGCGTGTTTGGCGTTTAATATAGAATACTCGTCCTGCACATCAAAAAAGATAATCAGTCTCAAAGACACAGCAATTGAGCGAGAAGGCCATCCGGACCTGCCCGGCGGTGTCGATTATGTCGCAGTCGTATTCGACCCCATTGTGATTGACACTCTTTGAGAAAGTTGTCTCGATAGTGGGGTAATATGATTCAACAAAGTGATTCTCGGTGAACTGTATGACAAGAGACGATTTCCCTGATGTTAGTTAATGGACAGAACTTAGCCGAAAGCAGAGCATTATGGATCAAACCACTTACCGACTGAACGAGAACCGAGTACTGCGATTTTCCTCTTCTTCAAAGGATCACCAGTCATATCCAGACAAAAGAAAAAGTAAGGAGAGAAGGGAAGGAGAGGAACTGAGGATGATTGCAAGGGATGAAGACCAGAAACCTGCTCCCCTAATTAACGAAGCTCAAACCGGAAGTATACGTATAAATACTGGGGTAGCAAGAAGCTGGCCAGCTAGTCTTGATGGGGAATACACTAGTCTGAGGCCACCAGCGAGGGGGTTGTCAATTTGAGGTAGGTCAAAGTTTCATAGGACGACAATCTCAAACATAAACATCACATGCTGATGCAGCACCCAAACGAGGTCGGTAAAAATCTCCCAAAAATCACCATCCCTGCCATCTCGTGATAATATCTCATACGCAGAGACGTAAACGCCGGATCTTTCTGGGAACCGTCTTAACTTCCGTTCAACGAACTTCTTTGAAAGATTGCTAGGGATGGTCCATCAACGAACGGAGTGTTTCGCAAACTATCCAATTAATTTTGACCGTGAGAGTTACGTGCAACGCCGTGTACGTGTGCACTTGTATATTAAGCTTCAAGTTTTCAACCTTGGGTCCGTCCATTGGTGGGTTACCGTCCGGTAGCAATGACTTTTCCCGATCTAGTTGGTTGAAGTCCACGGTTACACGTGGTGTGCTTTGTACACCTTCGAACATCGTGCTTCGAAAGCTTGGATCATAAGTTTGGAGATCTGTCCAAAAAATGCTGTCGAAATAGCAGCATGGAGTGGGTTGGCGAAGGCGTAAGCAAGGTCGAGGGTTACAAGTGTTTGATCGCTTGTCTCTAGTGGGGCTTGCTGACAGAGAGCAAAGGGTCTCCATATATTACCAGTGAGATGGTTTGCGCAACTTACTGTCACAGTCTGAGGAATACTTTCAAAGCGCCAAGTTGTCACTAAATTTTTGAACAACGTAGGCGAGGAAGCCACCGCCTAGATATAGGTGAATGTTGACAGAATAACAGGGAACATGCCTACCTACCTCTACTGATTGGTAAGGCTGGCAAGTGACTTTGCTCACATAGCTTTCCTTGAGCGAGAGAAACCCAACCGTCAACTCCGCGTCCATGACGATTGTAACGTCAGGAGATTCTCGCTTCACTTGCTGGAGAATACGCGAGCCTATGCAAAAGGGAACAAAAGAGCGGTACGAATCCACGTCGGCTACGATATCATAAAGTTGGCTGCGCTTGTAGCTACAGCATTATTCATTTCAGATGATATCCGAGTCGGACTCGTAATGAAACGCACGGTAAAATTTTTTGCTCATGGTACTTTTGTGTTTCACCCGGTAAGGGTGATAGAGAGTACAGGTCCGACAGTGTGAAAAGCGACCTCCGCGTAGCCCACAGTACCCTGGACGCGGTGCTTAAGTTCGCCGCAAGCATGGCAGTGTCCACGTGATCGGGCTTATCCAATCAAGGTGACCGGGGGTGGACACTGCCTCGTTACCAGCAACAAAAATCCGCCAGCGCCTCATCTTTTTTCAAAGCCCTCAAAGCCCTCTGCGATGACAGACAACCGTCCACCTCACAGTGATCCCTTCACTGACCACCCGCGTCAAACTCATTTCGCTGAACCTCAGCGCCCTTTTACGTCTGTCAGCTCAGATAGTTCTTCTACTCTTCACCAAACATCGGAGAGTTCTCATACCAGTGAACCTTTTGCTAACCGTACACGCCAGACTCATTTCGCTGAGCCCCAACGTCCTTATCATGCTGCCCCTTCCCTCGCCTATGAAAGTACTACCACCCTTCACCCGGAATATGACAGTCAAAATGACTACCAGAACGAGGATTACATAGAAAAGGTCCCTCTAACCAGTGGGCAAAATTTTGCAGGTACCGCGGGTTTTTATCCTCCCAAGTCCGTCTTTTCCTTTATATAAGCTTTCACAATGAAATACTTAATCCCTACAGTCGTCCAGATTCTGTCTCGTCTACTTCCACGAATGGCGTCGAATCTGCCTGGAGGCGTCGCCAGACTATAAAACGTGGTGTAACTCGCAAAGTGAAACTTACCAATGGAAATTTCATCGCGGAATATCCGGTGCCGACCCCCGTATTCAGTGCTATTGAATCCAAGTGGTCGAGCACAAAAACTACTGAATTTTCGTGAGCTACCCCCACCATCTCCTCAATTGAATCCGGTGTTGACGTTTTGTAGTCACATGAGGTACACGGCCGCAACGTGTGACCCTGACGATTTCAGTGAAGCACAAGGATATTCCTTACGAACAAAGTTGTACAACCGCTCGACGGAAATTCTTATCGCAGTTACATCATACAACGAGGACAAGACACTCTATTCTCGCACTTTGCATGGCGTCATGGTGAACATTCGTGAAATCTGCAAGACCAAACAATCCAAATTTTGGCGTCGTAGCGCTGAGGAAGGCATTCCCCCTTGGCAGAGGATAACAGTCGCCCTCATTGTCGATGGATTAGAAGCTATGGACAAGAGCGTTTTAGACCTACTGGCTACTGTAGGAGTTTACCAAGACGGTGTCTTGAAGAAGGACGTCGATGGAAAGGAAACAGTTGCACACATATTTGAGGTCAGTTTCTCACTATCCTATGTTGCTTATATTGAGATGTCTCTCCAGTACACAACACAACTGTCCGTGGATGCGACTCCACAGCTAGTTCTTCCGCAGCAAGGCAATGACGACAAGAATCTCGTACCTGTTCAAATCATCTTTATCATCAAGGCGAAGAATCAGAAGAAAATCAACTCTCACCGCTGGCTCTTCAACGCCGTCGGTCGGATGCTTAAGGTACACACATAATGAATGTCTCGGATTTTCACTCACGATATAGTACAGCCAGAGACCTGCGTACTCCTCGACGCTGGCACCAAACCCGGGCACAAGTCAATATTTTACCTGTGGGAAGCCTTCTATAATAACCCCAACTTGGGAGGATGCTGTGGTGAAATTCACGCTATGATCGAGGGCGGAAGGAAGTTGTTGAACCCTCTCGTCGCTGCTCAGAACTTCGAGTATAAGATGTCAAATATCCTGGGTATGTTCAGAATGAAGTTAAATCCTCCATCGAGTTAAGCCCATTCCACAGACAAACCGCTGGAGAGCAGTTTCGGATATGTCTCCGTGTTGCCTGGTGCTTTCTCTGCCTATCGCTATCGTGCTATTCTTGGGGTCCCGCTTGAGCAGTACTTCCATGGTGATCACTCCCTTGCCGACCGTCTTGGGCCCAAGGGCATTTATGGCATGAACATTTTCACCAAGAACATGTTTCTTGCCGAGGATCGTATCCTATGTTTTGAGCTTGTCGCCAAGGCCAACGAAAGGTGGACCCTCACATACGTGAAGCCCAGTAAGGCTGAAACGGATGTGCCCGAAACCGCCGTCGAGCTGATTGGTCAACGCCGACGCTGGTTGAACGGATCTTTTGCTGCCTCAGTTGTCAGTCTTCTATGACATACCACATCTTCCAGTCGTTGCTCACCCTTCAATCCCAGTATGCCCTCGTCAACTTCTTCAAATTATACCGATCCGGTCATGGACTTATAGCCATGCTGTTCTTCCATATCCAAGCTATTGTACGTGTGGTTATTGATCTCAAGCATGACTACGTAACTTAAAACTTACCTGTACAGTACAACGTGTTCTCGCTCATTTTTACCTGGTTTGCATTGGCCAATCTATGGTTGACTTTCAGCATCATCATCGACCTGCTTCCGTCTCAAAATATCATCATTTTCGGCACGGCCGATATTGTAAGTTCTTTCATGTGGTCTTCTCATACACTTACAGAAGTATTTCCTGTCAGACTCATTGGGTCAACCTCGCCTTCAAATGGATCTACCTCTCGTTCTTAGCTCTTCAGGTATGACTGATTGCGGTTCAAAGCGATGTGGAAAACATTAATCCATCTTTATTTAGTTCGTTTTAGCCTTAGGGAACAGACCGAAAGGAGAGCGATTCGCATATGCCGCTACACTCTGGTATGTTATTCTGATCCGATACAGAGCGGTTCCTAAGTACTTTCTTCAAGGGTCTACGCCTTCCTTGCGCTGTATCTCTTGGTATGCTCATTCTGGTTGACCGCTAAAGCCTTCAGCGTACGTTCAGTCGTGGTTCATCTGTTTACAACCTCTCACATCATGGGAACAGAATATTCCAAATGAGTTGAAGAACAAGACCACGAGTGAAGTCATTGAAACATTCTTTCGCCCCCCTGTCGGCGCATTGGTTGCCGCCATGGTTTCTACCTTCGGTAGGTCCACATTGAATGCTTGTGGGGTTGCTTACCAACGATGACTATAGGAATTTATATCAGTGCCTCGTTTCTCTATGTGCGTGATAGCATTGTTAAACCACTTCTTCTGGTCTGATTATTCTGATCCTAGCGTGATCCCTGGCACATATTCTCAAGTTTCCTTCAATACCTCTGTCTCGCACCAAGTTTCATAAATGTCCTCAACGTCTATGCTTTTTGTAACCTGCACGATGTGAGTTCAACGATATGTGTAGTTGACTGTTACTAATATTCGCCTTCAGGTGTCTTGGGGAACGAAAGGCAGCGACAAAGCGGAAGCCCTACCTTCTGTTAAATCCAACAAAGCGAAAGGCGCCGATGCTGTTGTAGACGACACCACCAAGGTTCAAGAGGATGTCGATGCCGCATTCAAGGAGACCGTGACGCGTGCATTGACCAAAATAGATATCAAGGAGGTCCCCGAAAAGCCAACCATGGACGATCAAAACAAGACTTTCCGAACCCGTCTCGTCGCCTTTTGGATGCTTTCAAACGCATCCTTAGCAGTTGCAATAGAGAACATCAATGGACTACAGACTAACAACGACCTCGCAGAGGACCAAATCCAATTACAACAGAAGCAAAGCTTCTACTTTGCAGTCATTCTTTACTCCACCTTCGCACTTGCAGCAGTCCGCTTTACCGGGGTAGGTGTCTATGTCCTGGTCGCGTGGATGAAACTAATGTTTGTTCGTCATCCTCCAGTGCGTATTCTATTTCCTCAGAAGGAACTTATTCCGGTTCTGTCGGAGGAATTGAGACTCTTTTGGACTTCAAGCTATGAGGACATTGCCAAATCTTTCATAAATGTTATGCCCATTCCAATCCTTCTAGTCGTATCCATTTCTCAGTCTTTTCATGGATGGATCAGATTTTCAACAAATATTATGTCTTTCTACCCTTTCAATGGCATTCAACGCCAATATAAGTGGTGCAAGGATCTATGACAGGTCGGGGTTGTCCCGGAAAGACTTGTGTTACAGTATATAGGTCGTGCATATGGGAACAAGGAGACTGAAGGAATATGCAATATGTATATAACCGCCATCAAAGTTGAGTACTGAGTGGCGAGGCCCGCCTAGCCGGTTCTGGGGGTCAAGCTAGAAGGGGTTATCATCATCCAGATCCATTTTCGCCACATCTGACAGTATATTAGCCTTCGGCACCGTCATCTCATCGTGGTCGCTATACTCTTCTTGCCGAGACAAAAGTGGGTCCATAGGTTTCGCGCCTCTCCTGGTAGTAGTGGGTGAGCTTCCTGGGATCAGAGGAGAGAAGGAGGGAACGAACTTCATGAAATGGTTGTTCTTGGCAGCACTGAGTTTCTTGGAACATGGCGTCATAAGGCTGTCAGTAGGTGAGACGTAGGCTGGATTTCTGGATCAGAGAAGTGAAGGATGTTCAGACGCAAATAGTAGATCTTCAACATTAACATTCGACGTACTTGTCTTTTGGAAACCTCTTTGCTAGTAGAGCCTTTGCGCCCATCCCAGGTGCATGATTGGCGACGTTGCCAAGAGGAGCTTGTGGCAGAACAATATGAGCGGCTTGTGAAGGGTTGTGAAGAGGCTGGATAGGTGTAGCGTTGGGGGTGTCGTTGGGGGTGGTTGTGGAAGACATGAAGCGTGCTTGAACCTTGTGAACAACGCGTCACACCAAAGAACATCACGTGAGCGAAACGTAACAGTCACATTTATGGCCACAAAGCGTGGAAGTTCAGAACAAGATAAAACGCCCTTTGAACATCGGAGGAAGCGATTCAGGATAGGTACAGATAATATTTGGGACCCTACGCAACCAAACGAGTCAGAATATGACCACGACAATGACGAGGGGAGCGACTCCGAATCTTTAAAAGATTCAAACGATCTGTCACGATTCAGCATCAAACCGAAAGCACTCAAAACGATGGTCACAAATGATCCACCTGCCGTGGAATCCACTTCTCGCTCGTTCCTGGACATGGGTATTTCAGCCCCGCTGCGAGCGGCGCTATCTAATATGTCAATTCGTGCCCCAACGGAAATCCAAGCAGCTTGTATACCTCCGATACTTGTAGGCAAGTCCATAAACTTATGGTTTGTGCAATTGCGTTAATGTGCATGTAAGGGAGAGATTGTATAGGCAACGCTAAAACCGGCTCAGGAAAGACTATTGCATTCGCGTTACCCATTTTGCAGAAGCTCTCAGTAGATCCCTACGGGATATATGCACTAGTATTGACCCCTACAAGGTGGGCTACTGTGTTCTTGCATATCTATCCGAAGTTAGCCTAAATCTATCCAGAGAACTTGCCTTTCAAATTTCAGAGCAATTTGCGGTGTTGGGTGCTCCACTGAATATTCGAACTGCCGTAATTGTTGGTGGACTGGATATGATGGCCCAAGCACTCGAATTAAAAAACCGACCTCATGTGGTTGTCGCAACTCCTGGCCGTATTGTGGATCATTTGCGTAGCAGCAGTGGTGAATGGGATCTCTCTAGAGTAAAATTTTTAGTAAGCCTATCGCAGCCAGCTTCCATCCTAAAATTAATCACAACACAGGTATTGGATGAAGCAGATCGGCTTCTTACATCAACTTTTGCAAGTGAACTATCCCATTTATTCCACGTCCTACCTGGTGATCGACAGACGTGTCTCTTCACGGCAACCCTCACACCTGCTATCGATGCGTTAGCTACGACCACACCGAGAAAGGGCAGAGAAAGGCCATTTATCCACAGGATGACTGCGCCGTGAGTCCATGCACACGAACCGTTGACTGTTTGTTTACGAATGCCCAGAATTGAAACCGTGGATGCTTTGAACCAATATTTTATTCTGTGCCCCTCACATGTTCGGGAACCGTATCTTTATCATCTTCTCTGCAATCCCCCAGAATCTGTTATTCACTTACGAAGTGAGCCTCCGGAACCAACGCAACGCGCGAAGAAAAACCTCAAATCCAATATGAAGAAGACATCAATTCACGAGGACGAACCCAAGCAGCCCCCTTCGACTATCATATTTTGCACCCGCCCTCGCACTGCGGCTTACCTGACGTGTTTGTTGAAAACATTGTCTATCCGAAGTACGGCCCTTCACTCTCGGCTTACTCAGCGCGAGAGACTATCCTCGCTGTCACTTTTTCGCTCCTCGGTTGTCTCTGTTTTGATATCTACGGATGTCGGTTCCCGTGGATTGGACATGGAAGGCGTTGCCATGATAATCAACTGGGACATGCCAAATCAGCCAGAGGAGTATGTCCATCGAGTTGGAAGGACTGCACGTGCCGGAAAAGGAGGTGTAGCAATCAGTTTTGTTACCGAAAGGGACGAGGACCGAGTGTTGAAAGTAGAGGAACGTATCAGTGGGTACACCGCTTTCGACGACACGAGCTTCCTGGAGCTGATAAATAAGCGTAGGGACCAAACTTGTCGAGATGGTGCTTCCTGAAGCGAAAGTGCTGGACCAACTCAACAGTGTGTTCACCGCTAAACGTCTGGCGAACATGGTGAGCAAACCATAACCTCATTTCGTGCTACCCGTTGGTGTTGATTACGTGCCCTACAGGAATTGCACGATTCGAATTTTGGACAGCGGGAAAGGATACATAAAATCAAGGACTCCCAATGATTGTCCTCTATTCAGCGTTTGATGGCGTTCTATGGCCCCTAGTTCACTCCACCTCGTCTATTTTCTCTTGCTTGCAATCAGGCTTTCTACCGACATCTATCAAGACTGTTCTATATGGTACGTCGTGCTGTCAATCTATTTATGCGTCACCGGGTGTGATTTGCGGTGTCAAAGCAGGTCAGTTGCAAAATAAGTGTTTGACGGTCGTCTCGGATGTAGCTCCGTTGGAGAAATGGTGTTGAACTCGGAAAGCATGTTACCCCTGCGAACAGTATCATAACTGTGCCAGATCAATCGATCACGTCTGATGCCATCGTCTTGCATTGATTTTAACAAGCATACCGAAGAATCCCTTGGATTTGCAACGCAATTTTAGGAAAACATTCACCACTAGCTATTGACTGAGAGAAACATTAACGAAGAGGTCAGAAATCTTTGACCAGAGTGCTAGGAGTCAAGCGATAGAAATGTAACACAATTGTCTTCTGGATGTAATGGAGTTGCTGGAATGGTCGAAGTTTGCTTTCGATTCAGAAACCCTCCTTTCGAAAAAATTAGTCTTGCCTTGCATGGATATCATATCCATAAAATCGAAATTTTTAGGGGATTTGCTTTGCAAAGGCTTTGCAAATACTGAAACATGATACTGAATTGGAAACAGGACGAAACGGCGTTTTGATGGCTGGAGCAATGGTTCCATTTCTATGGGATAATATGAGCTGCTATGATATATAATGATGGTACGAGGTTACGTTCAGATAAATCCAACGTCGCCGACGAACTTGGCCTCGTATCGAAAGGGGGAAATCACGTGCACGAGCCGCTCCTCTGACAAACACAAACAACGCGTCGCGCCCAGTTGAAAAGGCCAAATAGATGCAATGTCAGTAAACCCTTAAATACCCACACTTGCACACAACAATCTTCGCCTTTCCCACTTCATCATCATCACCGTCGTCCTCAAGAATGGAAACTATATCCGTCACTCGACTTGCCACTCCCGCACCGAGTCCTAGTAAGAAGGTACGTAACCGTCGTATCACCAGAGACCCTAACTTACTTTTTCACAGACCGCTGCAGCCCTCGCTGCCTTCTCATTAGAGTCTCCGGTTAAGCCTCTGGGGAAACCCGCCGTGGCCATTATCGATGACCAAAAGCGTTCCGAATCTCCCGATACAGCAAGTACCTTTACAGCACCTGAAGAAGATTTAGAAGAGATGCGAAAGAAATTTATTGGCGAAATTGACCTGCCAGAAAGTAGGTCATCATTCCTAGTTCTCTCCCCGTCTCGTTTAACATTTTTGAAGGCGAGGAACCATTACTCAAAGAATCTAAACGCCGTTTTGTATTATTCCCCATTCAATATCATGAGGTAAGAAGATGATTTGCCGATCGAATTACAATGGTTAAAATGTTACCTTAGATCTGGCAAATGTATAAAAAGGCCGAAGCATCGTTCTGGACCGCTGAAGAGATGGATCTCTCAAAGGATTTGCACGACTGGACTAACCGCCTGAACCACAACGAACGTCATTTCATCTCCCACGTCCTCGCGTTTTTCGCTGCCTCCGACGGTATCGTGAACGAGAATTTGGTTGAACGCTTCTCGAACGAGGTACAAGCCGCAGAGGCTCGCTGCTTCTACGGTTTCCAAATCATGATGGAGAATATTCATTCCGAAACCTATTCTCTCTTGATTGACACGTATATCAAAGACCCTGCTCAACGCGAGCATCTGTTCGATGCCATCGAGACCATCCCTTGTATCAAACGGAAGGCTGACTGGGCACTGAAATGGATTGCGGATCAACGCTCGACGTTCGCTGAACGCTTGGTTGCCTTCGCTGCCGTGGAGGGTATATTCTTTTCCGGTTCATTCGCTTCCATCTTTTGGCTGAAGAAGCGCGGTCTCATGCCTGGTTTGACATTCTCCAACGAACTTATCAGTCGCGACGAGGGAATGCACACGGACTTTGCTTGTCTTTTGTTCAGTCACATGAAACGTCGTCCACATCCCGACACGGTGCGGAGAATTATCACTGAAGCGGTCTGTATCGAGCAGGAGTTCCTAACAGGTGAAAGCTTTGATTATTTGAGCAGAATTCCGACTAATATGTCACATCTTCAGACGCACTACCAGTCGCCCTCATCGGAATGAATGCCATTCTGATGTGCCAATATATCGAGTTCGTTGCGGACCGTCTCATGGTTGCACTCGGAAACGAGAAAATCTATAACGTCACGAATCCATTCGACTTTATGGATATGATCTCACTACAGGGCAAGACGAACTTCTTCGAAAAGCGAGTGTCGGATTATTCGAAAGCGCACATCAACCATTCGAGCACACCTGAAACTTCTGAGACGAGCAAGAACTTGTAAGTCATTCGTTACTTTGGGTAAAGTCGATGAACTTACTCGTCGAGTTATTTAGCTCAATAGATGAGGATTTCTGATATGTAGTTTGAAAGCATTTTATCTATGTATTCACATAATGGTACTAATGTAATTGTGTTAGAAATATTTGAACGGGGAATTTATCAGGCAGCTTTGATGGAAACGCTCGGAGGCTTTCAGTCATTGACCATTTCCCCGTCCAGCCTAACCAAAACTAACCGAATGGGATTGAATTCCGTATGATGTAAACGGTCCCATCTTGCCATAGTGCTTGCCCACCAAACGACAACCGTGGTACTTCAGAGATTGATTATTCGGCTATCTGGACAAGCAAGCAAGTGTCGATCTTTATCTCTTACGTGATCCTCCAGCTTACTCGGTCATCATCTCGTCGAACCCCAACCTACATAGGCTCGGCTCCTTCAACGGCAGAAGAACCCTTGTCGCATTGATTCGGCTATCGGTGGTGTGGTGCGAACTTCTCGAAAACCTCCCACTTACCATATTACATACTTGAAGGATTCGTCTCGCCTAGGTGGGAGTGCTACCAGGTCCTGTCGAAACGATTTATCAATTGTAATATACTGATATCACTCGGCAGCAATTGTAAGGCCGAGATGGGTATTTCAAGTTGACACGACCCCTAGCTCCTGAGTACTGATGAGAGCCGACGGGGTTATCCGACAAGACTAATACCAAGTAGGCACAATATCATCCCCATTGGACCCTAACCAAATGTGCTTTCTATCCATGAACATTGTCCATCGCGTGTTGCCCTAGAACGCTTCCTCCTCTCAATCGATGAAGTTGATCTTCATACCGAAGAGTTGGAAGAGGAAGACTCATAACTCCTCCCAGAGCCCTACAGCTTCATCTTCCTCCTCAAGGCTAGGCAGTATATCTGATCCATATGTGCGCCCACGAAACGGAAGCGTCAGTACCACAACAAGTACCTTGGCTACCCCACCAGAGAAGGTTTCGTTTCTGGCACTCCACATGAGACAGGATGACTTCCCAGATAGATCCCCTGTCTTCCATCCAATGTCCAACTACGATTGCCAGTCAAGGATTTCGCCCGAAAAGCGAGATTGTCCTTCGTTTGACAGTCTTCATGTTAGTGCTCGCCCCCACGAGCCGTCTCGTGACCATGACCTCCGTCAACATCCACCCGAGATCGCACATTGGGAACCTCCTCCTGTGTCGCGACCCCCCCTCTCTCACGCTGTTTCCAATCCCACCCTTTCCACCTCATCTCACAAGTCGGGCCTCCCTACTGCCGTAAATTTCAACAAGCGTACTTCATCCTCTCGCACTCGATGTATACGCCCTAAGCGGAGCATGCCTGAATTGGATGGTATATGGAAGGGGTTTTTAGACGACGTTGAAGAGGATGATGATTCCATTCGACTCGAATCACATTT
>Ga0209006_10001744_pt1 | contig 19730 bp, 16 predicted proteins | sample JacPin_JW_Ref_O2_FD_188567 | JGI IMG/M metagenome (GOLD analysis project Ga0209006, IMG submission 188567) | Forest soil microbial communities from Algoma, Ontario, Canada - Jack Pine, Ontario site 1_JW_Ref_O2 (SPAdes) (version 2) | ecosystem: Environmental > Terrestrial > Soil > Boreal...
CTGGAGAAAGCCTGACTCTACTACCCCCCGTACGGGAGGACTGGACAAAAGACCAAATCAAGCTGGATACAGAGACAAACTCCCAAGAGGAATCTCGCAGCGGCAAATCTGAACATTCGCGGGCTGGATCGGATCTGAAGTGTACGCCCCGTGAAGCGGTACCTAAACCCGAAACCACCATGCCTAACTAGCCAACGGCTTCGCCCTTGATATCCCCTTCAAAACGAGAACAAAATTCTCGTTTCGAGGGGTATAACGGACTGAAAATTATGTGCCTCGCGACAGCTCGGAAAACCGTCGTTCGGAAAACAAAACCGTGCGGACCACTCGCAGCGGTTTTGCTATTTACCTTTTCGAGTCTCATGAGCGCACAGAGTTCACAGCCGGCGGTATGCAACATGGATTCCGACGGATTTTGCGTCGCCGGAGCAATACAACCTGCGCCCCTTTTAAATCCCGCGCCACAGAACATGTTGCGGGTCGAGTCGAGTCCCGCCCCGCAGAACAAGCTGCAAGTCGAGTTTCGCGATAACTTGCTCCGAATTGATGCAGAGAACGCTACATTGCGAGACACGTTGAAGGCCGTAAGCGCTCGCACCGGAGCCGAGATAGAGTTCCCCTCCGGGGAGTTGCAGGAACGCATCTTCGCACACCTGGGACCGGCTTCTCCGCGCGACGTAGTGAGTCAACTGTTGAATGGGGTACCGTTCAATTTCGTAATCCTGTCATCCGACTCGGAGCCAACTGGGATCACGCGTCTGATACTCAGCAGGAGCAATGGCCCTCGCGAGAGTGCTATTCCTGAAACACCTGCAATAGCGGCAAACGAATCGGCCACGTCTCAGGTTTATGGCACAGCTTTCGGTGTTGATTCTGATCTCCCTGCCAGCGAGCCGCTGTCCAGCCAAGTGCCTGCAGGCGGTGCGGGTCCAACTGCGAGTTGGGTGCACACGGATGGACCCAAACTCTCGGGAGAGTATCTCGATCAAATGCAAAAGGCCCAGATCCAGCAGGAACAGCAACAATTCGCGCAGCAGTTGCAGCAACAACGCCAGCAGCAGCAGCAACAGCAAGAGCAGCCATCACCGAGTGCGCCGCCGCAGTAACTGCTCCTCAACTTCCCAACTACCATCCGTCTGTCATACCCTCCAGCCCCGAAGACCTTCTTTTTTCGGTAGGCCTGATTAGCCCATTCGGTCTAGTTATTTGATTTAGTGATTTTGGTTAGGCCACGTGGGTAGTTGTAAAGCTCAAAGCAGCAAGTAGAGTTCAACAGCGCGCCTTCTCGCTGAAATTCTCCCCCAAGCCCGGCTCGCAATTAGGAGGATTCTCAAGCATGAAACCGCTGTGTAGAATACTGCCCGTACTTGCCGTTGCATTGCTGGTTCTGGGTATCGGTTCAGGCATCGCAATGGCACAAGATGTTTACAAATTAAACTATTTTTCCAACAACGCGGCTCCCGCTCCGGATGCCACGGTGAGAATCGATAATCCCGGTCTCACTTACGGCAATCTGTGCGCCATGATCTACGTGTTCGATGCAGATCAGCAGCTGAGCGAGTGCTGCGGCTGCGTTGAAACGCACAATGGACTGCGCACGCTCTCGGTAAGGCGCGACCTGACCAGCAACCCGCTGACCGGGCGCGTTTCCACCAATGGCGTGATCAAAGTCGTATCGGCTGCGGTCAACAACTCACCCTGCGACCCGACCTCGAATGTATCACCCAAAGCGAACCTGCGGGTGTGGAACACTCACATTCAGAACCCGGTGGGGGCAGCATTTCCCATTACCGAGACTGAATCTTCGGATTCAACCCTGGGTGCCACCGAACTTGCGAACCTGCAGGCTCAGTGCGCATTCGTCAACATTCTCGGTAGCGGACAGGGCATCTGCAGTTGCGGAACGGGGGACTAGTTGCACGTGCGTGGGACATGCCCTCAGCATGTCCCATTCCACTTATAGCGGCATGGTAGACGGAGAAGAGATCCTGGGCGAATCATTTCAATCGAAAGCCACGCGGAGGGGAAGTAAATGAAGAAGATAGTGCAAGTACAGGCGTTTTGTTTCGGACTTTTTCTTGCTGTCGGATTGAGCCTGCAAGCGCAGGAGACCCCAGACCGCGATCAGGTGATTGCAGAGGTTGGCGGCCAGAAACTTACGGTCGCCGATTTACAACAGCAACAGGGTGGCAAGCTGCTACAAGCCCGGTATCAGTATTACATGAACCAGCGAAAAGCTCTTGACCAGCTTATCGATGACAAACTCATCGAGATCGAGGCGAAAAAACGGAATCTTTCTACTGACCAGCTGCTGAATACAGTTGTCTTCAAGGAGCTGAAAGATCCAACCGAAGACCAGCTGCAGGTTTACTACGAAGGCATGGACGCAACGGAACCGTACGAAGCCGTTCGTGACCGGGTGCTGGAACACATTCGCGATTTGCGCCGGGAAAAGGCTCGGGCTGCGTACGTGCAGAAGTTACGCAACAATGCCAGCGTTCAGGTTCTTCTTGCGCCGCCATTCGCCGACGTGAACGTGAAAGATGCTTATGTACAGGGCGCTACGAATCCCCCAGTAACCCTGATTGAGTTCGCCGACTATGAGTGTCCTTATTGCCAGAAGATCACGCCGGAGCTGCAAAAACTGGAAAAGGAATATGGAGACCGCCTGGCGGTTGTGTACAAAGACTTCCCGCTCCCCATGCACCACACTTCGCAGAAAGCGGCTGAGGCGGCCCGATGTGCTGGCGAACAAGGAAAGTTTTGGGAGTATCACGATGTCCTTTTTTATAGCAAGCAGCTTCAGGTCGCGGAACTGAAAGCGCACGCCCGCGTGCTCAAGTTGGATGGCGACCGCTTTGACAAGTGTCTGGACGACGGCGCTGAAACTGCGACTGTTAAGAAAGACCTGGAAGAAGCGCACCAGCTGGGCTTGACGGGCACCCCCAGCTTTTTCGTAAACGGCCATTTTTTCAGTGGAGCGGCCGACTATACCGTGCTCAAAGAGATGGTGGAATTGCAACTGGCTTCGTCGCCGCGGCCCGCTTCTCATACCGAGCTCTCAAAAACCGCGCCGGATCGCGCCGGCGCCAGCAATATGTCAGGGGCTAGCAAGCAAGAATAGCTGACCTTGGAATCGCGCGATTGCGGTTCGAGGTTGGGGATTGACAAGATGAAAAGCCTGGTGGTTGCTGCATCGATGTTCTTATGCGTAGCGCTCTCAGCAATCGCGGCGCCCGCTGCCGTATCGCTCTCACTCTCGCCTCAAAACGCGCAAGTGTCGGTGGGCGGTCAGTTGCAGTTCGTCGTGACTGTCAGCGGAACTAGCGATAGTGTTGTGATCTGGAGCGTCAACGGTGCAGGATGCAGCGGGCTCGCGTGTGGAATGATCAGCGGCGAAGGTCTTTATACCGCACCCGCAGCCGCTCCTTCCCCATCCACTGTGACGGTAACGGCAACGTCGCTGGCCGATGTGACAGTCCGCGCGAGTTCCACCCTCACGATTGGCTCCCCTTCAATCGTCTCCGTTTCGGTATCCCCGAACCAGGTTGTAATCGCGACCAGAGGGCAGCAGCAGTTTTCCGCCAACGTTGCTGGTACCTCGAACACCTCAGTGACGTGGAGTGTCAGCGGCATTGGTTGTGTGGGTAATTCTTGCGGTTCGATCAGCCCGGCTGGACTTTACACTGCCCCGAACAGCGTTCCCGCATTTTCAGCAATTACGGTCACCGCAGTATCGGTCGCCAATCCCGCCAAGTCGGGTTCGGCTTTGTTGATCGTGCAATCCGCGTCATCGGTTGCCGTTTCAGTAACGCCGAAGAGCGCCCAAGTGGCTTCTGGCGGACAATTGCAATTCTCTGCATCGGTCTCTGGAAGCACAAATCCTGCCGTGGTGTGGAGTGTCTCAGGACCAGGGTGCAGCGGGACAGGCTGCGGCACGATCACAGCAGGCGGGCTTTACACCGCGCCTGCAAGCCTACCCACTCCCCCAAGCGTGACGATAAAGGCGACAGCGATTGCTGACCCTTCGGCTTCCGCTTCAGCGGGAGTCACGCTGGTGGCGGCTACCTCGGTCAGCGTATCGCCGCCTTCGGCGCAAATCAAACCGAGCGCCCAGTTGCAGTTCACAGCCAAGGTGGGTGGGAGTTCGAGCGCTCTGGTCATCTGGAGCATATCGGGCAGTGGATGCAGCGAGTCTGCTTGTGGCAGCATCAGGGCTAACGGGTTGTACACCGCTCCTGCAACCGCACCCAATCCTCCGATCGTTGCGGTGACCGCAACTCTGCTGTCCGATCCGACCAAGTCAGGGTCGGCCACGGTGACGATCACTTCCGGATCTGTCGTTGGGATTTCCATATCCCCGACCACAGCTCAGATAGGTGTGAGTGCACAAAAGCAATTCACCGCTACGGTGACCGGTTCCGCGAGCACCTCGGTGACATGGACGATCACTGGGACGGGTTGCGCGGGCAATACCTGCGGCACGGTGAACTCCTCGGGATTATTTACCGCTCCTGCCGTGCCCCCGAACCCACCCTTTTTCTTTGTAACGGCAACGTCGCAAGCCGACACTACAAAATCTGCAAGCGCCACCGTGACCGTCGTACCGGTCGTCACTGTTACGATCTCTCCAACCTCAGCCAAAGTTGCACCATCAGCTTCCCGGCAGTTTTCTGCGCGAGTCACCGGTAGTGCAAACACAGCGGTGACGTGGAGCGTTTCCGGCACCACGGGCTGTTCAGGCTCCGGTTGCGGGACGATCTCGGCGGGAGGCTTGTACACGGCTCCGGCAATCGTAACCACTCCAGCAGTAGTCAGCGTCAAGGCAACGTCGCAGGCTGACACGACCAAGTCCGCCTCTGCGCAGGTAAGCATTGTCACTCCGGTGTCGATCACAATTGCGCCGACATCTGCGTTGATCACCGTCGGTGCCCAGCGGCAATTTCAGGCGACGGTCACAGGCAGTGCGAATCTCGGAGTCACCTGGACCGTCAGCGGCGCGGGCTGCGCGGGGTCCGCCTGCGGCACAATCACTTCCGTTGGCTTGTACGCGGCGCCGGCGACGGTTCCGAATCCGGCGGCAGTAAAGGTCACAGCCAGAGCCCAGGCCGATACGTCCCAATCCGCATCGGCAGTGATTACGATTACTCCCACAAATAACAGCAAGATGCAAGGACGATACGCGTTCCTGTTTAAGGGGTTCGACAGTGCTGGTGTGTATGAGGCTGCTGCTTCTTTCGTCGCCGACGGCAATGGAAATGTTACTTCCGGCATTGAGGACATCAACCGGACGTCCGGACCACACCCGGGACTCGCGATCTCCGGAACGTATCAAATCGGCGGAGATAATCGCGGGACACTAACTCTAAAGAGCAACTTAGGTACGTCTACATTTGCGTTCGCGTTGAATGGCTCCGCTAGAGCTGGCAGTTTAGTTGAATCTGACAATTCCGGGATTCGAGGTTCGGGGGCGATGAAGCTTCAGGATCCAACAGCATTCGATCCTTCTGTCTTCAGCGGTGGGTATGCGTTGAGTCTGACCGGAGCCGATGCGGCAGGCGGTAGGATTGCCGCGATCGGCTCCATTTTCCCGAGCGGAGTCGGCACCATTTCTGGAAGCAGTCTCGATGTGAACGATGCGGGAGATATGATGCCCACCTTCGGCACGTTCTCAGGAACTTACGGTGTGGATGGTACCGGGCATGGAAGGGCCACTCTCGTTATTCCCGGTTTTGACGGAGGCACGTTTAATTTCGCGTTGTGTGCGATCTCGGCAAGCGAATACTTTATCCTATCGATCGATCCGCTGAGCGCTAACAATCCGATTTTTGCTGGAACGCTGGAGGCGCAAACGGGATTGCCCTTCCTGACCTCTTCATTCAAAGGAGCCTCTATCTTTGATTCAACCGGATCGAATGGGAACCTCGCTCAGGTAACCGTCGGCCGGATGCTGTTCGATGGAACGGGAGACATCCAAGTGCAATTTGACCAGAACCAAGGGGGAAACATAACCATTGCCGGCTTGCTCACAGGTGCTTATTCGATCCAACTGAACGGACGCGGTGTTCTGAATTTGGATAACGCACAGAACGGCGCGCAAAGTGTTTGGATTCTATATGCGATTGGACCCAATCGAGCCTTTGTGCTGAGTTCGGATGGTTCGGTCGGCAGTGGAGATGTGAAGCCGCAAGCTCTGGCGCCGCCCTTCGAGACTGGGGATCTGGAAGGCAATTTCGAGTTCGGAGCAGGAGAACCCGCGTCCTATCAGGCGGCATTACTGTCCGGCACAGTTTTCTTCGACGGTGCCAGCACTTTCTCCGGAGCCGAGGATAAGAGCTATTCTGGTACTTTCGCCGAAGACTTGCCGCTGACGGGCAAGTACGCGATTTCACAGGTGTCCAACAACGGCCGCGGAGTTGCCATGCTGACTTCGCCGGCTGCTTCTACCCAAGCTCTATGGGTCGTGAGTGGATTGGAAGCTGTGGGATTGGATGTTAGTTCGGCGAACACGACTCCAACGGTTCTGCTATTCGAGCAGTAGTTTCGAGATCATGAGATCAGGAAGCGGAGCGATTCCTGAGGAAGTTAGGAATAAGGTTTCGAGGGAGGAAGAAATGAAGAGAATCTTTCTGGCTGGTGTGATGGTTCTTCTTGGCAGTTGGACGACAGCATTCGGCCAAGATGCAGACTTGCTGCAAAAGGCCAACGCGGGCGATGGGGCCTCACAAGTGAAGATGGGAAACCAGTATGCGTTAGGTCAAGGCGTAGCGCGCAATTCTCAAGAAGCTGTCAAATGGTTCAGACGGGCAGCGGAGCAGGGCTATCCCGACGGTCAGTACCGGCTCGGCGGGATGTATGAGGTGGGCTTTGGAGTTCCGACCGATTTCGCAACGGCCGTGAAGTGGTATCAGCTAGCGGCAAAGCAAGGATTCGTAGAGGCGGAGTACCGGCTCGGCATCATGTACGAACAGGGTCGTGGCGTCTCGCAGGATGATGCGCAAGCAGCGAAGTGGTATCAACTGGCGGCGAGCCGGGGTCGTGCCCAAGCGCAGTTCAAGCTGGGAGAAATGTATGAGGCTGGCCGCGGACTGCCGCAGAGTTATAAGGACGCCTGGAAGTGGTATTTCCAGGCTGCCCAACAGAATCGCCCCGAAGCGCAATTCAAGCTTGGTAAGTTGTACGAGCAGGGCCTGGGAGTTCCCCAGAGTACGTCCGAGGCGATCAAGTGGTATCAGCAGGCCATCGCTAGGGGAGATTCTGAGGCAGAGGAATCTCTCAGAGCTTTGCAAAAATAATTGTCGCGTTTAGAAAACAGGTAAATGACACAAGTTTGAACGAGCGAACTCGAGAGTATCGGTGATACGGCCTGTGGTCTTTTTGTCGTTGGTTACGCCAGCCCCTCCCTCCTTTCTCCGACGTCGTGGAGCGCGATGTGACGCTCCATCGTTTTTATTTTCAGGAGGTAATATGGACGGTGGGTTTCAAGTAAAGGCCATTCAGTTGACTCCGCGCGAGCGGGACGTCGTCGAGCTCCTGCTTCTTGGATGTGACAACACAGAAATCAGCAAAAGCCTCAACATCGCTCCACGCACAGTGAAGGCTCATTTCAGCCGGCTCTATCTGCGATTTGGGATCGCCGATGGGATTAAACGCGTCAAGCTTTGCAACCATGTTGCCGCGGAGGCATTTATCCGAACAGATCATTGCGACAAATCATTTGCTCTCAGTGCACGAAAGCAGCAAGTGGTCGAACTTGTCGCGCAGGGGCTCAACAATCGTCAGATGGCAGCTGTTATGGGGACTTCGGAATACGTCATCAAAAACTACCTGCGGTCCATCTACGACAAACTTGGACTGTGGAACCGACTGGAACTCGCGCTCTGGTACGAAGCCCGTCGGCATCAAGAACTGGACAGTTGACGGCTAAGAAGGCCGAATCACGGGCGTCGGGACGAGACGAACTCTCGACTCATCCATTTGGGCTAGGAAAAATGTGCTATTCCACTCCGGGCAGCGTTGTTAGTACATTCTAGGCCCCCGTTTCTTTGCCGAGAACGATCCCATGGGCCCGATCTTATGGTTAACCACTCCATATTGCGACAGAGTTCTCCAGTTCCCGACTCCTTAGATCTCGCCCGCCGGGCCGTGGAAGCTGGAGGCAATTCGCAAGCAGGAAATGCCCCAGCAGTTCGCGAAGTATCCGGTGCGCCGTCAGAACGGATCGCCAGGGCTCCGGAAAATGCAACCCCGGAAGCAGTGAGCGATGTTGCCCTCGCCTTGGTGCTAAACGAGATTGCGCACCAGGCGCGCTCAATCACCAATGCCGCCGGATCCGCGGTCCTGCTCATCCGGCGAGGAGTTCCTGTCTGTCGGTCGACTTGCGGTTCTACGGCCCGAGACGCGTCCGCTTACCTAAGCGAGTGTTCTGGGCTTGCCTGGCGGAACGGTACACCGCAATACTGCCATGACGTCGAAACGGATTCTCGGTTCGATCTGGCGTCCTTCCGACGGCTGGGGATCCGATCTTTCCTGATCGTTCCGGTTCAGGACGACAAGAAAACGGTGGTGGCAATTGTCCAGACTTTTTCTGCGAGTCCGCAGGCAGTGAACGATCGCGATCTATTAGCCCTGCAGGGTCTTGGCCGCCACATTGTTGATCACATCGAGGCTGCCGACCGGACTTTCTCTTCTATCCCAAAGATCATTGGAAATGCGAACCCGCAAATCGCGCCGGGGAAAAAGACCCTCTTCCCCTTCGCACAATGGTTCAACACCGCGAAGCTGGCGTTCTTGCGCGGGCAATGTAATCTGATGTTGGGCGTATCGATCATTGTTTTGGCAATCGTCTTGGGCTGGACAATTGGCAGGAGCGAGCGCGAGAGCGCGCGCCAGAACCGAGGCGTTGCCGCTGCCCCCATCGTGAACCACCCGCAAATTGCGGTCACGACTGCAACATCCGATAACACTCGCGCTGTTCAGGTCGCGAAGGAGAGCAACCAGGCCGGCAGTCCCTTGAACGATGCCCTTCCCAAGGCCAAAGAGGAGCAATCTCCGTCCACGACTGAAAGGCACGGAAATCGTGTGAGGTCGAGGCATTCCTTGATTTCGCAGTCTGACGCGACGTCCAACGATCTGGTGATCTTTGATGATGGAAAACGGGTGTTTCCAAAGAAGGCGGCGCAATCGCAACCCTTCAGCAAGGCTCCGCCAAATAGCGAGAAAGAGCTGGCCACTGCAAAATCGAAGAATCAGGAAACCCCGGTGATCGTCAGCGAGGATGTTGCCGAGCAACATCTGCTCGACCGGGTTGAACCGGACTATCCGGAATTCGCCCGAGAACAGCGGCTGCAAGGCACGGTGATTCTTAGCGTGAATGTCGGCAAAGACGGCGCTGTACATAGTCTCAGTCGGGTTGCCGGAGATTCCCAGCTTACGCTGATCGCTGCCAAGGCGGTTCGACAGTGGAGGTTTTCTCCGTTGGTTCGCGACGGCGCTCCGATAGATTTTGAAAGCCAGGTGACATTGAGTTTCGCATTGCCATGAGGTTTATTCCATCCCAACAACCGATTCATCTCTGGCTGCGGCGCTCCGGAAATCCAAGGCTTCTGCGCCAAAAGCCGCTTTTGTTGAAAGTGCTTTTGCAAAAAACGGCTACGCTTCTGAGTCTTCCGATAGTTTTTCTCCTGACTGTATCCGGAGGAAAGGCTGACAGCGCCAGGCTCAAAGCACCCGAGTCGTACGGCGCACCGAATGATCCCGCGACTGTGTTGCGCGTGAAACTTCAGCTCCAAACGGACTCCCCGATCTTGGAGATTATGTCTAGCCGCCCGGTCAGGCCGGTGATCACGAAAACTCAGCACCCGCCGGGTCTGCGGATCGACCTCGGCAACGCACAAATGTCCGTTCGCCATAAGGAAATCACCGTTGAAAACGCTCTGATCGACGCAATTCAGCTGGATCAGACTGCGCTGAGTCCTCCTGTTGTGAGCATCATAGTGAACGAACGAAAGCCACTGAGTTATACCTGGGATGCCGCAGGCAACCGGCTCAGAATTCGACTTCATATGGAATCGGAAGAAGCAAAGGCCAGACCACTCTCTGTGCCCGTATTAACCCGACATACGGAAGTCGAACCTGTTGCCGTTCCGCTAAGCACAGGCGGACCTGTAATGTTCGCGGACCGGCAAGCCTCCGGTTCATCGTTCTCGGCGGGCTTCCGTACCGAGACGCTTCGCCTGTCGCGTGGAGGCGAAGTGCATATCTGCCCAGGAACCACGGTTTCTATAATTCACCCGCAAAATGGAGGAGATTTACTGCTGGCCATGGGAGTGGGCGCACTCGAAACTCACTATGCGCTGGAAGAGTCCGCAGACACCATCCTCACGCCGGACTTCCGCATTCTGCTGCGCGGCCCAGGCGAATTCCATTATGCGATCCGTGCCGATTCGCGGGGGAATACCTGTGTACGGGCGCTACCGGGCAACACTGCGCCGGTTGTTGTTTACGAGTCCATCGGCAACGGGCAATTCGAGGTTGTGCCTTCGGAGAAGTTGGTCTTTCACGGGGGGCATTTGAGTGCCACGGACACGGCTTTTCATTCCGGCCAGCTGTCTGAGATTGAGACCGTTATTCCAGACGATTGCGGCTGTCCGTCGCCAGTGCCGGTTCTGCGTGCGGAATTACCAGCGGCGTCCCCGCCGGTGGAGAATAATATCCCTTCCAAGTCTGCGGCTCCGCAGTCAACGGCTGAGGCAGCGTTGACTCGCCCGACCGAGCGTCAAAACGTGCCCGATGGCCCAGAAATTGCGACTTCGTTCCCGCTGGCTACCAAAGAAAAAACAGCCGATTTCGAAGCGACCTTGGTGTTTTCCCAAAAGGGTCCTCCCCCGCCGATGCCGGTAGACTTGCCGCTTTCCAGCCGCGGAATTTCCTTTCCAGATGCCGCTGTTGCACCGCCAGCTTTGCCTCGAGTCATGAACCAGAAGGCCCACAAAGGCGTGCTCAGAAAGGTGACCAGATTCTTTTCGCGGATTTTTGGTTAGGAACCGCTATCAGTAATGGCTGGGTTGGAAGAAGTTTGCGCGGATTGCGGCAAACCGTGGAAGGAGTGCAGCAAGCCGGTGCGAACGGCACCTATTGTGTGGGGATCACTGACACCTTCATTTCTCCGATCGCACCTTTGAGGACGAATGTTTCTGACGCCAGTGGAAGGGTAGCTCAGCAGTTCCTATACGGTGCCAATGAGTTCGCTGACTCACCATCTGCGCCCATCAGCCCCGAGCGCGAATCGTGCGCATCCTGCAGAAGGCGGACCTGCAGCAGCGCAACGGAATCCGATGGTATTCAGACGCCCCAGTAAAGTAATCGACTTGGCAATGTGTGAATCAAAAAGGTGCCCCCCTCCTGTTTTTTAGGATGCCGACCCGCAAGTCTGAGAAACAAATGTTCATGCCCTGAGATTCATTCTTGTCGCTGCCGCAATCCAGAAACAGCTTACTTGGAATTCGCTGAACACCGTTAGGCGCCAAGGCTCTTAATCAGGCCTTAGCCGGCCAGGGCAACTGACCACCGCGATGGTAAGCCAAGTTGCCAATTTGACCGGCACGCGCGGCTGCGATCCCGGTTTCCACGGGCGCGTTCGGCTCTTTGCGCGTTTTGATGCACTCAAAGAAGTTTTCCATGTGTGAAATAGTGCCGTCACGAAAACTATGTTCTACGAGCACGGGATTCTGCCCAATGGGAACGCCTTCGCGGTGAACCGAGAAGCCGCCGCGATCTATCTTAAGTGTCGCTTCTGTCCCGCGGAACTCGATGCCACCATCGTCGATAGAGGAATTCATCATCCCTTCGTAGACCACATCAAAGCCGGGATAGCGGAAGGCGGCTTGAATGGTGTCAGGGCAATCCCACTGATCGAAAACATATTTATCCGCCAGCATCTGCGCCTGACGTGGCGTGTCGAATTTCATGGCCCAGTGCACCACATCGATCCAGTGGGTGAATAAGTCGGTCATGGCGCCGCCGCCAAAATTCCAGAACCAGCGCCAATAATTAAACTTTTCCTCAGTAAAGGGCTGATCAGGCGCGGGCCCGAGCCACAGCTTCCAATCGAGAGCCTGCTCGTCGATGGGTTTGGGCGGCCAGTTCCTGTGATAGTTCTGCCACCAATAGGTTCGCACCTGCGTAACCCGACCGAGGCTGCCCGCCTGCACCAGATCAACGGCATCGCGAAAATGAGTCCAACTTCGCTGCTGCATACCGCATTGCAGAATCTGCTTGCCGGAACGTACCGCGTGGGTGAGTGTGGCGCCTTCTTCGATTGTGTGGGTGACGGGTTTTTCCAGATAGACATCTTTACCTGCCGCCAGAGCATCGACCGCCATGCGGACGTGCCAGTGATCCGGCGTTGCGATGAGCAATGCATCGACGTCCTTCTCGAGGACTTCACGATAGTCCAAGTGGGTCGTTGCGAGGCCATTGGACCGTTCTTTGATGGCATCGCGATTGGGCGCATACACGTCACTGACGGCCACGACCTGATAAGGGCCGACCTTGTCAGCGGCATCGAGAAGGCCTTTCATCCGATGGCCGGCTCCGATGACACCGAGGCGAACGATATCATTCGCGCCGAATACTCGTGTTGAGGCGAGAGCCGTGAGTCCGCTTGCGATGAGGAAACTTCGACGACTGATCATGTCTAGCAGGTCCTCCAGTCCGTTGGTTCGGACTGATCCTATCAAGTTTCAGCCTGCCTGCAATCCCAGAGTGAAAAGTAGCGTTTTGTTGTGGGAAAACTTTTGCAAAAGCCAGCCTGCCGTACGCCGCCGTGAGGGGGGCACTGGCGGTGATGAAACGGTCTTGCTCCAATCGGCACAATATCTCAGGTGGGTCGAAAATGCCATCCGCCGTGAAGTGAGGAAGGTAGGTAGGCGAATCGTCACCTCCTCTGCTGCGGCGATCATGGCGACGGGAGAAATGACATGTGGATGAGGTCCTGTGCTGTTTGCAAGGCCCTTCTGAAGAAGCTACGGTTGTCCGATTCCGTCCGCTGTCAATGCGGATGGGAGTGGTAGGGACACGCATAAGCCAGGGCCGGGGAGCACCGAAACTGAAGAAAACGAGACAAGAACTGAAGGGCGGGGAATAGCTATGGCGAAGGTAATTGAGTTTTATATACCGAGCAACTTCCAAAAGCGCATGCCGTCGATTCCGCCGAAAGATCGGGGCAAGGTGATTGAGTTCTGCGCCACGAAAACGAAGACGAAAACGGCCTAAAGTGATCGAAGGTTGATGGGATCACGATGGGATTTTTCCAGGGAATGTGCCCGATGAAAAAAGAAACCAAAAAGCGACTCAAGAGAATGAAAAAGGCGGATAAAGAAAGGCGGCTTGATGAGCTTACGACAAAATTTCGCATTACCAATTCCGGGCTCGTGAACAATGGTCAACCGCATACAGGGACTGACGCCGAGGATATGGAAGAACGCGAATGGCTCAAGAAAGACTTAGGCTATTAGCAGGCATCGGATTGGATCCGTGCCTGAATTATGGACGCCATGAGAAGAATCTGCATGAAACGTAGCCTCTACTCGAAGCCCACGAGAGGTTTCGACTATTTCCGTCAACTGGGTGGAATTCAGTTGTGGTGCAACCAATTTCGCCAAAGGCGGATGGCCTTCGCGTAGCCCGTTCCAGTCGGAATGACCTATTCCAACCGCTTGCTTCATCCCATGTGGCATCGGTGTTATCCTCCCGATTACAAGCCAGCCAGACACCTGTCGAAAGTGAACGATTGCTGTTTACGAGGAACAGCCGCGCAACACGCCCTACGACTGCTCTACAATGCGTTCGAGGGCTAGGGGTGATGACTGCGGAAGATCTCCGGGGCTGCTCAACATAACGGCGATATCGGTTCACACATTGAATCTATCGACCCACGGTAAGCATCTGTATTACGAAACTGTGGTAAAGCACCTGATAAAATTGAAATCTACGAAGCAGTTCGTCGAGAAAAGCCTCTAGATCACAAAACGCGCTGACGATGAAATCGATTTGGTGCCTGGCCGGAGGAGTCTGATGGATGTTTGAGAGTATTCTCTGCCAAGTAACAGAATACGATCCTGACGTTCTTGAGTCTCTCATTGGCCTCGCGGTCGAGATTGCACGCGAAGGCCGAGAGGGAAGGCGTGTTGGCACGCTGTTTACGCTTGGTGATGAGGATGCAGTGCTTGCCAGATCGAGATCTTTGATTTTAGATCCATTGTTGGGACACCCTGAGTCTGTGCGCCACATCAGCAATCCCAATCTTCGTGGAACCATCAAAGAATTGGCCCAGCTAGATGGGGGATTTGTGGTGAGTCACGGAGGAATTGTCCTTTCCGCCTGCCGCTACTTGGACTCAATCGCGGCAAATGTGGACGTTCCGATGGGGCTTGGCAGCCGCCACCTTGCAGCCGCCAACATGAGTGCCGTAACCAAGGCAGTAGGCATTGTGGTCTCAGAGAGTTCGGTGGTGCGAATTTTCTGTCACGGAAAATTGGTCGGAGAAATCATTCCCGAACTATGGATGATGGAGCATGCTTCCCAGCTTCGTGGCACGGTGAAGAGGGAACAGGTCGGCGAGTTGACGGTGTTGACACCAAATTCAATTCGCGCCTCAACTGCGAAATAAAGGCAAGACAGGCCTCAGGGAATAATCTATGACAACTTTGCAGGAATTCAGATGTGAGGTCTGTGGAACCGTGACTAGTGAGCCTATCCACTGGTTCGTGATTCGATGTGGAGATTCCGATCTGACCGTGCATCGGTGGAGTTCGGAGGCAGCCAATGCAGCTGGGGCGCGGCATTACTGCGGTGAAGCGCACGCCGAGGTCTACATCAGCCGGTGGTTTGACTCAGTGTGTGCACCGCCAAGACCGAACTTCAACAGGGCCACGCCGGCGAAGTGAAATGGCAGCCGCGCAGGTTTTGACTCTCAGATCGGTCGATGCCGTAGCGATCGCAAGCTGTTTCCAGCTGCCCGTGCCGTTCACCGGGGGCGTCACGCACGCGCTTTGTCGAGCATCGCTTCCCAGATGCCTTTGGATTTGAGAACGAGTTCTACAGCTTCGCGGATGGCTCCGTGACCTGCGAGGGCTTTTGTCGTGTAGTGCGCGGCTTCTTTTACTTCCGGAACGGCGTCGCCCACCGCAATGGCCAGTCCAGCGCGGCGCATTAAGGGAATATCCGGCAAATCATCGCCGATATAAGCGACAGCAGAATCGGATAAGCCGGCTTTTCGAAGAATCTCCTCGTAGGCGGGCATCTTCACTGGCTGTTTCATATAAATGAACTCCATCTTCATTTCGTGTGCGCGGCGCAGCAGTGCCGCGCTTTCTCGGCCCGTGATGCAGCCGGTATGGAGGCCGGCGGTTTGCGCGAGGGTAAGGCCTTGGCCATCGTGCGCGTCGAACGTTTTAATCTCAAGGGCGGTTCCGTCGGTTTGAGAGAGCAAGGTGACGCTGCCGTCCGTCATGGTGCCGTCCACGTCCATGAGGAGCAGTTTGATTTGCACGGCGCGTTTCTTGAGAGTGGAAGAGATTTTCGGAAGACGAGCCAGAGGAGCCTCCAAGAAAAAAGGTAAGAAAGAGTTTAGATGAAAGCCTTATACTTCTGCGACAAAAACCGCTCGACAGCTCTCAATTAGGTCGAGTTGGACGCATTAATTCAATTGCTGAAGCAATCAAAGAATTTCGCGATGATCGGCCTAATCTGCGTATTCACTCTCCGAGAGGAATCCAAATCAAGCATATTGTTTCACGTCATGCCCTAAGCTGCCTCGGTATTAAAGGTGATGGCACTGCAATCGTCACGGGCGACCGCCCCTCAATTGTCCTACTGCTTTTCGGCGAACCACCGTTCGAACCATCGCAGCATTCGTAGGTTGTAGTCGCGGGCATCGGCGAGCTTGTAGAACATGTGTCCTTCATTGGGATACACCACCATCTCTGCGGGGACCTTTAACGTTTCAAGGGCGTGGTACCACTCGATCGACTGCGGCATCGGTACTTCACCGTCGCTGTCGCCCACCAGGATCAGGGTCGGCGTCTTCACGTTCTTCACGAAGCGAATCGGATCCGACTTCTGGTACACAGCCGGATCGTCGTACACTGAGGCGCCGAAAAAGGGAATCATCCATTCGTCAATGTCGTTCAGCCCGTAATAGCTCTGCCAATCGGAGAGCCCAGCGCCGGCCACTGCTGCTGCGAACCGGGACGTTTGTGTTTCGGCCCACATCGTCATGTAGCCTCCGTAACTGTGTCCCCTGATGCCAATCTTCTTCGCATCGATCGGATAGTCTTTGATCATCGCGTCCACACCGGCTATGATGTCGCGATAGTCTCCTCCGCCGAAATCTTTCACGTTGCCTTGCGTGAAAGCCTCCCCTTGTCCATAACTGCCCCGCGGATTCGGACAAAGAACGAACCAACCCAGCAGCGATGCAGTCGTCGTGTCGCCCATGCCGCCAGCTTGCCACTTCGATGTGCATGCCCAAGAAGGGCCGCCGTGTACGCTTACAATTAGGGGATACTTTTTGGCAGCATCGTAATCCTTGGGTAGCGTCAGCCACCCTTGCACACGAGTGCCTCCGTTCATCCAGTGGACGTTGCGGCTCTCTCCCCAGTTCGCCCTGATATCTTTGTTCACATGCGTGATCTGTTTCCACCCAGCAATGGGCCCAGCCCACACTTCGGGCGGTGTGATCGCAGACTGCCGTACGACAGCGGTCACTGCTCCATCTCTGGAAAACGAAGCTGCTGGGACCCAGGCGCCCGTGCTTATGCCGATTACTTCTTCTCCGATCCAGCCTTTCCAACTGGTACCCCCCGCATAGCCCGCTGCGGGGAGAACGGTGTATCCAGAGTTCCCGTCGACGTTCGCCAGGACGCTGATGTGATCCGCTCCTGTCCAAGCCATGGACGATGGCGAGGCTTTAATTTCCGGCGTCAGGTTGCGGGGGGCGCCTCCAGCTACCGGCACAACGTAGATATCTCCTCCTGTCAGTCCTTCATCGCTCATTACACCTTCGATAAACGCTACGGACTTCCCATCGGGAGAGACATGCGGCTCCGCGATCTGCCAGTTCGGCTTGTAGATCTCGCGCATTTGACCATTTTCCGCGTCGACGGCATACAGTCGCGCGATCCACCAGTTGTTGTCGCCTGATCCGTGTGCGGCAATCGCCGCCCAACCCTTAGAGTCCGGAGTCCAGTCGAATTCGTAAACGTAGACATCCGTTGTCGTGATCTGCGTTAACCTCCTCGTGCCCAGATCGACTACGGCAAGCCGTTGCTCGTAGATCTTTTCGCCAACCACGCCGGCCAGCGGCGTCATCGGTTGCAGGGGGCCGGCCACCCGCGGCATGTCCTCTGTATAAAGGACAGCGAGCTTCGTTCCGTCGGGCGAGTAGCGCGGCGTCTGGGCGTATCCCTTTAAATCGGCAAGTCTGGCGAGCCTGCTGCCGTCGGGGGAGGCGGCCCAGAGTTGTGCAGCAGGGACATCTCCCGGCAAATCGGCCAGCCAAGCGATGTGGCGGCTATCGGCAGACCATGCCACATCGCGTGTCGCCATTTTCTGGTCGGCCGCAATCCGATGCGCGGGGCCACCCGCCACCGACGCCACGGAGAGTTCGCCCTCCACGATGTACGCGACTTGTGTCCCATCGGGTGAGATCGCAACCTGGTCGATCTTCTTGACGGATGGCAACGAATCGAGAGCGGCCGCTACCCGGTCCTGCGCGAGCGCGATAGCACAAACCAGAAGCAATGGGAATAGCAGCATTGAGCGGAACTTTGGATGATTCATAGTGGCGGTAGAGTATACACAACCGCAGCCGGCGGATGCCATGAGATCGGACGCGCTAGATGGATTCGACGGCGCACGGTAGTCTTGCGTGCGGGTGCGAGCACTAGCGTCCCTAATGTTTCGTCATCGACGCCGCGCCGAAGGCAAGTTTGGGCGGGTACTCCGGTTCTGCCGAGCCATCTGTTCGCGCGTCGGAGGCTGCGAAATTAAGGCCGGTCTTTGTATTGTGGTCGATCGCCTGGCCACGTCCCATGTAGAGTGAGAAATCGCCACGCACATCGAGCTGATGTCCCATGTTTGTGAGCTGCTGGCGAACGTCAGATGGCACCCGATCCTCAATTGCAATCTTGCAGGCGATACCGAAATTGCTCCGCACAGTAAAACGAGCCGTCTCCATTGCCGCCTGCAGGTTCATGCCGTAGTCGACCACGTTGGAGACGAACTGTGCGTGCGCAAGTGGCTGGTTGGCGCCGCCCATGATTCCAAACCCAATGTGGTCGTCGCCCCGCTCCATGAAAGCCGGAATGATGGTGTGGAATGGGCGTTTGCGACCGGCGAGCCCGTCTGGTTTGCTGGGATCCAGCATGAACAACGCTCCGCGATTCTGCAGCGTGAATCCCATGCCTCGCACCGTGATGCCTGAGCCAAAACTCGAGAAGTTACTCTGGATCAGCGAGACGATATTGCCCGCTCTGTCGACTGTCGTTAGGTACGTCGTGTCACTCACTGGAGGCCGTCCGGCACCGGTATCGCAGTCGGCCTTCTGCGGATCGATGAGTTGAGCACGCCGCTTGGCGTATTCCTTGGAGAGCAAGCCAGTCACTGGCACCTTCGCGAACCGCGGGTCGGCGTTGAACTGGGCCAAATCGGCGTATGCCAGTTTCATCGCTTCGATTCTCTTGTGCAACTCTTCGGTACTGAGCGGACCGTCCTTCGCTGGAGGGAACTGCTCCATGATGTTCAACATCTCCAGCGCCGCCATGCCTTGCCCGTTTGGCGGTAATTCGTAAACTTTCCATCCCCGGTATGTAATTGAAATAGGATCGACCCACTCCGCCGAGAAGTTGCTCAGATCCTCCGATGTCATCGTGCCGCCGAGTTCGCGCGAAGTGGCAAGAATCGCTTTCCCAATCTCGCCCTTGTAGAAGGCTTGCGGCCCTCCTGTGGCGAGCAGACGAAGTGCTTTGGCGACATCAGGGTTTGTGAAGACATCGCCGGCTTGAGGCGCCTCGTCATGGACGAGGAAAACGCGCTTAGTCTCTGAATCATTCTGCAGCTTGGCGCGGGCGGCCCGCCAATCCATGCTTATCATCTCCTGGACAGGGAATCCGTTTTCCGCATAGAACATAGCCGGCGCAAAGAGATCCTTCCATTCCATGCTGCCGAAGCGTTGGTGCAACTTATTCCAGCCCTCAACCGCGCCTGGAACAGTTACCGTATCGATTCCCTCCGCCGGCATTTGCGTAGCGCCCTTGGATTTTAAGTACTCGATGGTAAGCGCTTTAGGAGCCCACCCGCTGGCGTTCAGACCGTAAAGCTTTCCAGTCTTAGCGTCCCAATAGATTGCGAACAGGTCGCCGCCCAAGCCATTCATGTCTGGTTCCATCACACCCAACACGGCGTTGGCGGCGATGGCAGCATCCACCGCCGAACCCCCACGGGACAAGATCTGTGCACCGGCCTGCGAAGCTTGCACCTGGCTAGTGGCGACGATGCCGTACGGCGAAATAACCATCGAGCGAGCATTAGGGCGGTCCTGCGAGTACGCCAAAGTGCTAAGAGCTGCCAGCAGGAAAAATCGAAGAAACTGGTGCATGGTTTTGTCTCCTGTGCGCCGGTTAAACCGGCGAGGTGTAGTGAATGAAAAAGTCACACGAATGTGAAGT
>Ga0209006_10001745_pt1 | contig 19695 bp, 13 predicted proteins | sample JacPin_JW_Ref_O2_FD_188567 | JGI IMG/M metagenome (GOLD analysis project Ga0209006, IMG submission 188567) | Forest soil microbial communities from Algoma, Ontario, Canada - Jack Pine, Ontario site 1_JW_Ref_O2 (SPAdes) (version 2) | ecosystem: Environmental > Terrestrial > Soil > Boreal...
CAGCGAATCGGAGTTCGTCAAAAAACTCAAGGAAAAGATGTGTGCATCGAATAGCCGCGTAGCGGGGAGAAGGTGGCATGCGAAGCATGACGGATGAGGGGCGGCGCGACGTTTCTATCTTGTCTTCCAGCCCCCGCTTCACCGTCGCTCGCGCGCCAGCGCATCGATGATCGCTTTGGCGCGTCCGCTCGAAAACAACGCTTCGACGCCAAGGCCCAGGCGATGGCGCCAATTGGGGCGTTCGCGGTCGGTGCCGGGAAGGTTCGTCGCGATCGTCTCGCCGGCGAGATCGTCGATCTGCGCCGTCGCCAGCATCGAGGCGGCGCGGCCGACGAAAGCATGGACGGCGCCGGCCAGCGAATCGGGCAACGGCAGTTCGAAATCCGGCGCTTCGCCGATCAGGCCGGCGTGAACGAGCGCATCAGCGAGCTCGCGTTTTTCCCGTGCGCGGTCGGCGGTCTCCCTTTGCTCGTCAAAGGCGCTGACAAGCCCGAGTCTCGCCTTTTCAGCGATGTCGCCGCCGGCCCACCATCCAGCCAGCGTCGGCAGATCATGAGTGCTGGCGCAGGCGACCGCCAGCGCGGGATAGGATTGCGGCGCGATGAATTCGCGCCCCCGTCGCTCGAACCATAAAACGCGCGTGCTCAGAAAATTGGCCTTGCCGACGGTGTCGCGAAAGCCTTCCGGCACCGTGCCGAGGTCCTCGCCGACGATCATGCAATTGTGCCGCTGGCTCTCCAGCGCGATATGGCCGATCAGATCGTCGAGGGGATAGCCGACATAGGCGCCCTCGGCGGCTTTCGCGCCATGCGGAATGACGAACAACCGCGCCAGCCCCATCGCATGATCGATGCGCAGCAGGCCGGAATGGCGCATGTTCGCGGCATAGAGCGCCGACAGCCCGCGCCAGCCTTCGCGCGCGCCAGCGAGCGGGTCGGGCGGCGGCAGATGCCAGTTCTGGCCGTTCGCCGAAAACGGATCGGGCGGCGCGCCGACCGACACGCCCTCCGCCAGTTCCCCGGCGCGCGCCCAGGCCTCCGCGCCATCGGGCGCGGCGCCGACGGCGAGGTCGCGGTAGAAGCCGAATTCGAGATCGCCCGCTTTGGCGCGCGCCGCGGCGGCGGCCATTTGCCGGTCGGCGAGCCATTGCGTGAACATTGAAAAAGCTACGCTGTCGGCGTTGCGGCTCGCCGCTTGGTTGAGCGCCGCTTCGTCGCCGCGCCGCAATTCGTCCGGCCAGTCGCGCCAATTGCCCGGCCGCTCTGCGGCGATCGCCTGGAAAATGGCGAAGCGGCGCAGCGTATCGCCGCCTTCGATGATGAACGCCGCATGCTCGGCGAATAGCGGATCGTGCGGCTGAGCGAGGCGCGCGCGCTCGAAGGCGGCCCAACGCGCCTTCAACAAATCCGCCTTGAGGCGCCAGACCGATTCATATTGCACCGAATCGGCGGTCGCCGCATTCGCGATTCCTTCGGCGCAAGATGCGAGCGACGCCTCCAGCTTTTGGTCGCTCGGCAAGCCGCCGCCGTCGAGCGCATCAATGTAGATCGGATCGAGGAAGCGCCGATCGGAAGGATAGTAAGGGCTCGCGCGTTCGCGATCCTCTGAGAAGAGAGCATGCAGCGGATTGACGCCGAGCGCCGCCGCGCCGACCCGCCCAGCCAATTCGCCGAGCAGGCCGAGCGTGGTGAAATCACCGATCCCCTGGTCGCTCGCCCCGGGCGCGCTTTCCCGCCTTTGCGCATAGAGCTGGGCGCTGAAGCCAAAGCGCCGGCGCCGCGCGCTTTCCGGGAGATAGGCCTGGCGCGGCGCGATCGTCAGTTCGCAGGCGACCTCATCGGCGAACAACCGGTGGCGGCCGATCGGCAGCGCCGGCAGGCCGACATGGCGTTCGTTGATGGCGCGCCCGTCCGATCCGATCCGACGCTGTGCATCGGCGGCGCCTGCGCGCCATTCGATTCGGCGTCCATCTTCGGTTTCGATGCGCAGGTCGACATCACGCAACGGCGCCGCCGCATCGCTGCGCAATGGCGCGTACAACGGTACTTCGAGGCGGCCGACCATCGAAGGCGGGATGATCCGCGCTTCCCTTTCGTCGACGACCCGGTGCAGGCTTTCCAGCGCCTGGGCGTGCGAGGCGGCGGGCAGGCGCAGCGCGCCAAGTAGCGCAATCCTGGTGTCCTCGGCGACGATCGTGTGCGATCCCGCGACATCCCACCAATCGGGCGCAATGCCGGCGCAGCGCGCCAAAGTGTCGATGAGCTGCTTATCCGCCTTGCGGACCGGCGGCACACGATGCGGCGCGGCGATTTCCGTGACGATCAGCGTCGAGCGCGCCGGCGCGATCAGGCGATCGTCATGCGAAACATCCCAGCCGTCCTGATCCTCGGCGTCGCCGGTGTCGATCAGCACGCGCCACGCCATGCGCTCGCGCGCTTCGGGAAGTTGGACAATGGTCTCGGCGGCGCTCCGGTTGAAGACGACCGCGACGCGATCGGTTCCCTCCGCCATCGGGCTGGCCAATATGACGACGAAGATGCGCGCCTCGCCGTCCTGCCATTGGCCCGGCGAAGTCAGCTCCCCCTCGGCCTCGCGCCATTCGACGTCGCGCAAGGCGCTGGCGTCGAACGGGCCGCCGGTCAGAAAGGCATCGCTGGACAGCGCCGGACGCGCCTTGCGCGTCGCAATCAGCTTCTGCGTGAACGCGTAAAGCGAAAGGTCCGCCTTGCTCCAGTCGAGCCAGGAAATGGCATTGTCCTGCGCATAGGCGTTGTTGTTCCCGCTCTGGCTATGGCCGATTTCCGAACCCATCGACAGCATCGGCGCGCCGCGCGAGACGAACAGCAGCGCCAGCAGATTGCGCTCGTCGCGCTTGCGTGCGGCGTCGATGGCGGCGTCCTCGCTTGGCCCTTCGACGCCGTGGTTCCAGGAGTGATTGTCGTCGGAGCCGTCGCGATTATCCTCGCCATTGGCTTCGTTGTGTTTGCGCTCGTAGGAAACCAGATCGCTCAGCGTGAAGCCGTCATGCGCAGTGATGAAATTCACGCTGCTCGACGGCGCGGCGGCATGGGCGAAAATATCGCGCGAGCCGGCGATACGCGTCGCAATCTCGCCGCGCATGCCAGGATCGCCGCGCCAATAACGCCGTGCGGCGTCACGATAACGATCGTTCCATTCGCCCCAACCGTCGGGAAAATTGCCGAGCTGATAGCCGCCCGGCCCGATGTCCCAAGGTTCGGCGATCAGCTTGGCGCCCCGCAACACGGGATCGTGGCCGAGCGTTTCGATCAACGGCGCATGCGGATCGAAGCCCCAATCGCGTCGGCCCATGGCGGGCGCAAGATCGAAGCGGAAGCCGTCGACGCCGCCTTGAACCATCCAGCGCCGCAATGCGTCGATCGCCATCGCCATAACGGGCGGGCGATCGAGCGCCAGGCAATTGCCGCAGCCCATATCGTTGATGTAATGGGCGCCGTCGCCCGGCATCAGGCGATAATAGGAGGCGTTGTCGAGCCCGCGGAACGAGAGCGTCGGGCCGAATTCGTCGCTCTCGCCGCTATGATTGAGGACGATGTCGAGAATGACTTCGAGCCCGGCTTCGTGCAACGCGTCGGTCGCCTGCCGCACTTCCGCCCAACCGCCCGGCGCCAGCCTTGGGTCGGGCGCGCCGAGGATGACGGGATTATAGCCCCACGCGTTCTTCAATCCCAACGGCGGCAGATGGCGCTCGTCGACGATCGCGTCCGCCGGCATGATCTCGATGCTGGTGACGCCAAGGCCCGAAAGATGAGCGATCGACTTGGGATGGGCGAGGCCGGCGAACGTTCCGCGCAGGCGTTCGGGAATCTCCGGGTTGAGGCGGGTGAAGCCGCGCAGGTTCAATTCGTAGAGGATCGTACTTGCCCAGGGGACTCGCTGGCGCCCCGGCTCGTTCGGGCTCAGCGCGGCGACAATCGCTTTGGGCGCGAACGGGCCGCTGTCGATTCCGCGCTCGGACATCGAGGGATGGAGCTTATAGGCGCGGTCGATCAGCGCGGCATGGGGATCGGCGAGCAGTTTGGAGACATCGAAGCGGTGGCCGCGCGCGGGCTCGAACGGCCCGTCGGCGCGAAAACCGTAGCGCGCGCCCGCTGCGATTCCTGAGAGCGAGCCATGAAAGACGTCGCCGGTCTTGCCTTCCAGCGCGATGCGCGCGATTTCATGTTCGCCTGTTTCGTCGAACAGGCAAAAATGCATCGCGCTCGCATGCGCGGAAAACACCGCGATATTGATTCCATCCGGGCCAAGCGTGACGCCGAGCGGCTCTGGCGCGCCGGGGTCGCTCTTCACGCCGCATCCGCCGCGGCGCCGGCGCTCGCCGTCACGATTTCCTGGTAGAGCGCCGCATAGCGCTTGGCCGGGCCGCGCCAGGAAACGTCGGCGCGCATGCCGTTAAGTCGGAGGCGACGCATCGCGGCGGCGTCCTGATAGAGGCCGGCGGCGCGCCTCAGAGCGTAGACGAATGGATAGACGGCGAGCGGAGCGAATTGCAGCCCCGTCGCGACGCCCGCCGCGAGAGCCGCTTCGTTGGCGTCGATGACGGTGTCGGCAAGGCCGCCGACGCGCGCGACGATCGGCGCCGCGCCATAGCGCAAAGCGCATAATTGCGTCAGGCCGCAAGGCTCAAAGCGCGAGGGCACCAGAATGAAATCCGCGCCGGCCTGCACGAGATGGGCGATCCCCTCGTCATATTCGAAGATGCAGCCGACCGTTCCCGCGTGGGTGCGCGCCGCTTCGGCAAACGCATCCTGAAGCACCCTGTCGCCCGCGCCGAGCAAAGCGAGCTGGCCGCCCATCTCGATAAGCGACGGCAGGGCGGCGAGCAGAAGATCGAGCCCCTTCTGGCTGGAAATGCGGGTGACGACGCCGAACAGCGGCGCATCGGCCTTTGGCGCGAGATCCATGCGCGCCTGCAGCGCTGTCTTGTTGCGCCCGCGCATGTCGAGCCGGGTCGCGCTATAGGTCTGCGGCAGATGCGCGTCGCTCTCGGGATTCCAGACTTCGACGTCGATGCCATTGACGATGCCTTCGACGACATTGGCGCGATAGCGCAGCAGGCCGTCGAGCGCCATGCCGGATTCAGGCGTCATGATTTCGCGTGCATAGGTCGGCGAAACCGTGGTGATGCGGTCAGCAAATTGCAGGCCCGCCTTCAGAAAGCCGATGCCGCCGAAATATTCGACGCCGTCGATAGCGAGGGATTCAGGGGGCAGTTCGAGTTCGGCGAGCAGGCTAGCGGGAAAATGACCCTGGAAGGCGAGATTGTGGACGGTCACGACGGTTCCCGGCCGCCGGCCGCCGTCGTAATGCAGATAGGCTGGCGCCAGCGCCGCCTGCCAATCATGGGCATGGACGATATCGGGCGCAAAATTCGTCGCAGAACCTTTGCCGATGTCGGCGGCCACGCGCGCCAGCGCGGCGAAGCGTTGGGCGTTGTCGGGCCAGTCGAGGCCGTCGGCGCCGAGATAGATATTGCCGGTCCTGATGAAGAGATGCGGCGCGTCCAGGACAAACAAATTGAGGACGCCGGCCCTCGCGGCGAGTAGCGTCGCCGGGCCGCCGAACAAAGCCTCATAGCGATGGGCAGGCTCAGCCTTGTCGAGCTTGGCGATAAGACCGGGATAGCCGGGCGCTAAAGTCGTCGCCTGAATGTTTTCATGCGACAAGGCCCCCGGCAAGGCTCCGGCGACATCGGCAAGGCCCCCGGTCTTGACGAGCGGAAAGATTTCGGATGCGACGGAGAGAACCTTAATTCCGCTCATGAGCTTCCGGTCACAGGCTTAGCTTATCCAGCATCGGCTGGGTGATGAGGCAGACGCCTTCCTCGGTGCGCCGAAACCGCTTGGCGTCCGCCACCGGATCTTCGCCGACGACGAGGCCCTCCGGAATAACGACGCCGCGATCGACGACGACTTTGGACAATTGGACGTTCCGCCCAACCTCTACATAGGGCATGATGACGGCCTCGTGAACGCGCGAATAGGAATTGACGCGCACTCCGGTAAACAGCAGGGAGCGCGACAGCGAAGCGCCGGAGACGATGCAGCCGCCGGAAACCAGCGAGGAAACGGCCGAGCCGCGACGCCCCTCCTCGTCGTGAACGAACTTGGCGGGCGGCGTGATTTCGCCATAGGTCCAGATCGGCCAGTTGTTGTCGTAAAGGTCGAGGTCCGGCACGATGTCGGTCAGATCGATATTGGCGGCCCAATAGGCGTCGACGGTGCCGACGTCGCGCCAATAGACCTGCGCCTCGTCGCTCGACAACACGCACGAACGCGAGAAATGATGAGCGATCGCTTTCCCGTTCTTGACGATATGGGGAATGATGTCCTTGCCGAAATCATGGGCGGAATTCGGATCGGCGGCGTCGCGCTTGAGCTCTTCGACCAGGAATTTGGTGTCGAAGACATAAATGCCCATGCTGCACAAAGCGACATCGGGCTTGCCTGGCATTGGCGGCGGGTTCTTCGGCTTTTCGAGGAAGGACATAATCTTGTCCTTCGTATCGACATGCATGACGCCGAAGCCGGTCGCCTCCTTCAGCGGCGCTTCGAGGCAGCCGACTGTGACGTCGGCGCCCGATTCGACATGCTGCACCAGCATCTTTTCGTAATCCATCTTGTAGATGTGATCGCCGGCGAGCAGGACGATGAACAGCGGCGCATAGCTCTCGATGATGTCGATGTTTTGATAGACGGCGTCGGCCGTCCCCAGATACCACATGGTCTCGGAGACGCGCTGGCTCGCCGGCAAAATATCGAAGGTCTCGTTGCGTTCCGGGCGCAGAAAGTTCCAGCCGCGCTGCAAATGCCGGATCATGCTATGCGCCTTGTATTGCGTGGCGACCGCCATGCGCCGGATGCCGGAATTCAGCGCATTGGATAGAGCAAAATCGATGATGCGCGACTTGCCGCCGAAATAGACCGCCGGCTTGGCGCGTTTGTCGGTCAATTCCATGAGGCGGCTGCCCCGCCCGCCCGCGAGCACATAAGCCATCGCATGACGGGACAATGGCAGGGCCGGCGATGCTTGCTTGGGCGCTTTCACAGGACTCATGGGCTTTCCCCTCTGGTTTTGTTTTTGTCGGACTTGATCGACATCATTGCGGGTCGAATTCGAGAAACAAAGTCGAGAGCGGCGGCAGGGTCAAGGCCGCCGAGGCGGCGAAGCCGTGCGCCGGCCTGTCCTCGGCGAATATGCCGCCGAGATTGCCCATGTTGGAGCCTCCATAGATCTCGGAATCGGAATTCAGAATCTCTTTCCAGCGTCCTGCCGCCGGCAGGCCGATGCGATAATTGAGGCGAGGCACCGGCGTAAAATTGCAGGCGATGGCGATCGGCTTGTCGCCCTCCGCGCCGCTGCGCAGGAAGGCGAGCACGGATTGTTCGTCGTCATTGACGACGATCCAGCGGAAGCCTTCATGTTCGCAGTCGCGCACGTGCAGCGCCGGCAGATCGCGATAGAGCTTGTTGAGATCGCGGATGAAGGACTGCAGCCCCTGATGCGGCTTGTGATCGAGCAGCCACCAGGGCAGCGGGGCGTCGAAATTCCATTCGCTGGTCTGGCCGAATTCCTGGCCCATGAACAGCAGCTTCTTGCCGGGATGAGCCCACATGAAACCGTAATAGGCGCGGGCGGTGGCGAATTTCTGCCATTCGTCGCCCGGGATTTTGCCGATCACCGAGCCTTTGCCATGCACCACTTCGTCATGCGAAATCGGCAGCACGAAATTTTCGGTGAAGGCGTAAAGCAGGCCGAAGGTCAGTTTGTCATGGCTCCAGCGCCGATGGACGGGATCGCGCGCGACATATTCGAGCGTGTCGTGCATCCAGCCCATGTTCCATTTGTAATGGAAGCCGAGGCCGCCGGCGCTGACCGGGGCCGAGACGCCGCCCCAGGCCGTCGATTCCTCGGCGATCATCAGCGCGCCGGGAAAGCCGCCGCCGATCAGTTCATTGGCGCGCTTGATGAAGGCGATCGCGTCGCGGTTGTCGTTGCTGCCGTCGGGATTGGGCGACCATTCGCCCGCTTTCCTGGAATAGTCGAGGTAGAGCATCGAGGCGACGGCATCGACGCGCAGGCCGTCGATATGAAAGCGGTCGATCCAGTAGAGCGCGCTCGCATGCAGGAAATTGGCGACTTCGCGCCGGCCGAAATCGTAGATCGCGGTGTTCCAGTCGGGGTGGAAGCCGCGGCGCGGATCGGAATGTTCGTAAAGCGCGTCGCCGTCGAAATGCGCAAGGCCATGCGCGTCGACCGGGAAATGAGCGGGCACCCAATCGAGAATGACGCCCAGGCCCGACCCATGCGCGCGGTCGACGAAACGGGCGAACCCAGCCGGATCGCCGAAACGGCGCGTCGGCGCGAACAGCCCTATCGGCTGGTAGCCCCAGGAGCCGTCGAGCGGATGTTCGGTGACCGGCAGCAATTCGAGATGGGTGAAGCCGAGATGCACCACATAGGGGATCAGCGTTTCAGCCAATTGGTCATAGGTCAGGAAGGCGCCGTTCTCGCCGCGCTGCCATGAGCCGAGATGAACTTCGAAAACCGACATCGGCTTGCGCCGGAAGTCGCCCTCCTTCCGCTTCTCGAGATAGTCGGCGTCGGTCCATTGGAAGTCGTCGGTGTCGGCGACGATGGAGGCGGTCGAGGGGCGCATTTCCGCCTCGAAGCCGAACGGATCGGCCTTCAGCGGCTGCAGCGCGCCCTCGCGCGAAATGACCTCGTATTTGTAAACGGTTCCGGCGCCGAGGCCGGGCGCGAAAAACTCCCATAGGCCGCTGTCGAAGCGCTTGCGCATCTGGCAGCGCCGGCCATCCCATTGATTGAAATCGCCGACCACCGACACCCGCGAGGCGTTGGGCGCCCAAAGCGCGAACAGAACGCCGTCGACGCCTTCGTGGGTCGTGATCTGTGCGCCAAGGCGGCGATAGAGTTGCCGATGGGTGCCTTCGAGCAGTAGATAATCGTCGAGCGGGCCGAGCGCGGGGCCGAAGGCATAACCGTCGTCGTAGGACCAGGCCCCCCGACCGTTACGGGCTTCCAGCCGATAGGCCGGGCGCTCCTTGAGGCCCTTGGCGAGGCCCTCGAAGAAATCGCCCTTGCGCCGCTCGAGCGCGACGATTGTCGCGCCATCGCGAGTCACCGCGCTGACCTTGTCGGCGAACGGAACGAAGGCGCGGATCGCCCACCCTTCCGCGGTCTGGTGGGGGCCGAGCACTGCGAAAGGATCGCTCTGGCGGGCCGCCAGCACGGCCTCGACATCGACTTCGTCAGCCTGCCAGCCCTTCGCCATTCCCATCCCTCAAACGACTGTCTTAAACGACCGGGCGGAACGGAGCGTTCCATATCTCCTGGGCATATTCGGCGATCGTCCGATCCGACGAGAACCAGCCCATGCGCGCCGTATTGGTAATGCTCGAACGCCACCATCGTTGCTTGTCGCGCCACATTTTGTCGACCTGCAATTGCGCGTTCCAATAGGCGTCGAAATCGGCGCAGACCATGAAATAATCGTGATGGGTGAGGACATCGACGAGGCCGCGATAGCGGCCGGGATCGTCGGGCGAGAAGACGCCGGAGGAGAGTTCGTCCAATACTTCGCGCAGCAGCGGCGAGGCGGCGATTGTCGCCGACATATCGATGCCCTTGGTCCGCCGCTCGGTGTCGACCTGATGCGCATCGAGGCCGAAAATGAAGATATTGTCGTCGCCGACCTGTTCCTTGATCTCGACATTGGCGCCGTCGAGCGTGCCGATGGTCAAGGCGCCGTTCAAGGCCATCTTCATATTGCCGGTACCCGAGGCTTCCATGCCGGCGGTGGAGATCTGCTCGGAGAGATCGGCGGCGGGAATGATCGTCTCGGCGAGACTCACGTTGTAATTGGGCAGGAACACCACTTTCAGCAGGCCGCGCACCGTTGGATCGGAATTGACGACGCGCGCCACGTCGATCGCCAGCTTGATGATCAGCTTGGCCTGGGTGTAGCTCGCCGCCGCCTTGCCCGCGAATATCTTGACCCTCGGCGCAAATTCTTTCATCGGATTGGCGCGGATGGAATTGTAGCGGGCGATCGTCTCCAGAATATTGAGCAATTGCCGCTTGTATTCGTGAATGCGCTTGATCTGGACGTCGTAGAGGGAATCGGGATCGAGCCGCACGTTCAGCTTTTCGGCGACGAGGCGACCGAGCGCGACCTTATTGGCGCGGCGCGCCAGCGCGAGCTGCTCCTGCAGCGCGCTATCGTCAGCATGTCTGGCGAGTTCGCCGAGAAGTTCGGCGTCGTCGAGCGCCTTTTCGCCGATCGCCCCGACGATGATGTTGGTCAGGGCCGGATTGGCCTCCATCAACCAGCGCCGGAAGGTGATGCCGTTGGTCTTGTTGGTGATGCGGCCGGGATAGACGGCGTTGAGGTCGTGAAAGACGGTCTTGCGCATCAGATCGGTGTGCAGCGCGGAAACGCCGTTGATCTTGTGCGATCCGATGAAGGCGAGATTGCCCATGCGCACGCGCCGGCCAGCCTGCTCGTCGATCAGCGACACCGAGGAAAGAACGGCCGGCTCGGTGAAGCCGGCCTTGCGCGCGGCGTCGAGATGGACCGCGTTGATGAGATAAATGATCTGCATGTGGCGCGGCAGCAGCCGCTCCATCAGCGTCACCGGCCAGCTTTCCAGCGCCTCGGGCAGCAGCGTGTGGTTGGTGTAGGAGAACACTGCCTTGGCGATCGCCCAGCTCTCGTCCCAGTCGAGCCCATTGAGGTCGACCAGAATGCGCATCAATTCGGCGATCGCGATCGAGGGATGAGTGTCGTTGAGCTGGATCGCCACTTTGTCGCCGAGCGAGCGGATGTCGCGATGCTGCTTGACGTGGCGGCGCACCAGATCGAGCAGCGACGCGGAGGCGAAGAAATATTCCTGCCGCAGCCGCAATTCCTGGCCGGCTGGCGTCGCGTCGCTGGGATAGAGCACTTTGGAAATCGCTTCGGCGCGCACCCGGTCGGCGAGCGCGCCGATATAATCGCCGGCGTTGAAAGCGTCGAGCCGCAGCGGATCTGGCGCGCGCGCCGTCCATAGCCGCAACGTGTTCACATGACGTCCGCGCCAGCCTACGATCGGCGTGTCGTAGCCGACCGCCTCGACCGTTTCGCCTGGCTTCCAGACATGGCGCGTCTTGTCGCCGAGGCCGGGCACCGCCTCGACCTGGCCGCCAAAGCCGATCGCATAATTGCTTTCCGGCCGCGCAAATTCCCAGGGATTGCCGAAGGCGAGCCAGTCCTCCGGCGCCTCCTGCTGCCAGCCGTCGCGGATGATCTGGCGAAACAGGCCGTTGTCGTAACGGATGCCGTAGCCATGCGCGGCGATCGACAGCGTCGCCATACTGTCCATGAAACAGGCGGCGAGCCTTCCGAGGCCGCCATTGCCGAGCGCCGCGTCCGGCTCGAGGCGGCGCAACACAGCCAGGTCGACGCCCAATTGCGACAGCGCCGCCTGCATCGGTTCGACGATGCGCAGATTGGTCATCGCGTCGAACAGCATCCGGCCGATCAGGAATTCCAGCGACAGGTAATAGACGCGCTTGCGATCGTCGTCATAGGTCTCGCGCGTCGAGTTCATCCAGCGGTCGACGATGATGTCGCGGGTGGCGAAGGCGACGGCGAGAAACCAGTCGCGCTGGCTCGCCGCGACGACATCCTTGCCGATGGCATAGACCAGCTTGTTCAGAATCGCGGTTTTCAGCTCCTCTGCGGTCGGCGGCGTCGAATCGGCATGGCTGTGCGGAACGTTCGCGGTTTGGTTTGGGCTGACCTGATCCATTTTGTTGCTTTCTTTGGCGCGCCGTTGCCCGAGACGAGCAAAGCCGGTTTCTCCCGCCCTGTCCAGCGCGGGACGCAAATCCTGGCGCCGTTCGAGAAGGTTCGAGATCCTAAACTATCCATGCGACAGGTGAATTGGCCAGCCCGCCCGAAGGCGCAAGGGTGGTTTTTTTGAACAATCTTGTGGCTTTAGTCGATGCATTGCTAAATAATTGAGCATGGCGATCGATCCGCGCTCCCTCAGCGTTTGGACTATCGCATGACTATCCGATCAGAGGCGCAAAGCATGAAAGTGGACGGCCGTTCCTATCGCACGATTTGGCCCGCCGCCGACGGCGCCGGCGTCGAAGTGATCGACCAGACCGTGCTGCCGCATCGGTTTGCAACCCGCCGCATCGACAGGCTTGACGCCGCCGTCCATTCCATCGCGTCGATGGTCGTGCGCGGCGCGCCGTTGATCGGCGCGACCGCCGCCTACGGGCTTGCGCTCGGACTGCGTGAGGATGCCAGCGATTCGGGGCTCGAGCGCGCCTATGGCCTGCTGCTGCGTTCGCGGCCGACCGCCGTCAATCTTCGCTACGCGCTCGACGACGTCAGGGGAATCGTGTCCGGGCTGGCGCCGCCGGCGCGGGCCGAGGCCGCTTGGGCGCGCGCCGGCGAAATCTGCGACGAAGACGTCGAACTCTGCCGGCGTATCGGCGCGGCCGGTCTGCCGCTGATCGAGCAAGCGCACCGGCGGCTTGGCCGGCCAGTGAATGTGCTCACTCATTGCAACGCTGGCTGGCTCGCCACTGTCGACTGGGGCACCGCGACCGCGCCGATCTATATGGCGCATGATCGCGGCGTGCCGGTCCATGTCTTTGTCGACGAGACGCGGCCGCGCAATCAGGGCGCCGCGCTGACCGCCTTCGAACTCGGCCAGCATGGCGTGCCGCATACGATCATCGCCGACAATGCCGGCGGCCATCTGATGCAGCATGGGCGCGTCGACCTCTGCATCGTCGGCGCCGATCGCGTCACCGCGCGCGGCGACGCCGCCAACAAGATCGGCACCTATCTGAAAGCGCTCGCCGCCAAAGCCAATGACGTGCCCTTCTATATCGCTTTGCCGCATACCACGATCGACTGGACGATTCATGACGGCCTCAAGGAGATCGAGATCGAGGAGCGCGATTCGAGTGAAGTCACCCACATGACGGGGCGCCTCGACAATGGCGGGATCGCGCGCGTGATGATCGCCGCGCCCGGCAGCCCTGCCGCCAATCCAGCCTTCGACGTGACGCCGGCGGAACTCTTGACGGGCCTGATCACCGATCGCGGAATTTGCGCCGCGACGGTCGCGGGCCTCGCCGGCCTGTTTCCAAAGCGACAATCGGCGTAGACCCGCCGGGCGGAGACGTCGCCAAAGGAGCGTCGTGGTCGTGCGGAAAAAAACGGTCGATCGTGACGCCGTCGACTTGGCGAAGCCGCCGGGCCTGGACCCGATTCGATTCATCCAGGACCACATGCGCATCGCTCCAGCGCCTGGGCTGCCCGAAATCCGACTCTATGCCGCCCATCCGGCGAGCGGTCTGTGGCGGCTTGTCGGGAGGGGCGGCGACGACCCGCCGCCCTACTGGGCCTATCATTGGGCTGGCGGGACGGCGCTCGCCCGCCACATTCTCGCGCGGCCGGAGACGGTCGCGGACTTGCGCGTTCTCGATCTCGGCGCCGGCTCGGGAATCGTCGCCATCGCCGCCGCGAAAGCCGGAGCGAGGACGGTCCTTGCGGCCGATATCGATCGCAACGCGATCGCCGCGATTGGCCTCAACGCCGCCGCCAATGATGTCGCAGTGTCGGCGACCTCGGGCGACCTGACGGCCGGCGCGCCGCCGGCGGTCGATCTCATCGCCGTCGGCGATCTCTTTTATGAGCGGGAACTCGCCGGTCGCGTGACCGCCTTCCTCGATCTGTGTCTTGCCGCCGGCGTCAAAATCCTGGTCGGCGATCCCTACCGGGCCTATCTGCCCGTTCCGCGTCTGCGACTGCTGGCCGAATATGCGGTCGCTGACTTCGGCGACGCCAGGGATTGCGCGGCCAAGGCCAGTGGCGTCTTTGCGTTCGAGCCGAATGAAGCTTTTTCGGCCGAGACCGCGTCACAAGCCGAAACGCTCGATCGTCGTTAGGCAGGAAATTTCCCGCGCGCTCGCTGGCGCAAACCGATGTCGCTCATATGACCGCGGCGTTCAATTCGGCCCGCCAATGCGCAAGGCGATCCTTGAGCGCCGCGTCGCGGACATAACCGAGTTCTTCCTCATCAAGCCGCTCGAGTTCCTCGAAGGTGAAACTATCGGCGCCATGCGCCGTCCAGGCGTCCAGCAGGCTGCGATGCGGCGTCGCGCCCTGGCGCAGCGTGAACCACAGACGGGTCTGGATCGTGCTGAGATCGAGCGCGCGGCCGACCCATCGCTGTCCTGTCGGCGCACAGCGCAGGGCATAGATGCCGGCGACCGCTTTGCGCTCTTTATAGGCCGCGGCGGCGGCCTTTTTGTCGTCTCTGTTCATCGCCATCCCGTGCTCCAGCAAGCGCCGTCGCCTCTTAAGCGTGGCGATTAATTATATCCGGGTAATATTATTTTGCAAAGCCCTTGTGGCGACTGACGCCCGTCACTTCAGTTTCTTGATCAGCGCCTGCGCGGCGGCGGGGTTGCGCACTTTCGCGCCGGAAATGAAATAAGCGAACACGTCGCCGTGCTTGGCCCAGGCGCGGGTCTGTTTGGCGAACGCGCCAAGCTCCTTGTCGGTGACGCCGGTCTCGATGTCTTCCTGGCTCGCCATCAGCCTGGCATAGGTGAAGTCGGCGGTCGGCTGATCGATCTCGGGGAAGTCCTCGTCCTTGGCGTAGACGATCGCGACATTGTGGCTGTGGGCGAGATCGTAGAAGGCCGGCGTTGCAAATGTCGGGCTGCGCACCTCCACCGCATGGCGCAAAGCCACGCCGTTCTTCTCCTTGGGCAGCAGCGCGAGAAACGCGCCGAAATCGTTCGGCTCGAATTTCTTGGTCGCCATGAATTGCCAGTTGATCGGCCCGAGCTTCTCGCCCAGCTCGGTCAGGCCCTGATCGATGAAGCGCTCCATGGATTCGCGCCCTTCGGCGAGAATCTTCCGGTTGGTGCAAAAGCGCGACGCCTTCACCGAGAAGACGAATCCATCCGGCGTTTCGTCGCGCCATTTACGCCAGCTATCGGGCTTGAAGGTCGAATAATAAGTGCCGTTGATCTCGATCGAGGTCAAAGCGCGCGAGGCAAACTCCAGCTCGCGCTTCTGGCTGAGGCCCTCGGGGTAAAAGACGCCGCGCCACGGCTCGAACGTCCAGCCGCCAATGCCGATTCTGATTGCTCCGCTCACAGCCTCTCCATGATCGTTAGGCGGCGCGCGCGGGGCGCGGCCGGAAATTACCCGCTCAATTGCGCTCGATCGTGCTGACGTCCGATTGGGTGCCGTCGCGCCAGGTGATTTGCAGGCTAATCGATTTGGTGCGCGGCGGCGCTTTCAAATACAGCTGGGCCTTCTCGGGCGTCGAGAACGGATCCTTCGCATCGCAAGCGGGCAGGTCATAGCGCTGTAGCGGCTTGCCGTCGTCGAGGCCGTAGTAGAGATCGGCGATCGCGCATCGATAGGTCACCAGCGTCGTGAAATAGATCAGCGTGCCGTTGTATTGGCGGAATTCGACCCAATTGCTCGGCATCTGCTCGAGGATCTGCTTCTGCTCGCGAAATAGCGCGGCGTCGGGATCGAAGCGGATCGGGAACGGGCCAACCGAGCCGCCGTCAGGCGTTTCATAGCGCACCTCGATGATTCCAGCGGCCGCTTTGCTCGAAAGCGGGAACGAAGGATTGGGCATGCGCTGGCCGGTGCGCTGGTCGAGCGTGTCGGTGAGGCCGGTCGACTTGAATTCGCCGGCAGCGCCGACGCGATAGGAGATCGCCGTCGCCGGCTCGGGCAGCGAGAGCGTCACCGTCCATCCCGCGTTCGAACGCATGAAATTGGCGATCGGCGCGTGGCCGCCGACCTTCAGCGCTTCGGCGAGTTTCGGGTCCGGTGAAAGGGCGGCGACCTCCTGGCGCATCGGCGCTGGGGCCGGCGTCGAGGTCGACGTCGACGTCGACGTTGCCTGGGCGACCAAAGCCGGGCTCGCGGCGGGACCATTGGCCGGGGCGTCGGAGAGCACGATGTCGCCGATCACCTGGTCGTAATAGGCTGGCGTCTGTTCATAGCCGATGGTGGCGGCGAGCGTCTTGACTCCGACCTGGGTCGCCTTGGCGATCTCAACCAGCGTGCGGCCGGGCTTGGCGAGTTCGACCAGGAACGTGCGCGTGAACACCGAATTCTTTTCGCTATCGTCGTTCGACAGCCGGTCCAAAGCCTCCTGTTTGGCGCCCGCCGACATCAGCACGAACACGCCCTCCGGCGCATCGACGCGCGCGAGGCCGCCGGTCTTGGCGCCCGCTCTGCCGGAGGGTGCAAAGGGATTGTCGCGGCACGCATCGAGCACCAGCACGGTCAAGCGCGCGCCGCTCTCCCTGATGCCGTCGATGATGCTCTCGACCGAAAAAGCCGCGTCCCGGACGATGCCGATCCGGTTGGCCTGCGCAGTCGGCACGTCGGTGGGCAGCAGATAATTGGCGCCGGAAATCTCAAAGCCATGTCCGGCATAGAAGAACAAAGCGCGGTCGCCCGGCTGCAATTCTCCCTCGAACGCCACCAGGGCGCGGCTCATCGCGCGCTGGTCGACGTTGAGCGCGCGGCGCACGATGAAACCCATCTTTTCAAGCTGATCGCCGACGGCGCGCGCGTCGCCGACCGCGGTCCTCAATGCGGGCACGTTGACATAGGCGTCCTGGCCGATGACGAGCGCGAGCGAACGCGCCTCGACGGTCGCGGGCAAAGCGAAGAGCGCGAACGCGGCGAGGAGCGCCGCTACGGCGAGGCGCAGCATCACGCGGCTTCGCGCGGCCTCGAGGTTGGCCTTCGCTGGCGCCGCGGCTGAATTGCGTGGGTCGTTCGACATCGTAACCCTTAAGGCCAAAAGCGCGGGACGACGCCCGGCCTTCGATTGACGGTAAAGTAGCAAATCCCGGAGCAAACGCGAACCTGCGGAGAACGTCCGCGCGCTCCGTCTTGACCTTACGGTCGGCGGCGGCGGCCGAAATCGATCGGCCCGGCTCCCAGCATCATTGCGGCTTCGAAGGGTCCGCCGCCGACGGCGCGGCCTGGATCTTGGCCTGCAGGTCGGCGAGCGTCTTGGCGGCGTCGGCGCCTTGCTGTTGCAGATCGGCGAGGGTCTTCGCCGCCGCGTCGGCCTGCCGCTGCAGGTCGGCAAGATTTTTTCCGACGCTGTCGGCCTGCTGCTGCAGATCGGCCAATTGGTTCTTGGCGGCGGCGGCCGCGGCGACAAGCTGGTCGCGATCGCTCGATGCGGCCTGCACCTGGCTTTGCACGGCGGCGAGCTGGTCGCTTGCTTCCCTGGCCTTGGCGTCGGCGGCCTGCAATTCCTTGGTCTTGGCGCTCGCCTCTTCCTGCGCCCCCGAGACGGTCAGGCGCGCGTCGGTGATCTGTTTGGTGAGATCGGCCAGTTCGTTCTGGGACGCCACCCGCGCCGCTGTCGCCTCGGAAAGGGCGATTTTCGCGTCCTCGGCCTGTTTTTGCACCTCTGCGAGGCTGCCGGACGCTTTTTGCAGGTTCTGCAGGTCGGCGGCCATGCCTTCCCTCGCATGTTCGGCGCGGTTCAACGCATCGTGCATGTCGCCCTGGACGGCGGAGACCTGCGAGGAGAAATAAGCGACGAGCAGCCAACCAAGGATCGCGACGGCGGCAAGGGCCAAGGGCACGGGACGGCGAAAATCATCGCTGACATTATAGGCCATACGAGCCATCTCCCCCTGACGACGCGAAACAAACGGCGAACGAGCTTCCCCATCGCATCTTGCGGCGATTATTTCAACGCGCCAAGCCCAAACTTCGCCGCGCGGCTTGAATCCGGCCGCCGCATGACAAGAGCATGGGCGACCAATGAACGATTAGGGGCGCTCTTCGCCTGTCCCGTCATATAGAGGCTGGACAAAGGCCGCGGCGCATGGCGCCATTGGCGTTCGCGGCGGCCGCACGGAGTTCCTCAGCCTTGAAATTTTCGTTTCTCAATCTCGCCCGCCAGGCGCTCAACGGGCATCAGGGCTGGCCGGAGCAATGGCGCTTCCCTGAGCCCAAAAGCGGCTATGACGCAATCATCGTCGGAGCGGGCGGGCATGGTCTCGCCACCGCCTATTACATGGCCAAAGAGCATGGCATGCGCGACATCGCCGTTCTCGAAAAGGGCTGGCTGGGCGGCGGCAACACCGGGCGCAACACCACCATCATCCGCTCCAACTATCTGTGGGAGCCGTCGGAGGCGATCTACGGCCACGCCCATAAGCTCTGGCACGGGCTGGCGCAGGAACTGAACTATAATGTGATGTTCTCGCCGCGCGGCGTCATGCTGATCGCTCACAGCCATCACGACGAGCAGATTTTCAAGCGCCATATCTACGCCAACCGCCTCGCCGGCACCCAGAACGAATGGGTGACGCCGGAACAGGCCAAGGAGTTCTGCCCGCTGCTCAATATCGATCGCTCGATGCGCTATCCGATCGTCGGCGCCGCGCTCCAGCGCAGCGGCGGCACCGCGCGCCATGACGCGGTCGCCTGGGGCTATGCGCGCGCCGCCTCTGGGCTTGGCGTCGACATCATCCAGAATTGCGAGGTCAAGGGCGTCAACCGCGACGCCTCGGGCGCGGTGAGCGGCCTCGAGACGACGCGCGGGCCGATCGCGACGAAGAAAATCGGAATCGTCGCCGCCGGCAACACCAGCGTGCTGATGGCGATGGCCGGCGTTCGCATGCCGCTGGAATCCTTCCCGCTGCAGGCTCTGGTGTCCGAGCCGCTGAAGCCGATCATGCCCTGCGTCGTGATGTCGAATACGATCCACGCCTATATGTCACAATCGGACAAGGGCGAACTCGTCATCGGCGCCGGCACCGACGCCTATACGTCCTATAGCCAGACCGGCGGCCTGCATATTGCGACGCAGACGCTGGAGGCGATCTGCGAAATGTTCCCGACCGTTTCCCGCCTGCGCATGCTGCGCAATTGGGGCGGCATCGTCGACGTGACGCCGGATCGCTCGCCGATCATCTCGAAGACGCCGGTTCCCGGCCTGTTCGTCAATTGCGGCTGGGGCACCGGCGGCTTCAAGGCGACGCCGGGATCGGGCCATGTCTTCGCTCATATGGTCGCGACTGGCGAACCCCACCCGATCAACGCGCCCTTCACCCTGGACCGTTTCCGCTCCGGCGCTCTCATCAACGAGGCGGCGGCGGCGGCGGTCGCGCATTAGAGATAAAATCATGTTGCTGATCCGCTGCCCCTATTGCGAAATGGAGCGCCCGGAGGTCGAGTTCCGCTATGGCGGCGAGGCGCATCTCGTGCGCGATCCGGCTTCCGCCAACGATGAGGAGTGGAGCGCCTTCCTCTATCTGCGCGTCAACGACAAGGGCGCCCATGCCGAGCGCTGGCGCCATGTCGCCGGCTGCGGGCGCTATTTCAATTGCGTGCGCGACACGATAACCGACAAGATCAGCGTCACCTACAAAGCGGGCGAGGCGCGGCCGGAGGGGATGTAGAGGGCCGGCGCGTCTTCCTTCTCTCGCGAAGCGCAGGGTCCGGGGAACAGAATTAGGTTGCAGCACTCCGCCTTTTGGAACCCCAGCACGTCATGCCCGGCCTTGTGCCGGGCATCCACGCCCAGAAGCCATCACCAACCTCAAAAG
>Ga0209006_10001747_pt1 | contig 19692 bp, 18 predicted proteins | sample JacPin_JW_Ref_O2_FD_188567 | JGI IMG/M metagenome (GOLD analysis project Ga0209006, IMG submission 188567) | Forest soil microbial communities from Algoma, Ontario, Canada - Jack Pine, Ontario site 1_JW_Ref_O2 (SPAdes) (version 2) | ecosystem: Environmental > Terrestrial > Soil > Boreal...
CGCTCATTGCCCTCACGGGCAATCCACACTCCACCCTGGGGACGATCGCGACCGTGGTGTTGAACGTGGGTGTGACCGATGAGGCATGCCCGCTCAATCTTGCCCCGACCGCGAGCACCACTGCGGCGCTTGCCATGGGAGACGCGCTCGCGGTGGCGCTCCTAGAAGCCCGCGGCTTTACGCGCGAGGCCTACGCCGAGGCCCATCCCGGCGGCAACCTCGGCCGGCGTGTGCTCAAGCACGTCGAAGAGGTCATGCGCACCGGCGATGCGGTGCCGCGGGTGAGCCCGGCGGCGACGCTGGGCGAAGGACTTCTGGAGATGTCCAAGAAGGGGCTCGGCATGACGGTGGTCGTGGATGAAGCGGGCAAGATCGTGGGCGTGTTCACCGACGGCGATCTGCGCCGTGCCCTCGACAGCCAGGTCGACATCCACAAGACACCCATGAGCAGCGTCATGACGAAGAAACCGAAGTCGATCACGGCGCAGTCGCTCGCGACCCAGGCGGTGCATTTGATGGAGCAGCATCGCATCACGGCACTGCCCGTGACGGATGAGCGCGGCGAGCTCATCGGCGCGCTCAACGTGCACGACCTCTTGCGCGCGGGCGTGGTCTGACTCGCCCCTATCTTCGTCACGATGCGCAAGCCCGTCGCTGCCGCCGCCATCCGTCTCCTCGTACTCGACGTGGATGGCGTGCTTACGGATGGCCGGCTGTATTTCGGAGCGCGCGGCGAGGCGCTCAAGGCCTTTCATGCCCATGACGGCTACGGCGTGAGGAAGCTCATCGCGGCCGGCGTTGAAGTGGCCGTCATCTCCGGCAGGCGCTCCGCGGCGGTGTCAGTGCGCTGCCGCGAGATGGGCATCAAGCGCGTGATCCAAGGGGCAAGCGACAAGCTTGCGGCATTCGAGCGCCTGCGGCGCCACTTCCGGATCACGGCGCGCGCCTGTGCCTGCGTGGGCGACGACCTTCCGGATGTGCCGCTCTTCGGCGTCGTCGGCCTTGCGTTCGCCGTCGCCGATGCGCATCCCGTGGCGCGGCGCGCGGCCGATCGGGTCACCAAGCTTCCCGGAGGCCTGGGGGCGGTGCGGGAAGTGTGCGATCAGTTACTCGCCGCGCAAGCCCGAGGTCGCGTGCGATGATCTTCCGGATCTTCGCAACCCTTGCTCTCCTCGCGCTCATCGGCGGCAGCATCTTGCTCGGCCGCCAGACGCGCGATGTCGAAACGCCCGCGCCGGCGGGCCGGCCGGCCGAGGATCTCGGCTACGGCGCGCGCGATGCGCAGCTCGTCGAGACCGGCGCGGACGGCCGACCGAAGTACACCCTGAACGCCAAAATGATTGAGCAGCATCCCAAGGATGGCAGCGTGCAGTTGAACATCGTGCACATGATCCTCGACGACGTCGACGGCAACCGCTGGACCGTGGACGCGCAGCGCGGCGATATCGTGCATGACGGGGACAATATTGATCTCGAGGGCGACGTGCATGTCTCAGGCGTGCTGCCCGGTACGAACCAGCCCGCGGACATCTCGAGCGATCGGCTGTCTTTTAATACCCGCACCGACGTCGTCACCACCCAAGATCCCGTCACCTTCGTCTGGTCGGGCCGCCAGATCCACTCCGTGGGGATCGTCGCCAGCTTGAAGGACAGTCAGGTGCAGCTAGAATCGGCCGTCCATGCCATTTTCCAGCCCTAGCTTGCGCTTCGCGGCGCTGCTTGTCGTCGCGGTGTTCGCAGGCCAGGTGCGCGCGGCCGACAATACGGTGAGCCACCAGAACATTTTTCTCGATGCCGCCTCCTCCGAGGTCGACTACAAGAAGAACACCGTCGAGTTCAAGGACATCGTCATCTCGCAGGGCGACATCAAGGTGGAGGCGAAGCACGCCGAAGCCGAAGCCACCGGGCTTAACTTCAAGACCGGGGTGTGGACTTTCAGCGGCGATGTGCGCATCCACGTCGAAAAACGCGGCAACCTGCGCTCCGACCAGGCCGTGATCGACTTCAAGGACAGCCAGATCGTCAAGGCGACGGTCACCGGCAAGCCGGCGCAATTTGAGCAGCAGCGCGCGCAATCCGATCAGCTTGCCCGCGGCCACGCCGGGCAGATTGTCTACGAGCCGGTCGACGGGGTGGTGCGATTGTCGAACGAGGCGTGGATCTCCGACGGCAAGAACGAGATCCGCGGGCCGCTTCTGGTGTACAACATTCGCCAGCAGCACGTAGAGGCCCCGGCGCAACCCGGCGTCGAGGATCGCGTGCACATCACCATCGTTCCAGGTCAGGACGTGAAGCCCAAATGACGGCGCTGCGCGCAGTCGGCCTTGCCAAGAGCTATAAGTCCCGCCAAGTCGTGTACGACCTGTCTCTCGAGGTCAAGAACGGCGAAGTCGTCGGGCTTCTGGGCCCGAACGGCGCCGGCAAGACGACCGCTTTCTACATGATCGTGGGATTGGTCCCCTGCGATGCCGGGCACATCTACCTCGGGGAGCAGAATCTCACCTTTCTTGCAGTGCACAAACGCGCCCAGCTGGGGCTCGGCTACCTCCCCCAGGAGGCGTCCATCTTCCGCAAGCTCACCGTGGAGGACAACGTGCTCGCGATCCTCGAATCGCGGGAGGATCTCGACCGCGCCGCGCGCGAGCGGCGGCTCGAGGAGCTCCTCGAGGAGCTGCGCATCGGCCACGTCCGCAAGATTCTGGGGATATCGCTGTCGGGCGGGGAGCGGCGGCGCGTGGAAATCGCGCGCGCACTGGCGGCTGAGCCGCGTTTCATGCTGCTCGATGAGCCGTTCGCCGGCGTCGATCCCCTCTCGGTGCTCGACATCCAGCGCATCATCCGCGAGCTGACGAGCCGCGACATCGGCGTGCTCATCACCGACCATAATGTACGCGAGACTCTGGGCGTTTGCAGCCGCGCATACATTGTAAATCAAGGAACTGTGATCGCGGCCGGATCTGCGGAAGAAATCCTTGCCAACCCCCAAGTGCGTGAGGTGTACTTGGGTGAGTCGTTCCGCCTGTAACGACTTTTAGACTCAGGATTATTTTCTCTCGACCACCACCATGCTGAAACCTTCTCTGCAGCTCCGGCTGGGTCAGCAATTGACGATGACCCCGCAGCTGCAGCAGGCCATCCGACTCCTCCAACTGCCCGCGCTCGAGCTTCAGGCACACATCCGCGAACTCCTCGAGAGCAATGTCATGCTGGAGGCGGACGAGGAGACCGAAGCCACCCAGAATGTCGAGGTCAACCCGCCGCCAGCGGAGACTTCGCTGCCGGAGCGGCCGCCCACCGAGAACACCGTCGAGATCCTGGACGAGGGCTGGGGCGAGCGCAGTGTCGGATCGGCGGATACGCCGTGGACCGGCGATGATGACGACCGCCAGCAGGAGTTCGCCGACTCGGCCGGCGAATCCCTGCAAGAACACCTGCTGTGGCAGCTTGAGCTTGCGCGCCTGGCGCCGCAGGAGCTCGCCATCGCGCGCGCCATCGTCGACGCCATCAGCGACGACGGCTACCTCACCGAATCGCTCGAAGAAATCGCCCAGACGCTCAAGCCCGAGATCGATTGCGGCGCGGCGGAAGTCGAGAATGTGCTCACGCGCGTGCAGAGCCTGGATCCCACCGGAGTCGGCGCGCGCTCGCTCGGCGAATGCATCGAGCTGCAGCTGCGGCAGCTCGATCCGGCAACTCCGGGGCTTGCCACCGCGATTCAGATCGCGCGCCACCATCTGGCCCTGGTCGCCGAGCGCGAAGTCTCGGTTCTGCGCCGGGAACTGCACGCGACGGACGAGGAGCTCTCCGAGGCGCTCGCGCTGGTGCGCGGCTGCCACCCGCGGCCCGGCACCATCGTCAGCGCCGGCGCCGCCGAATATGTCGTGCCGGACGTCTTCGTGCGCCGCACCGATCACGGCTGGGCGGTGGAAATCAATGCCGCGACCCTGCCGCGCGTGCGCTTGAACCAGGGCTACGCGAGCCTCATCGGCCGCAACTCAAGCCACGCGAGCATGCGCACGCAGCTGCAGGAGGCACGCTGGTTGCTCAAGAGTCTGGAGATCAGAAACGAGACTCTCATGAAAGTTGCGCGCTCCATCGTCGAACGGCAGTCCGCATTCCTCGAACAGGGCGAGGAGCACATGCGGCCGATGATTTTGAAGGACATCGCCGAGGCGGTCGAGATGCACGAATCGACGATCTCGCGCGTGACGTCAGGCAAGTACATGCACACGCCGCGCGGCGTCTTTGAGTTGCGCTATTTTTTCTCGAGCCAGGTTGAAGGCGCCGACGGATCGGGAACCTCCTCGACCGCCATCCGCGCCAAGATCCGCAAGCTTGTGAAGGAGGAAGACCCGGAGAGTCCTTTGAGCGATGGCCGCATCGCTGAAATGCTCTCCGGCGAAGGCATCCCGGTTGCGCGCCGCACCGTTGCCAAGTACCGGGAGGCGATGGGCATCGCACCTTCGAACGAGCGCCGGCGCGCCGGACTGAAGCAGATCTGAACAAAATCACCAAGGAGACGAGCTATGCATTTGAGCGTCACCGGTCATCACGTCGAAATCACCCCCGCGCTACGCGCCTATGTGGAGAAAAAACTCGAACGGATCGTACGTCACTTTGATCACGTCATTGACGTGCATTGCGTGTTGACGGTGGAGAAATTGAGACAGACGGCCGAGGCGACGCTGCATGTCAGTGGCAGCGCCATTCATGCGAACGACGTAAAGCCCAACATGTACGCCGCGATCGACGGCCTCGCGGACAAGCTCGACCGCTGCGTGAAGAAGCACAAGGAAAAGCGCGCCGATCATCATGCGGCCGAAGCCCAGAAGGGCTTAAGACTCTAAAGATGAGGATCATCATCGTCAGCGGCCTGTCTGGCTCTGGAAAGAGCGTGGCGCTGCACATGCTTGAGGATCTCGGCTTCTACTGCATCGACAACATTCCCGCCGCGCTCCTCAAGCCCTTCATTTCCTATACGGTCAGGAGCCCGCAAAAGACCTATGAGCGCACGGCGATCGGCCTTGATGCCCGCAACACCACGGCGGAGATCGCAACCGTTCCCACACTGATCGAGGAGCTGAAGAGAAGCGGCATCAACTGCGAGGTGCTGTTTCTGGTGGCGAACGAGGAAGGACTGCTGCGGCGCTTCGCCGAGACGCGCCGCAAGCATCCGATGAGCCGCGAGAACATCGATCTGCGGGCGGCCATTGCGATGGAAAGCAAGCTCCTCGAGCCCATCGCCTACGCCGCCGATCTCGTGATAGACACCTCGCGAATGGGTGTGCACGAGCTGCGCGACATCGTGCACGAGCGCGTCGAGCAGCGCATGCAAGGCAGGCTGTCGCTGACGTTCGAGTCGTTCGGTTTCAAACACGGCATACCGGGAGACGCCGACTTCGTGTTCGACGCGCGCTCGCTGCCGAATCCCTACTGGGAGCCGAGCCTGCGCAGCCTCACCGGCAGCGATGCCGAGGTCATGCGGTTTCTTGAGGCGCAGAAAAGCGTCGGCGTGCTCATCGACGACATCGTGCGCTTCATCGACGGCCGCATTCCGGAGTACGAGTCGAACAACCGCGGCTATCTCACCGTCGCCATCGGCTGTACCGGCGGCCAGCACCGCTCCGTCTACATTGTCGAGCGCCTGGCCGAGCGCTACGCCAAGCGTTTCCCCACCGTTACCGCCCGCCATAGCGGGCTTCCAGGGACAAAGTTTTATCGCCCGCCGCAACCGGCGGCTGCTAATAGCTGACGACCACCCCGCGGTACGAGCGCCGCGCGCACGCTAGCTGTTGCGATGCCGATGCAAACCCGCGTCCAAAGCGCCCAGCAGTGATTTTGATCTTGACAATGCATGCATATACATGTATGTTAATGCTATGAAACTACAATCCCTCCCCTGCTATTGCGCGACGCTACGTCAAGCGGCACGAGCGATAACCACGCTGTATGAAGGCGTCCTCGCCGATAGCGGCCTGCACGCCACGCAATACACAGCTTTGCAGGTATTGAAGAGAGCTTCGAACCTGACGACGACGGAACTCGCCGCTGCCATCGGCATCGACCAGACCACCGCGACGCGCACCCTGGCTCTGGTTAAGAAAATCGGACTCGTCGTGGATGCACCGGGCAGTGATCGTCGCGAGCGGCGCTGGTCGTTAACCTCAGCGGGCGAGACGACTCTGCGGAAACTGAACCCGGCGTGGGAGGCGGCGCAGCAGGCCTTTGAGAAGCAGGTGGGCCGCGCCGACGCCGCAGCATTAAAAAAAGCCTCTTACCTTGCCGCGAGCAAGCTGGCGGCGACTTAGCGCCGTCTGCAAAAGGGCAACTAGCACACATGCAAGCCTATGAATTCGATTTCCATTTATTTCATGTTATTACATGCATATACATGTACTACTGAGCATCGATCCTAGCCACACTGGAGAGCATTTATGAATATCGATCTGCTGGCTTCTTTGACTCTTGCGGCACAGGCACTGCTGCTGCCAGCAATCCTGGTATTCAGCAGTCGACTCGACGGCACTCACCGTGCAGTCGTCTTGGGGATAACCACTGGCTGGTTGCTGCTGGTGGCAACTCTTGCGGCCGTGGGCTTCTTTTCCGCCAGTGTGTATGGCACCCCACTCGTTGGGATTGCATTTGCCCTGCCCGTCATAGCCGTTCTTCTGCTGCGCGCGCGTTCCAACACTGTGCGCGCTCTGATCACGACCATACCCTTAACTATGCTAGTGGCGGTGCACGTCGGTCGATTGCTGGGTGTGGAATTCCTGCTCATGCAAGCCGCAGGGCGTCTGCCGTCAACCTTTGCTTTTGAGGCTGGATGGGGTGACATCATCGTGGCGAGCGCTTCATTGCCGCTGGCATTCGCCGTACAACGTAGATTGAGCGGTTGGCGCGCCTGGGTTCTCGTATGGAATTGTGTCGGTGTCGCCGATCTCATTGCGGCCGTAGTCCTCGGCGCAGGATCTGCCGCAGGGTCCCCGACCCGCTTCATCTACGAGGAGCCGAGCAGCGCCCTGATGGGAGCTTTGCCCTGGTTTCTCATACCCGGATATCTGGTGCCGTTGTATTTGGTCAGCCACCTGGCGATATTCTTCCGGTTGTTGAGCGCCGATCAATCGAGGTTGCCCGCTGCGGCCTATACAACCTGAATGGCCGCGACACCTGAGGCTGCCACTTTGAAGGTAGTCAACGTGCCAAGGCACCGGCGCTTGATGCTCAATCCACTGGAGGAGATCGGGCGTCACGCGTCGGAACCCGGGGTATGCTGCTTCTTTGGGTGCGCGGGCTTCAAAAGGGTGGCATACCGCACGCCGCCGGGCTCGCTCATTCGCCATGATCCAAGCGCGACCGCGCAAATGACCGAACACGAGGTAATTGCATGCCCACTCGATTTCAGCTCCGCCGCGGTCGACACCGATTATCGCCGCATCAGCCAGTTACGGTCTGTACGCTTGCGAACGCACGTCTCAATAATTCGGCAAGACACCGAGCTGCGACGCCTTACAAATCCGGTACTATCACCTCATGAAACCGAACCTCAGTGATTCGCGAGTGCGGCCCGCGGGTTCCACCGCACCGTCGGCCGGATCCGAGCACGCGCAGATCACCGAGAACATCGCGGCCGTCCTCGAGTTCTATACGCGCGAAGACAAAAAGATCAGCCGCTCGCAGAGAATTGTCGAGCGCATCAGTCTTTTTGCCGGGCAGCCGGTTTTCCTCGCATTCATTCTGCTGCTGGTCGCTGCCTGGATGCTTACCAACGTGGTGTTGCGTCAAATGGGGATGCGCGACTTCGACCCGGCGCCGTTTTTCGGGCTACAGGGAATTCTCGGATTGGGCGCATTGCTGACTGCGACCATCGTTCTCATCAAACAGAACCGCGCGGCGCGCCTCGCCGAGCAACGCGCACACCTCGATTTGAAAGTCATGCTGTTGACAGAGCAGAAGACCGCCAAGCTCATCGACCTCATCGAAGAGTTGCGGCGCGACATGCCCAACGTCAAAAACAGGGATGACCCTGAGGCGGCGGCTCTGCAGCAGTCGATGAATCCGGACCAGGTACTCGCGGCCCTCGATGAGCGCAGCAAGCCCGAAGAGCGATTGAAGCAGGCTGCCGACGGCAAAGGCGCGGCCGCCAATAAATAGTCTGGGGTCAGTCGGGCGAGCCGGGGTATCGGGAATGATAATCCGTCACGTCCAAAAGCCGGTCATGACCCATTGGTAGATGCTCAATAGACGTAGATTTTGATAAAGGCGGGGACCAGACATGTCCCTGGGAAATCGACGTGCCTGTAGACAGCGGCAACGAATCCACCGCTGACGCGCCGCGAGCAGCATCCGCGCCGCCCGGCTGCCGGGACGCCGCGGATGTGTTCATCAGCTACGCAGCGGCCGATAAGGCTGCTGCCGATTGCGTTTGCGCGGCACTCGAAGGCGACGGCGTCGCCTGCGCGTTCAGCTCTTGCGCTCGTGTGATTCGCGGTCGTGATTGTGCGTATCACGTTCCTTCCTTGTCGTGTTCCATACTGCCACGTCCCAGCAATTGTGGATGCCGACAAATAGCAGCAGCAGCGATACCGCAGCGACAACATATAGGCTTCGTTCCGGCCAAGGCGAGATGGTAAACGCCATGGCGAGCAGCGCTCCGTAGGCAAGCGCCGGCAATATCGCGTGGCCCAGCCAGTCCTCGAGCACGGGAACGTAGCTTTTGGCGACCTGTTTCACTTGCACTGTGATGATTCCGATGTAGACAAGGCCTGCAATACCGCCAGCTCCTAACCCGATGCTCAAAATCGTCACGCTCACGTGGGGCATGTTCAGGAATGCAGCCAGTGCCAGTACTGCGCCGAAATGCACGATCGTTGGTGTGACAAAGGTGCGTAGCCCTACTGCACTCGCGCGCTGATTATCCGAGGCCAGCGCGATGACGACGAACGTGAGCCCGGTGAGCCCCGCCGCCGCCGATCCCGTGATGACGTAGAAATTCGTCCAATCGGCAAGCACTGCCAGCGCCATCGTGCACCTCCGCCGCGATCGCCCGAGCCCATGAGTCGATCGACGCGCCTGGGTTCAAGCCATAATGCTCGTAACGATACGCGTCGGGCGTGCAATCGTCTCGGGGGAGTCCACGATCGGGTCCCGACAGAACTATCTGCTCTCCGGGACCTGCAGTGCTCTTGTCCCCTGCGTCACTTCTGCCGCTGTGATCTGCGACGTCAGCGGCTCGCCCTTCATGAAGGCCATGAGAGTCTCACGCGCTTCCATGGCGTCCTTGTAACCGAGCTCAATGAGCTCGCGGGTGTAGCCTGATTCAAACATGAGGTAGCTTGAGAGCTGGCTGCCAGCGGTGTCGCCTCTGCCGCCGATCACCCTGAGGAGAGCCCGCAGGCCGCGCGGCATCTCGTGCGCGTGGCGCGCGGCGATCTCGCGCGGATCGACGCTCGGAGCCAACATGAGGGTCTCGACGTTGCGCAAGCCGCGCGCCGCCTCGGGCGCCGCGCGCACCAGATCGTTGATACGCTCGCACTGCTCGAGGTCGCCGAAAATCTGATCGGTAAAGAGCGTATCGAGCATGTAGCCCAGGATCTGACCCGGTGTCGGCATCGCGGGCGCCGCACGCGACTCGGCGACGCCCGCATCCTCGCGCGCCCGTACGCCGATGATCAGCAGGCGCTGCGCACCCAGGTGGATTGCGGGGCTCATGGGATTCAGCTGACGCATGGCCCCGTCGCCGAAATACTCGTGCCCGAGTGGCATCGGCGGAAACAGCAAGGGAATGGAGACGCTTGCCATCAAGTGATCGAGGGTGAGACGCGCACGCCTGCCGACGCGTTGCACGCGGCTCCACTCCTGTATCGAATCGACACCGTCGTAGAATGCAACCGAATGGCCGCTGTGATAGCTCGTCGCGCACAGCGCAAGAGCCTGCAGATGGCCACGCTCGATACTGCGGCGCACGCCGGACCAATCCACATGCGCACTCAAGAGCTCGCGCAGCGGAGTGTTGTCGAGCATCGACTTCGGAGGCGCGGCCATGGTCCCGCCGGACACAAGCGAGAAGAGCCAGTGCAGGCCCGCGCGCAGCATGTGCCAGGGGTCCACGCGAAACACCTGTTCGGCGCGGAAATTGGCCCACACCTCTTCGAGACCGGCGACGGCACGCCGCCACTGATGGGCCTCGGCGGCCAGCACGCCTGCAGAGACCGCGCCAGCAGAGGTACCGACAATGATGGGAAAGGGGTTGCGTGCGCGCGGCAGCAGCTCTGTAAGCGCTCTCAGCACGCCGACTTGATAGGCCGAACGCGCACCTCCGCCGGTCAGCACGAGCCCAACCACAGGACGGAGGGCTCTGCGGCGCTCCGTGACGGTGAACTCCGCTGTTAGACCGTCATCCATAGATGCGACATAACAAATTCAAACGGCGCACTCCCGCGCAGTTGGGTACAGGCTATCGCGTTTGCGGCTGCAACAGCAGGCGGTGTTGCACAGATCCTGGAAGAAAGGGCAACGGTTTGCCCGCCGCCCACGCGTCGAAACCCGCTCGATAGTAGGCCGACAAGGGGTGGCCACTCTGCCCGCCCGCGATGTGCAGATAGCCCTCCTCCTCGTGACCTGGAGAGACCGCAAAGCGCTCGGAGGCGCCAAATGCGCCGTCCTGCACGCGCGGCATGTCGTGATCACCCGGAAGTTCGAGACTCGGCATGTCAAACAGGCGTCCAATATAGGGCAGCGCCCCCGATAGCGGATGGCGAATGCGCACGACGCGACGCTCGCCCCAGGTGCAGCTGGCAAGATCAGTGCACACCGCGGTGAGCGCAACGATGCTGGCATCGATCTGCCCGAGCAGCAGTTCGCGCCAACTTGCATAGTCCGGTGCGAGTTTGTCCGGCGGCCGCGCGCTCACGAGCTGCCACAGCGTCTCTTCGAACTGATCAGGTGGCGCCGCTTCCTCCGGAAAGCCGATTGCCTCGAGGCTCATGCGCCATACGGTGCGCTCGGTCTCGTCACGAAACTCACGCACCAGGCGATAGCCGACCGAGTCGACGCTGGCGCGCGCATTCCACTCGGCGATGAAGCGCTTGAACTCTGCGCGCCGTGGATGATCTTGCAGCGCCTGCGCGTCGAGGAGCTCGAGAATGAGACCGCGCCAGCGGCCGAGGAAGACGGCGCGATCATCGAGCTGCACACGCAGCATGTCGGCGGGAGTCGCGGGCTCTTGAAGGCCCGCCAGATCATCACGGATCTGGCGCGCGCGCGCGCCAAGATCATAGTCAGCGCCGGTGGCGGTCTCATCCGCGCCCAGCAACGCCTCATCGCGCGGATCGTCGATGGGGCGCGCGTTGGCCGTCCACAGCCGCCCGGATGCGGGGTCAAGGAGATGCGGATGTTCCGCCGCGCCGGTCCACGCTCCCCTTCCGGTCAGGCGTTCGGGACCTGAATCGAGCGGGATGCGCCCGAAAACCGTCCACGCAATGTGTCCTTCGCGGTCGCCGACGACGAGGTTTTGATGCGGGATGCCAATGCTGGGCGCAAGCGCGAGAACCTCGTCGACCGACTTCGCAGTCTCCATGTTCTCAAGGTTGAAATTGGTGGCTTCGGGCAGCTGCGCAAGCCAGCGCGCGAACCAGCAGCTCTTTTCCGCGGGGTGCGCCTGCAATAGCAGTCCTAAGGACCCGGACCTCACGGGCCATACGACGCTTTCGCCGCCGCGCACGCGAATTTCCTCCCGGGCGACCGTCAGCGCCATCGCCCCGTCGGCAGTGCGCAGCTCGGCATCGGTGACGGACAGGCATTCGACGGGCTGCAAATCGAGCCACTTGCCGTAGCTGTTGGTAAATCCCCAGGCCACGTGGCCATTTGAGCCTGCGACGAGGAGCGGTGTGCCGGGAAGCGTCACGCCATTCAAATCAAGTGCGGGACCGGTAGCGCCTGCGGCGGTGCGCAGTCGCGCGCGATACCACACGGCGGGCACGCGCAGATTGAGGTGCATATCGCTTGCGACGAGGGCAGCGCCGGTCAGCGTCAGGCGGCCGGCGAGCGCCCAATTGTTGCTGCCTGCATCGGCGCGGTGCGCGAACCCATCACTTGCGGAAGGCTGCGCTGCCGCCATGCGAATCCCAAGGCTCTCCGAAGGGGAGAAGGTGACCTTCTGTGCGGCCGCCATGCCATTGGGACTGTCCCACGATGTCCGTGAGGGATAAAAAAACTTGAGCGCGCACTTCCACTGCGGCGCGCATTCGGGTCCTGCGAGCCTCTCATTGATCCTGCGCTTCACGAGTTCGCGCTCGAAGCCGCCGTATTGCAGATCCCACCACATCGCATAGGAGACGAGGACCGTGTCCTCCGCGCGCCACGGCACGGGCGCGGCACCCAGGAGCCAATACTCCCAGGGCCGGCTGCGCAGACCCGCAAGCGCAGCATTCACGCCGCGCGTATAGGCGGCAAGCAGCGCGCGCTGCTCGGGCGTCGCCTCCTGCACCACGGCGGCCGCAAGATGGCGAAAGCGGAAATTGCGCGCCTTCTCATCCTGCTCGAGCGCGACAGCGCCGAAGAGCTCGGAGAGCTCGCCCCCCGCGAGGCGCCGCGACAGGTCCATCTCAAAGAACCGGTCCTGGCCGTGCACGAAGCCCGTGCCGTAGGCAAGATCAGCGCGGTCCGCGGCGCGTACCGTCGGGATGCCGAGAGCATCGCGCTCTATGGTCACGGCGGATCCCAGCCCAGGTGCCGCGATCGTCCCATCGAGCGCCGGCAGCGACGCGTGCAGCACGGCGTACGCCAGAGCGAGCGGTAACAGGACGAGGAGCGCACAGCCGAGCGCGATGAATTTGACGGTCCGCCGGGTTATGACGGGCACCTGGGAGCTCAGCCGTCAGTCGAGCGCGACTTTCAGGATCTGCATTGAATTCGTGCCGCCTTCCACCCCCGACTGCTCCCCCTTGGTGAGGATGACGAGGTCGCCGCGCTCGACCAGCCGCAGATCAAGCAGGCGCGCGAAGATCGAGTGGTACAGGTGCTCGGTGGTTGTGGCGGCGCGGACATCGAAGATGACGGGGTACACGCCCCGATACAGCGTCACCCGGCCGCGCGTCGCCTCCTGCCCCGTGAAAGCGTAGATCGGAATGTCCGCTCTGATGCGCGACATGAAGAGCGGAGTGGCGCCGGACTCGGTGAGCGCCACGATCGCCCGCACCTTCATGTGATTGGCGGTGTACATGACCGCCATCGCGATCGCCTCTTCACTGCCGGTAAACACCTTCTCGACACGGTGGCGGGTGCTGGTGTGCATGAGCTCGTATTTTTCGGCGCCTTCAATGACATCCGCCATCGCGCGCACCGCTTTGACGGGATAACGGCCCATCGCCGTCTCGGCCGAGAGCATCACGGCATCGGTCCCGTCCATGACGGCGTTCGCGACATCGCTCACCTCAGCGCGCGTCGGCACCGGATTCTGGATCATTGATTCCATCATCTGCGTCGCAGTGATCACGACGCGATTGCGCAGACGCGACTCGTAGATGATGGTCTTCTGCAGACCGGTGAGCTCTGCGTAGCCCATCTCGACGCCCAGATCACCGCGCGCCACCATGACGGCATCAGACGCCTCGACGATGCCGGCGAGATTGGTGATCGCTTCCTGACGCTCGATTTTCGCAACGATGCGCGCCGCGCCGCCGGCACTGCGCACCATGGCGCGCGCTCTTGAGATGTCGGCGGCATCGCGCGCGAAGGACACGGCAATGTAGTCGATGCGCTGCTCGGCGCCGAAGCGGATGTCGTCCTTGTCCTTATCCGAGAGCGCTGGCGCGGAAATCCCCCCGCCCTGACGATTGAGCCCCTTGCGATCCGAAAGCTCGCCTCCCAGGCGTACCCGGCATTCGATGCGCGTGCCTTTGACTGCGACGACATCGAGCACGATCTGTCCATCCGCGAGCAGCAGTGCATCGCCGGCGCTGACGTCCTTCGGCAGGTCCTGATAGGCGACGCCCACCTCATCTACCGTGCCCGCTTTCGGAGCGAGCGCCGTATCGAGAGTGAACGGGCGTCCTTCCTCCAGGCGCACGGGTCCGTCGCGGAATCCCTCGATGCGAATCTTGGGTCCCCCCAGATCCATGAGCACCCCGATCGAGCGGTCGGCGCGCTTCGCGGCCGCGCGTACCTGCTCCAGGCGGCGCAGATGATCTGCCTGCGTACCGTGGGATGCATTGATGCGCGCGACATCCGCGCCTTCCTCAACCATGCGGTCGAACACGGCCGGATCGTCGGTCGCAGGACCCAACGTAACCACGATTTTCGTGCGCCGTAAACTGATCATCCGCGTGCCCGCGCTTCGAGTATGGCCACAGCGGGCAATGTCTTCCCCTCGACGAATTCCAGAAAGGCGCCGCCGCCGGTGGAGATGTATGAGATGCCGTCCTCGACACCGTACTTTTCGATGGCGGCGAGAGTGTCGCCCCCGCCTGCGATGGAGAACGCTTTGCTTTGCGCAATCGCGTTGGCTATGGCGCGCGTGCCTTCGCCAAACTGTTCGAACTCGAACACGCCGACCGGGCCGTTCCACACGATGGTGCCCGCCCCATGCAGAAGCTCACTGAAGCGCTCGGCCGTGTCCGGCCCAATATCGAGAATCATTTCGTTGTCGCGCACTTCGTGAATGGGGCGCACGTCGGCGTGCGCGGTCGCGGCGAACTCGCGCGCCACGACGACGTCGGTGGGCAGCGGGATGTCGGCGCCGCGGGCACGCGCCTTGGCAAGGAGAGCGCGCGCAACGTCGAGCATCTCCGCCTCGTGAAGCGAGCGGCCGATCTTGACCCCGGTCGCAGCGAGGAAAGTATTGGCAAGTCCGCCGCCGACGATGAGCATGTCCACCTTTTCCAGAAGCGCCTCGAGCACCGTGAGTTTAGTTGACACCTTGGAGCCCGCGACGATCGCAATGAGCGGCCGCGCGGGCTTCTGCAGCGCGCGCTCGAGCGCGATCAGTTCGCCGATGAGGAGCGGACCTGCGCAAGCGACCGGGGCGAATCGCGCGACACCGTGGGTACTCGCCTCGGCGCGATGTGCCGTGCCGAACGCATCCATCACGAAAACGTCGCACAACGAGGCCATCTGCCGCGCGAGGAGCTCGCTGTCCTTCTTCTCGCCCGGGTTGAAGCGCACGTTTTCGCACAGAACGGCGCTGCCCTGCGGACAGTCGACGCCGGCGAGCCAATCCTTGCGCAGCGCCACCGGCTGGCCCAGTAGATCGGACAGGCGCGCCGCGACCGGCGCCAGCGAGAACTGCTCCTCATAGACGCCCTCGGTCGGCCGCCCGAGGTGCGAGAGAATGAAGACCTTGGCGTGCTGATCAATGGCGTAACGGATCGTCGGCAGCGCGGCACGAATCCGCGCGTCGCTCGTCACCTCGCCCGACTGCACGGGCACATTCAGGTCCTCACGGATCAAGACGCGTTTGCCGCGCAGGTCGGCATCCGACATCCGCAATACGTTCATGCCGCCTTTGACCACGCGAGGGTCGTATCAAGCATGCGGTTCGAGAAACCCCATTCATTGTCGTACCAGGCACACACCTTCACGAGCATGCCGTCGATGCATTTGGTGAGTGTCGCATCGAAGATGGATGAGTGCGGATCGTGATTGAAGTCGACCGACACGAGCGGCGCCTCGTTATACGCGAGGATGTGGCGCATCGCGCCGGAAGCTGCCTCCTGCATGAGTTTATTGACTTCCTGCACGCTCGTGGCGCGCCGCGCCGTGAACGTCAGATCCACCAGAGATACGTTGATCGTCGGCACGCGGACGGAGAAGCCGTCGAGTTTGCCCTTGAGCTCGGGCATGACGAGTCCGACGGCGGCGGCCGCACCGGTCTTGGTCGGGATCTGCGACATGGTCGCGGAGCGTGCGCGGCGCAGGTCGGAGTGATAGACGTCGGTGAGCACCTGGTCGTTGGTGTAGGAGTGGATGGTCGTCATGAGCCCGGCAACGATGCCGATCTTGTCGTGCAGGACCTTGGCGACGGGGGCGAGACAATTGGTGGTGCAGGACGCGTTGGAAATGACGGTGAACGAGGACTTCAGGATTTCGTGGTTCACGCCGTAGACGATGGTGGCGTCGACATCCTCGCCGCCCGGCGCGGAGATCACGACCTTTTTCGCCCCGCCTTTCAAATGAGCGCTCGCCTTGGCGCGGCTCGAGAAGAGTCCGGTGCACTCGAGGATGAATTCGGCGCCAAGCTCGCCCCACGGCAGCTTGCTCGGATCGCGCTCCGCCAGCACGCGGATGCGATCGCCGTTCACCACCATCGCATTGCCGTCCACCTGCACTTCGCCCGGAAACTTCCCGTGGGCGGTGTCGTAGCGGGTGAGGTGCGCATTCGTCTGCGCATCGCCGAGATCATTGACGGCCACGATCTGGATCTCTTGGGTGCGCTTCGCCTCATAGAGCGCACGCAGGATGTTGCGGCCGATGCGGCCATACCCATTGATACCGACCTTGATTGGCATATTGACTCTCAACTCTTCAATAATTCTTCGACTTGCTTGACGATATTATCGGCGGTAAAGCCGAAGTGTGGAAATACATCGGACGCCTTGCCCGAAGCGCCGAACCGATCGATACCGAGCACGCGGCCCGCGGTGCCGACGTAGTGCCACCAGCCAAGCGTGGCGCCGGCTTCCACTGCCAAACGGCGCGCGACGGCTTTGGGGAGCACCGATTCGCGATAGGCTGCATCCTGAGCATCGAAAATATCGGTCGCCGGCATCGACACCAGGCGCACGCGCCGCCCGCGGTCGTTCAAGGTCTTGACAGCCTCAGCGGCAATTCCGATCTCCGAGCCCGTCGCAATCACGAGCGCCTCGGGCGCGCCGACGCACTCAATGAGCACGTAGCCGCCACGGCGCACCACGGCTTGCTGCTCGGCGCTGCGCGGCTGCTGCGGCAGCGCCTGGCGCGTGAGCACGAGCGCCGTCGGACCGGCGCGTTCGATGGCCGCGATCCACGCCACTGCGGTCTCGAGCGCATCGCAGGGCCGCCACAGGCTCAAGTTCGGCATGGCGCGCAGGCTCGTCAGGTGTTCAATGGGCTGATGGGTCGGTCCATCCTCCCCCAAACCGATGGAATCGTGGGTGTAGACCAGAATCACGCGCTGAAGCATGAGTGACGCCAAGCGCACGGCGTTGCGGGCATAGTCGGAAAAAACCAGAAACGTTCCGCCGTAGGGGATGAACCCGCCATGCAGCGCCATGCCATTCATCATCGCCGTCATGCCGAACTCGCGCACGCCGTAGTGAAAATAATGGCCGGAAAAGTCCGTCGGCGTGACCGCCGTGGTGTTCTTCTGCTGGGTATTGTTTGAGCCGGTGAGATCGGCGGAGCCGCCGAGGAGCTCCGGCAGCAAAGGACCGATCACATTTAAAGACGCTTGCGAAGTCTGGCGGGTTGCCAGTGGCTTGGACTCCTTAAGCGCCGCGGCGCGCGCCTGCGCTGCAATCTCGCTCCACGTCTTGGGCAGATCGCTACGCATGCGCCGCTCGAGTTCTGCCGCCAGCTGCGGATACGCCGCGCGGTAGCGGCCGAAGAGCTCGTTCCATTTGGCTTCCGCGGCGGCTCCGGCCTCGTGGTGATCCCAGGCCTCTTTGATCGACTCCGGGATCTCAAACGCCGGGTACGGCCAATTCAGAGTCTTGCGCGCGAGCGCGACTTCATCGGCTCCCAGAGCTTCGCCGTGCGCCGCCTTTGTCCCCTGGCGATTCGGAGCGCCAAAGCCTATGACCGTCTTGCAGCAGATGAGCGAGGGGCGCTCGGTTTCCGCACGCGCCGTCTTGATGGCTGCGGCGACGGCCTCGGAGTCCTCGCCGTCAACATGCGGGATCACGTGCCAGCCGTAGGCCTCGAAACGCTTCGGCGTGTCATCGTCAAACCAGCCTACGACCTTGCCGTCGATCGAGATGCCATTGTCGTCGTAGAAGCCGATCAACTTGCCAAGCTTGAAGGTGCCGGCGAAGGAGCAAGCCTCGTGAGACACGCCCTCCATGAGGCAACCGTCCCCCATGAAGACATAGGTGTGGTGGTCGACCACGTCCAAACCCGGGCGGTTGAATTCGAGCGCGAGAAGCTTCTCGGTGAGCGCCATGCCGACCGCATTGGCGACCCCCTGGCCGAGCGGCCCAGTGGTGGTTTCGATGCCAATGTCGAGGTCATGCTCAGGATGCCCCGGAGTGCGCGAACCCAGCTGGCGGAAATTCTTGATCTCCTCGATGCCGAGCGGATAGCCCGTGAGGTAGAGCACCGCGTACAACATCATCGAAGCGTGGCCGTTCGAGAGCACGAAGCGGTCGCGGTCGATCCAGCGCGGATTGCCTGGGTTGTATTTGAGGACGCTGCGCCACAGGACTTCAGCCATATCCGCCATTCCCATGGGCGCGCCCGGATGCCCCGAGTTGGCGCGCTGCACGGCATCCATGGCGAGGGCGCGGATGGCGTTGGCAAGTTCACGGGGTGTGCTCATGAGTTCATTCCGGTGCGGCGGTGGCATGGCTGAAAGACGGCCCGGCATTTTCCATCACGCGACCCACGTGCGGCAATCACACTCTGCAGCGCGCGCCTGTCGTGGGTGACAGACATGCGCGTGGCCGGCTTCACAATATCCGCCCAGGCGACGCGCACTGCGTCACTACGCTTCATGTGAGCATTCTTGGCTTGACCCAGTTCACTTTGAGCGGCGCGAACTTTTGTTACGCTTTCCGACTACGCGAACTGCCCGGGGCGCCTGAATGTCGTATCGCATATGAGCCAGCTGCGTCTCATACAGTTTACCGATCCGCACCTGTACGGCAGCGAAACCGAGTCCCTGCGCGGCGTACAGACGGCACCGGCGCTCGCTCAGGCGCTCGCACAAGCGCGGGCGCGGCATTGGCCGGTCGACGCGGTGCTCGTCACCGGCGACATCGTGCAGGATGATCCGGCCGGGTACGCTCATTTCCGTCGTCTCTTCAGGAATGCCGGGGTTCCTGTGTTATGTATTCCCGGCAACCATGACGACCCCGAGGCCCTGCGGCGCGAGCTTGCCTGCGACCCCTTCGTCGTCGGCGGCCGGATCGATTTCGGGCCGTGGCGCGTCGTGCTGCTCGACACCTGGGTGGCGGGCTCCGCCGCGGGTCGCCTGAGCACGCAGAGTCTGGCGCAGCTTGATCAGGCGTTGCGCACGGCCGAAGGACGCCATGCGCTCGTGTGTCTGCATCATCATCCGGTCAGCATGTCGAGTCATTGGCTCGATGAGGTGGGCCTTGAGAACTCCGAGGAGTTCTGGCGCGTCATCGACCAGCACCGCAACGTGCGCGCCGTGGTGTGGGGCCACGTGCATCAAACCTTCGACCAGCTGCGCGGCGACGTGCGGTTGCTCGCGACTCCTTCGACATGCGCACAATTTATGCCGGGGTCGAAAGAATTCGCAATCGACACGCTACCGCCCGCGTACCGCACACTTCAGCTGCGGGCGGATGGTACTCTCACCACCGAGGTCGTGTGGATAGATCAATGCGCCGCTGGCTCCTCATCGTCGGTCTCCTCGGCTGCCTAGACGCACAGGCTCAAAGTCCCGTCTGGTCGATCAAGGGCGCGCATAACACCGTCTACCTCGCAGGCTCCGTGCATCTTCTGAAGAAGGACGACATGGGCCTGCCGCCCGCGTTC
>Ga0209006_10001748_pt1 | contig 19691 bp, 13 predicted proteins | sample JacPin_JW_Ref_O2_FD_188567 | JGI IMG/M metagenome (GOLD analysis project Ga0209006, IMG submission 188567) | Forest soil microbial communities from Algoma, Ontario, Canada - Jack Pine, Ontario site 1_JW_Ref_O2 (SPAdes) (version 2) | ecosystem: Environmental > Terrestrial > Soil > Boreal...
ACAGCGCCCCACAGACGCAGGCCGACCCCGACCCCCCGCCACCCGAGGAGCAGCGCAACTGGCCAGTGCGGGCCGCCGAGCGCGTCGTGGCCGCCGATAACGCCTCCGGCGTCGTCTACGGGATCATCGTCATCGGCGCGCTGCTCGCCGCCGAGAGCGGACAGCACGAGACATACCTCGACACCGTCCTATCCACCGTCATCGCCGCAGCGCTCTACTGGCTCGCGCACGCCTACTCCCACATGCTCGGCGCTCGTCTCGAGCGCCAGGAGCGCCTCAGCGCCACCGGCCTCGCGCAGGCGATCGCCACCGACTGGGCGATCATGTGCGGCGCCGCGCTGCCGCTGCTCGCGCTGCTGATCGCCTGGGTTGCCTCGGCGCCGCTGCACAGCGCCGTCACCGCCGCCCTCTGGACTGCGATCGCGAGCCTCGTCGCGTTTGAGCTATTCGCAGGCATCCGCGCTCAGGACACGCCGCGCGAGCTTGCGCTCGACGTGGCAGTCGGCGCCGCCATGGGAGTGGGAATCCTGCTGCTGAAGATCGTCCTGCACTAGGTCAGGCTCGGCCGGCTTGCAGGCCGGCGCAGGACCGCGCCGCATCCCCCTCCACGCCGTTCCGGCACACCGCGACAGTTCGGTGTAGACAAAAGATCGCTGACATGGAATGATCCCCTTTGCCATACCAGATGACAGGGGTCAACTGGTCGGAAAGACAGTCGGAGAGAGGAATATGGCACCGAGGGGAACATCGTCGTTGTCGGCGCACGGGCGCGCGAAGCGCCCCAAGAAGGGGGCCCGCGAATCGTCCACACCGATCGCCCCCTTGTACAAGCGCCTGCCGCATGGGCCACACCGGATGGACCGCAACCAGGTCGTGATGCACCAGCGCAGGCGCATCCACGGAGCGCTCATCGAAGCGATCGCTGAGAACGGCTACGAGGACACGAGCATCAAGCAGATCGTCGGTCTCGCAGGCGTCTCCCGGCGCGCCTTCTACGAACAGTTCGCGAACAAGGAAGAGTGCTTCCTCGCCACCTTCGACCTGATCGTGCGCCGCGACCTCAAGTTGATCAAACAGGTCTACCTCGCCTCCGACGGACCCCTGGAAGAGCGCGCACGAGCTGTCTTCCAGCGCTTCGCCAAGAGCACCGCCGAGGAACCCAACGCCACCACGCTCGTCGTCGTCGAGGCGCAGCGCGCCGGGCGCGCGGGGGCGATGCGCCTGCGCCGCGCAACCGGCGCATGCGAGCAGATGCTCGCGCACAGCTTCGCCCAAGCGCCAGACTCAAAGGCGCTGCCGATGCCGATCATCAGGGGCATCGCCGGCGGCCTGCACGGCACCGCCGCTTCGTTCCTCAGCGAGGAGCACCGAACGCGGGTGGACCTCGCCGAGGAGCTGCTCAACTGGACGCTGCTGTTCCAGACCCCCGAGGCCGACCTGCTCAGCGAACGTATGGCCGCCCGCCTGAGCACGCGCATGCGCGAGATCTCAGCAACCTACGGCCATGGTCTCAACGGTGCCGAACCGCCGCCTCGCGACGAGCGCGCGCGCCTCTTGCAGGGCATCCTGCGGCTCGTCACGCGCGAGGAATTCCGTAACCTCAGCGCGCCACAGATCGCCGAGGAGGCGAACGTCCCAGTCGAGGTCTTCTGCGAGCTCTTCGACGGCAAGGACGGTAAGGAGCGGTGCTTCCTCGAGGCACTCGAGAACATCTCAGACCAGCTGCTCAAGATCACCGCCGACCCCGAACTCGTCGGCGGGGACTGGCCGCGCGCCGTGCGCCGCGTGCTCGGCGAGCTGATGCGCTACCTCGCAGAGCACCCGCTGCATGCGCGCACGCTCGCCCAGGAGGCGTTCTTCTCCGGCAGCCAAGCGCTCGAGCGCACCGTCGAGCTCTCCAGCGCGATCGCCACGCTGCTCACCGAGGGCGCGCCCAACAAGCCGCACGGCGCGCTCACCGCCGACGCCGTCGCGGGCGCCATCTGGCACACGATCCGCTGTCAGGCCTCAGCCGGGCGCATCCAGCTGCTCGCCGCGCTCTCCGACCACGTCGCCTATGTCGTGCTCGCGCCGTTCATCGGCGCGCACGCGGCCGTCGAGATTGTGACCGAGGACAGTCCGCGCTAGCGACGCCTGCGCCCGATGCGCTCGGCGAAGTGCGTGAACACGACCCCCACCAGCAGCGAGATCACGATCACGATGATCAGCGGCGCATGACCTGAGCCCACGATCCAGTCGACCTTCACCTGGTTCAGGTTCAGCACCGCAAACGCAATCGCCAGCGCCGCCAGCAGGATCGGGAAGACTGCCTTGACGCGCTCGGAGGTCTTGCGCCGTTCGCGTGGTTTGTGCTTGCCCGAAGGCGGGGTTGGAATCTGTGCTGATGGAGCGGACATTCGGCTGTGTATTGATCGTACCCCCTTGCGGGCGCGTCCTCGCAGATGTTCTGCTTTAAAAGTTCTGTATAGCTGTATAGCTATGGCTATACAGCTATTTCTCCGCCGGTACGGACGTCGGGTTCCTGGTGGCGGTCTGGGTGTATGCGGCGCGCCGCCTGCTCACGCGATCGGAAAATCGAAGTACGTGTCGGGGTAAGGCTCGTCTCTCAGCGTGTAGTGCCACCACTCGCGCTCGTATGAGCTGAAGCCACAGGCCTCCATGATCGCGCGCAGCGATTGGCGGTTGCGCGCCTCAACACGCGTGACCCCCTCCGCGCCGTGATGCGAGATCGCATCCATCAGGTCGTGCTCGCCGCCCATGCCAGCGCGTTCGCCGCTCGCCAGGTGGAAGAGCGTCAGGTCGACGGCACTGCCTCGGCTGTGGCCCGAGCTGGCTGCCACGTACCCCTTCTCGAACATGTCAGCCCTGCGGATATTGGGATAGTGGCGTGGCTTCGTGCGGCCGTCCTCCGGCTCCTGCGACCAGCGCACGAAGGCATCAACGGCGCGTTGCGGGCGATAGCCGTCCCAAAGGAGCAGGCCGAAGCCTCGGGAGGCGGCCTCTGCTCGCGCTCTGTCCAAGGCTGCGCACAACGGTCTCGTGCCGACGATGCGATTTGCCACGTATCCGTCCACGGGCTTGCCCGTGAAGTTGTCCCACGTCGCGTACTTGGCATCCCAGTGGATTGCCTTCACGTACTCATCGACGAAGACGAGCTGGTCGTTCATCGTCGGCTTTCTGCCAGTGCCGAGGCCACCAACCGGTCGATCACCTCGGCGCGCGAGACTCCCGCAGCCTGCATCATCCTCGGGTAGCGGCTGTAGGAGGTCATGCCGGGCAAGGTGTTCACCTCGTTGAGCACGACATCCCCGTCCTGCGTGAGGAACATGTCCACGCGTGCGAGTCCGCTGCATCCCAACACGCGATATACGGCCTTTGCGGTCTCCTCGACGAACGAGCGCGACTCCGCGGAGATGTCCGCGGGAACGATCACCTCTGAGTTATCAGAACCGCGTTCAGGGTCGCTCTCCTGATGGATCCTGAAGAAGCCGTGGGAAAGGGAGATCTGGTCCAGCGCGCCTGCGACGACGTTCTGGCCGCTGCCCAGAAGCGCACACCCGACCTCGCTGCCGAGGACGGCCTCCTCGATCAGCACCTTGGAGTCGAACTGTCTTGCCGCCTGCAGCGCGCGCGGCAGCTCGTCTTTCCCGCGCACCTTGCTCACGCCGAAGGAGGAGCCCGAACGGGCCGGCTTCACGAACACGGGATAGCTCAGCCGGGCGGCATCGACTTCTTCCTCCGCGGTGACCGTGAAGAACTTCGGCGTGGCGATCCCCGCGTCCCCGGCGACGATGTAGGCGAGGGACTTGTCCATGCACAGAGCCGAGCTCTGGATGTTGCAGCCGACGTAGGGGATGCCGGCGAGCTCGGCCAGGCCCTGGATCGCGCCGTCCTCGCCGAGCGTTCCGTGCAGGACGGGAAACACCAGATCCAAGCCAATCGTCTCGTAGCGCTCCCGCTCCAGAACGAGCAGCCCGCGGACGCGTCTGTCCGGTGAGAGAACGGCCGGGCGAGTGCAGCCGTCTTCCCAACCTGGACGGGGAGCATCGCAGAGCTTCCAGGCGCCGCTCTTCGTGATCCCGATGTAGAACGGCTCGTACTTGTCTTGATCGAGGTGCCCGGCGAGCTCCTGCGCTGATTTGACGGAGATCGGATGCTCCTCTGAGCACCCTCCGAACACGACGCCGATCTTCAGCCTAGCCATGCCGGCGCCCGCTTTCGAAGCGCACGCAGCTGACGATCGTGCTCTCGGCCATGTCGCGCAGGGCGTGGTCTGTGTAGTAGGCGGTGTGCGGGCTGATGAGCACGCTCGGCAGCGCTTGCAGGCGCAGCAGGAGCGCGTGGTCAATCGCCTTGCGCGAGCAGTCCGCGTAGAAGATGCCCTCTTCGCCCTCGAGCACATCCAGCGCCGCGCCGCCCAATCTGCCGCTTTCCACGGCGCGCACGAGCGCGTCGGTGTCGAGCAGCGCGCCGCGGCCGGTGTTGATTATGTATGCGCCGTGCTTCATCTGCTCGATGCGTCGCCGGTCGAGCAGATGGTGCGTGTCTGCGCTCAGCGGGGTGTGGAGCGTTATGACATCGCTCTCACGTACCAGCTCATCGAGTGAGACCCACTCGCCGGCGCGCCCGGGAAGACGGTCATGGGCCAGGACGCGGCAGCCAAATCCACGCAGCCGCTTCGTCACCGCCGTTCCGATGCGTCCGGTGCCGATCACGCCGATCGTCAGATCGCGCAGCTCCTTCCCGCGGACGGCAGGGAGCCTGTAGTCATGGACCTCTGCGCGACTGACGATGGACTTGGCGCCACGCACAGCCATCAGCATCAGCATCAGCGTGTAGTCAGCCACGCTGTCTGGCGAATACGGCACGGTTGCAACGGAGATGCCGACGCGCTCGGCATATCTCACATCGAGATGGTCGCTGCCGATGCTCCTCGTGGTGATGTGCGTTACGCCCGCGTGGCTGAGCGCGAGCAGGGTGGAATTTGCGATCTGGCTCTTGTGGCCCACGCTGATGCAGCGATTGCCGCGCGCCAGCACGACGTTGCCTTCAGATACCGCCGCCCCGGTGATCGTTGGCACGACGCCGAAGCGAGGCGCGATCGCTTCGAACAGGACGGCCTCGTCGCGCCCGCACCCGTAGATCGTGATGCCCATCGCCGCGGCAGGAAATGAGGAGGAGCAGGCCGGCGGCGAGGCGGTGCCGTCGGCCGTTGGTGCTTGCGTGCTGTAGGTCATGCCGCCATTGAACGCAACGCGATGTTGCCCGCACGTATGGGAGTTTCGATATGCAGGCGATATGCATCCGCCGGCAGGACCAATCCCACTCGCTCGGCGCCGGGGTGCCCCCCTCGCTCAGTTCAGCGAGACGGGCGCTGCGGCAGGGATCAGCACGGTGACGCGGAGCCCGCCGGCGGGCCGCGGGGACAGGATGAGGGTGCCGTCGTGTGCTTGGGCGATGCTTTTGACGATCGCCAGGCCGAGACCCACGCCTGCGCGGTCGGGGCGTATGCGTTTGGTGGCGCGCTGAAACGGCTCGGCAAGCGTGGCAACCAACTCCGGGGGCAGGTGCTCGCCGGTGTTCTCGACGATGAGCTCCACGCTCTCGGAGTGAGCGCCGGTCGAGACCCATACGGTGCCCTGCTCAGACAGGTTGTGGACGATCGCGTTGTGCACCAGGTTCGTTGTCAGCTGGAGCAGAAGCGCGTGCGAGCCGATCGTGGGCGTCTCCTCGCCGGTGGTCTCGATCGTGACGCCGCGCGCTTCTGCCAGCGGGAGGAGCGTTTCGGTGGCTTCTTCTGCCATCAGGGACAGCTCGACATGTTCTCGGGTGAAGGACCGCTGGTCGGCGCGGCTGAGCAACAGCAGGGCTTCGGTGAGGTCGATCGCTCGGGTGTTGACCTCGTGGAGGCGGTCGACGAGCTCGCCGCCCGCGTGACTGGGATCGTTGCGCGCTACGTCCAGGAGCGTCTGGGTGACCGCCAGCGGCGTGCGCAGCTCGTGGGAGGCGTTGGCTGCGAATCGCTGCTGTTCGGCGACGTGTGCCTCGAGCCGCGCGAGCAGGCCGTCGATCGTGTCCGCGAGATCCTTCAGCTCGTCGCGGGGCCCTGAGAGCGCGAGGCGCTCGTTCAGGTTGCGCTCGGAGATCTGCCGGGTGCTCGCCGTCATCGCCCGCAGCGGGCGCAGGACCCGGCCCGCGACCAGCCAACCGAGGACGATCGAGACCGCCGTCATGATCGCGAGCACGATCACGGACCGCAGGAGCCCATGGTGCAGAGCGTCAGTCGAACGGCGGATGAGCTCGGCGTACCTGAGTTCGGTGGCGGCGTCCTGGGCGGCGGTCCCGTGCGTGGGCCCGTTCGCGACGATCAGGTTGACACCGGAGGCGCGGCGAAAGATCAGGTAGGTGGTCGCGAGCAGCACCACCCCGGAAACGACAAACAGGCCGCCATAGAGCAGGGTCAGGCGCAGGCGCACGGTCCGCGATGACAGGTGGAGCATCCGACGAGGGGCAAGCGCGGTGAGCGAGGGTCGCGCGATCCGCAGAAAGCCAGAGGCTCTATCCACGCTCGTCTCGCTCACACCCGGTGCCTGCAGGAGCGTCGATGCGGTACCCCACGCCGGCCACAGTGGCGATGATCCCGGGGGCACCCAGACGTTTGCGCAGCGCGGAGATCGTGATGCGCACGGCGTTCGTGAACGGGTCTGCGTTCTCATCCCACGCTCGCGCCAAGAGCTCCTCGGCGCTGACGACACCGCCTTCGGCAGCGACGAGAACTTCGAGCACGGCAAACTGCTTGCGGGTGAGCGCGACGTAGCGGTCGTCGCGGTAGACCTCGCGCCGGAACGGATCCAGCCGCAGGCCTGCAATCTCTCGCACGGGTGGCCTGCTGTGGGCACTTCTACGGCCGAGCGCTCTGAGACGGAGCACGAGCTCCCGGAGCTCGAACGGCTTCGTGAGGTAGTCATCGGCGCCCAGCTCGAACCCGGAGGCCTTGTCGTCGAGACGGTCGGCAGCGGTGAGCATCAGGATCGGCATGCCGCTGCCGGAGGCCACGATGCGCTTGGCGATCTCGTCTCCAGAAGGCCCGGGGATGTCCCGGTCAAGGACCGCGATGTCATAGGCGTTGACGCTCAGCAGCCCCAGAGCGGTCTCGCCGTCGGCAGCGATATCCGTGGCGATCGCCTCCAGACGTAGGCCATCGCGGATGGCCTCTGCCATATAGGGCTCGTCCTCGACGATCAACACACGCATGCTTCCGATGCTCCCACCCGGAACATATCGTCGGCGTATGGGAAACCGTGCTGCAAGCGCACTGGCGTGTGGCGCGGGCGGCGCTGAATACCATGGCCGGGATGCCTCGCAAACTCATCGCAGCGCTGAGCACCCTCATCCTGGGCGCCGGTGCGGGAGCCGCGCTCGGCGGCTGCGGCAGCTCGCAGACGAAAACCGAAACCGTCGCGGAAACGCCCACCGTCTCGGAGAGCGCCACCACCTCCAGCACGCAGACGCACGCGACCACCACTGCCAAAGCGCCCGCCACGACCAGCACCGCGACGACGAGCACCCCCAACAGCACCGCCGGTGGCGCGGAAGCGCCAGCGACCACGCGCACGGCTACCGAGCCCGCGTTCACACACGAAGAAAGCCAGTCCGAAGCGGCCAAAGAAGCCGTCTCCGTGCTCGAATCCCGGGGCTACACGCCCACCGAAACGGCCCTCTACCACCCCAGCCAAACGCTGCGTGTGCTGATCGGAACGCGCGCCGGCTCAAGCGACGGCTACGGCCAGCAGGCGTTCTTCTTCATCGACGGTCGCTACATCGGCACCGACACCAAGGAACCCAGCGCCACCGTCAAAGTGCTCTCCCAGAGCGACACCGAAGTCACGCTCGGCTACCCCCTCTACCGCCCCGGCGACGCCCTCGCCAACCCCACCGGCGGGCAGGCCACCATCCACTTCCAGCTCAACGACGGCAAACTCACTCCCAGCGGGCGCATCCCTCCGGCCAACTCGTCCACCGGGGTGAGTCGCAACTGAGAGGCCTGACCGCGCAGGGTCATTAAGTTGCCTGCTCAAATAGTGGTCTATATGTAGTGCAGTAGCAGTTATAGTGCGCTGTGTATGGATCATAAAGTCAACAAACGAAGCACCCCGATCCCGATTCGCCGCGCCCAACGAAACTTGGCGGACAGCGTCGCCACGTGGCGCAAGCTCCGCGGTCTGACGCAGGCTCAGTTGGCCGATCGCGCCGACGTCTCGCGAGGAGTGATCCATCGCATCGAGGCTGCCGACGGCGGCGTGAGCGTCGAGAACCTCTTGCGGATCTTGCGGGCGCTGGGCATTCAGGACGTTCTGACCGAGGCGTTGGACCCCCTCGCCAGCGACATCGGCCGGCTACGATCTGGCCAAGCTCTGCCCAGCCGCGTGCGACCGAAGAGCCTGACGGGCGATGGTTGATCAGCCGATCGAGGTGGATGTGCAGATCGCCGGGCTGGACGTCTCCGCCGGGCGACTCTGGACGCACCGGCACGGCCAGAGCGAATCCGCCACGTTCAGCTATCGAGACGAGTACCTGGAGCGCGCCGATTCCTACGAGCTCGATCCCGGGCTTGCGCTCTGGGAGGGTCAGCATCACACGGCCGTTGGCCAGTCGCTGTTCGGCGCGATGTCCGACTCCGCGCCAGACGGATGGGGACGACGGCTCGTTCGACGTGCCGAGGCGCAGCGCGCCCGCGACGCCGGAACGCAACGGCGCACACTCACCGAGGTGGACTTCCTGCTCGGCGCACGGGACGACCTGCGACAGGGCGCGCTGCGATTTCGCGCGCACGACAGCGGCCGATATCTCGCCGCAGACACCGAGGGCGTGCCCCACCTGGTGGGCCTATCACGCCTGCTGAACGCCGCCGAAGAGCTCGAACGCGACGAACCGACCGGCGAGGATCTGCGCCTACTCCTCCACGGCGGCAGCTCACTCGGCGGCGCGCGACCCAAGGCGCACGTGCTCGACAGCACGGGGCATGTCGGGATCGCCAAGTTCCCCTCCTCCCAAACCGACACTTGGGACGTGATCCGCTGGGAGTCTGTCGCGCTCACGCTCGCGGCGAACGCCGGAATCACCGTCCCTGAACACGAGCTGCACGTCATCGACAGCCGGCCTGTATTGGTCGTGCGTCGGTTCGACCGCGGTCCCGGGAGGCGCCTCGGCTACCTCAGCGCGATGTCGATGCTGCAAGCCAAAGACGGAGAGCAGGCCAGCTATCTGGAAATCGGTCAGGCGATCGAGGAACGTTCTCCCGACGCTGCAGCTGACTTGAGTGAGCTCTGGCGGCGGATCGTGTTCACAGTGTTGATCTCCAACACAGACGACCATCTGCGCAACCACGGCTTTCTCCGAGCGAGCACCGCGGGTTGGTCACTCTCGCCGGCTTTCGACTTGAACCCGAACCCCGAAGGCACGAACAACCAGCTGGCAACGGCGATCGACGAGACCAACGCAAAGGCGAGCCTCGCCACAGCCCTCGAGGTCGCCGATTCGTTCAGGGTCTCAGACGAGCATGCGCGCGAAATCGTGACCGAGGTGTCGGATGCGACTACGCGCTGGCGAGATGTCGCACGTGCAGCCGGCCTTGGCGAGCGACAGCTCGAGCAGCTGGAGCCGGCATTCGAGCATGAGCAGAGCGCCGCAGCACGCGAGCTCGTATCGTGATCGCATGAGCCAATCCGCGCTTCGCCGGATGGCCTGGACCGGTCGTCGTGTCTGAGCTCCAGCCCGGGATCGAGGCCTCGCAAGAGTTCGAGGTCGCCGGCATGCTGCTCACCGACGTCGGCGGCACACTCGGGTTCTCCGTGCTCTCCACGCCCGGCATGATCGGGATGATGGAGCGCACCGCCGCGATGCTCGTCTACCCGCTGCTCGAGGACGGCCGCGCGACCGTCGGCTTCGAAGTGTGCGTGAAGCACGTCGCCGGCGCCGCCGAGGGATCCACATGTGTCGCGCATGCCCGCCTCGAGGAGATCCTCGAAGGACGCAAGCTGCGCTTTGCCGTAGAGGTAACTGCCGAGGACGGCCGCACGATCGGTATCGGCACACACGAGCGCCGGGTGATCGACAACGGCAAGCTCCCGCCGGGCTGAGCGCCGCTGAGAGCGCTCCGGCTGGCGTCGGAGAACTCAGACGCCGTACGCGACGGCCGCCACGTGAGCCGGCCGCGCCTCGCCCCGCTCGACGTATTCACTCAGAATCGGCCAAGGCCCCAGGAGACTGCGAACGGCAGCGCTGCCGAGCACGCCGACGCACACGATGTCCGCCACGGTGAACTGATCGCCCAACAGCCACGTCTTCCCCTCGAGCGCCGCCGCGATCGCCTCCGCAGCCTCGGCGAAGCGTCCCGCCCCTGGGCTGTCGCTCACCCCATCGCGAGTGTCTGCGATCCACCGGTACAACCACGCCTCGAGCTCCGTCATGCCGAACATCACCCACTGGTACACGAGCGCTCGCGCCGACGATCCCACCGGCGGGATCAGGCCCGACTCCGGGTAAAGGTCGGCAAGCTGCATGCAGATCGCCGCGGACTCAAACATCATCGTGCCGTCGTCGAGCTCGAACGCCGGCACCCGGCCCAGCGGGTGACGCGCCCGATGCTCCGGAGCTCGCCGTCCCTCAGGAGTCACGCGCGTGGACTCGAACGGCGCACCGATCTCGTGCAGCGTCCACAGGACCCGGTTGGACCGCGTGCGCGGCATGTAGAACAAATGCTCCACGTGGCTCTTCCTCTCAACCGACTGCCGGAGACTGAGCCGCCACTGTAGAGCCATCCGCCGGTCCGGGCCGCGCGCACGGCACAAAAGATCCGTTCGCCGCTGCCGATAGCCTGCCGCGATGATCTCCCTCCCCCGGTTTCTGGGGGTGACGGCGGCGCTTGTGAGTGCTGTCGTCCTCGGTGCTGCGCTGCTGACCGCGACCGCGTACGCCGAAGGCAGCCCGTCGATCGGCCTCTCGGCGGCAGCGTCCGCGAGCGTTCTCTACGGCTCCAACGCCACCGTCACGCTCACCGCGTCCAATCCCGGCGCGCAGCCCTACGGCTACAACCTCAGCTATCGCGCCGTGCTGCCCGAAAACATCAGCTACGTCGCGGGCAGCGCCCACACCTCAGCCGGAGCCGTCGAACCGCAAACGATCGCCAACGAGCCGGAAAAAGGCAAGACCACGCTGATCTGGTCGAACGTGTCCGATCTCTCCCCCGGTTCCAGCAACGCCCTCAGCTTTGAAGTCAAACACAACACCTCGCACTTCACGATCGGGGGGAAATTCACCGTCGAAGCCGGCGCCTACGTCGCAGAACAGGCGCGCTACCTGCCCAAGTTCAGCGCCGCCGGCGCTCCCGAAGGCCCGTCCTCGACCTCCTTCACCGGCTTCGCCGTCGCATCCGCGACGACCACGATCACCGCCTTGAAGATCACGCAGGCCGAGGAATCGCCCCAGGGGCAGATCCTCCGCGGCGTGCACGACCACCAGGTCACCTACAAGATCACCGTCTCAAACACGAACGTCAACGCCACAGGCAAAGTCGTGGTCGAAGACTGGCTTCCCGCCAACCTGGAGTACCTCGGCTGCGGCGGCGCCGGTGCCGACCACACAACCGACGCACCGACCAACCCCGGCAGCGCGGAAGAGTACCCGGGGTCAGGGCCGATCCTCGTCGCCGCGCTCGGCGGCTGCCTCACCCCCACCGGCGTGGAAACGCTCACGACCGACCCGGACGGCGCGGAAGAAGCTCCTGACGCGCTCTACACGCACGTCAGCTGGAGCCTCGGCACGCTCGCCGCCGGGGAAACGCGCACATTCGAATTCCGCGCGGCCGTGCCGCTGCGCGAAAACACAGCAACGTGGACGGCCAAAGAACCGACTGTCTCGAGCGGCGAACAGGCGGCCAACCTGAACAACAACTCCGGTCCCGAGACGACCGACGGCGAGTCCGTCCTCACCTATGCCAAGGCAAGCGGCGAATACGACGAAACGACCCCCGTCTCCGCCGCCGGGCATCTCACGCGCGTCGCCAAGGACCTCACGATCGAAAAGAGCGCGAGCTCGAAAACGCTCGCCGAGGGCCAGGTCACGCTGTGGACGCTCACGCTGCACTCCTCCGAGTACCGCTACAACACCGCCGCCGTCGTCACCGACACGGTGCCCAACGGGCTGTGCCCGCTGAGCTCGGAAAACCTCACCAAAAGCAGCGAATGCGAACCGGACACCGCGCCGTCCTCGCCCTACGCAAGCGCCGTCGAAGAAGCCAACGGCACCTGGAAGCTCGTCTGGGATGAAGCCGGCGACAAAGCGCTTGCGAACATCGCCCCCAACGCATCGAGCACGATCACCTACGACACCAAGACCCGCACCCACTACCAGCACGAACACGTTCAGGCGGGACCGATCCTCGCGGATGACACCGTCACCAACAACGTGCTCGCCGAAGCGACTACCAATGTCGTCTGCGACGACGACACCGACTGCTCGAGCAAAGGCGAAGCGCCGATCAACCACGAACGACCGCTCCACGAACCGCTCTCCGCATCCTCGAGCGCCTCGCAGACCTCCGAAGGGCCGACGATCACCAAGGAAGTCGCCAAGTCGGGGACCGGCTGCCTGGGTGATGAATACACGACCTCAGCGCCCGTGTTTCACCCCGGCGACCTGATCTGCTGGCGGCTGACCGCTGCGTTCCCGGCGACGATCGACACCAAAGGGCTGAACGTCACCGACTTCCTGCCCGTCAACGACACCTTCGACGAAGCCTTCCAAGAAGACGGCGAAAAAGGCCAGGCGCGCGCGTCCGGCGACACGCTGCCGGGCACCACGTTCGACCACGCCGAAGCGAGCTCCAGCGAACCGGGCGGGACGATCGCGTGGAAACTGCCTGAAGAAGGCTATGTGAACAACGAACGACAGCGCTTCGAACGCGTCTACGCGACGATCGCGAAACTGCCCAAGGAAGCGACGCTCGACGAGCTACAGGGCAACCTCATGAAGTTCGCGAACGTCAACACCCCCGGGACGTCCTTCTCCTACCGCTCAGAAGCCGACTACAAACTCCAGTTCCCGCAGCTGAACATCGCCAAGCAGATCGTCGAAATCAACAAAAAAACGGTCACGCCGACGAGCACCGCGACGATCAAGGCCGACGACGAAGCGACGTTCGCGCTCAGCGTCAGCAACGCGGGGCAGCTGGAAGCTGACGGCGTCGAGGTGTGGGACGAACTCCCGGACGGCCTCACGTGCGCAGACATCAGCGCGATCTCCGCCAAAGGCGCATGCGTCTCCGGGCGGATCGAATGGGGAGAAACCAGCCTCGGCGAGGAAGAAGTGACGGTCGCGCGCGAAGGCGCCGCGGTCCTTCACTTCACCGTGCGCGTCCCCGCCACGATCGACCCCGACGACACGCTCGAAGACCACACGGGCGTCGTCAAGTACGAAAGCGCGACCAACGTCGGCGGGCAGTATCTCTACGTGCCCGCGGAAAACATCGACGCGCTGCGCGACGGCGAAGCCAACGTGCCCGCGGCCAACGCGCACGCGGCGTTGGAGACCGAAAACGTCAAACTCGAAAAGACGCACACGAGCTCGGTGATCGAACCGGGGAACACCGCAACGCAGGCCACGATCGGCGAGCAGGTCACCTTCGAAGTCTCCGTCACGATCCCCGCCGGCACCACGCTCAGCGGCATCGCACGCTTGACCGACCCCGCTCTGCCCAACACGCAGCTGACGCTCCAGGCGGGGTCCGTCGAAGCGCTCGTGAACGGGAAAGCGGCGCCCGGGAGCTTCAAAGCCGAAGAATCGAGCGGTAGCCCGATCGTGGTCTTCCCGGAAGGCTACGCGGCGCCGCTGGAAGAAAGCGTCAAGGTCACGATGCGCTTCGTCACGACCGTCGCCAACGTCGCCGCCAACGCGCGCGGGAAAAGCATCACCAACACGGGCAAGCTGACCTGGACCGACCCCATCACCGGCGCGCAGGCCCGTGAAGCCGGCGACGCGGTTCCCGTCGTCGAGCCATCGATCACGCTCAGCGAGACGAACAACGCGGGCGGCAAAGCCGCGCACGGCGGGCAGCTCGTGGAATACAAGCTCAAGGTCAAGGACGCTGAAGGCGCGAGCACGGCGTTCGACACGAGCGTGATCGACACCGTTCCCGCGGGCTTGACCGTGTCCAACGCCGAAGGCAAAGCCTACGCGGAAGGCGAAGCGATCGAATCCGGCGGCGTGTGGGATGAAAAAACGCGCACGATCACGTGGAGCGTGAGCCCGCTGGAAGCCGGCCACGAATCGGCGCTCGTGTACTTCGCCACGGTCAATGAAAAACCGGTCTCCGCGACGATCCTCACCGATCACGCGGTCGCGACGACCACCAGCATGAGCGGCGCCGGCGCCGGAAAGCGGACCGCTGAAAACGACCCGGTCTCCGGCAAGGCAGGCTATGAAGCGAAAGCCGAATCCTCGCTGGAAGTCGCGGGCGCGACGCTCGTGAAGGGCTCCGACAGCGCCAAAGCGACGATCGGGCACCGCATCACCTACACCCTCACCGTCACGCTGCCGGCGCACGTCGTCGCCTACAACGAGACCGTCATCGACACGCTGCCCGACAGCCTCGACTTCGACGAATACGTGAGCGCGGAATGCACCAGCGGCTGCCCGCCCGCCGTGACCGTGCAGACCTACAAACCGCGCGTCAACGAATCTGGCACGACGAGCGTCGGCTGGTATCTCGGCAACCTCGAATCCGCAAGCGCCGCGCGCACGGTCACGATCGTCTACCGCGCCGACGTCCGCGCCACGCACCGCAGCGGCGGCGCCAAAGTCAGCGCCGCGGCGGAAATCAGCAACTCCGCGGACGTCTATTACAACAAGACGAACAAGAGCAGCTTCGAAGTGGCGAACATCCCCACACCGGGCGAATTCGACGCGAAAAGCGGACCCGCGAGCGCCACGAGCACCGTCGTCGAGCCGGCTGTCACGCTCACCAAGGAAGCCTCCGTCGACGGCGGCGCCTACAGCGCGGGTCCGATCACGATGACCGACGGCGACAGCGTGCGCTACCGCCTGAAGCTGACCAACACCGGCGGCGTCGCCGCCTACGGCGTCCAGGTCAAGGACGTGATCCCCGGCCAGCTGACCGAAGTCAAAGAAACGACGGGCGCGAGCGACGTCACCCAGAGCTGGAGCGAAGGCAAACCGGAAATCCGCTGGAAGCTCGCGGGAGCGCTCGCCGCGAACAGCAGCGAAACGGTGGAACTCGGCTACGAAGCCAAGCTCGTGTCGATCAAATCACTGGAAGCGGGCGAGGAATTCGCCAACGCCGCGTCGGTCACGGGCCACTACTTCGGCGTCCCCGAAGCCGAACGCGAAGCGGGCTATGAGAACTACGCCGGCGAAGCGATCGCCTACCGCGAATACACCGGTCCCACGGCGATCGTGAAAACGAAAGTCGCGCTGCCCACGATCACCGTCAAAAAGACCACCGGCGCCGCAGGCTTCCCGGCGAGCGCTCCTGCCGAAGTCGCCCAGGCGTTCACGTGGCGGGTGCTCGTCAAGAACACCTCCAGCGTGGCCGCCAAGAGCGTGCACGTCACCGACACACTGCCGGCAAACTGGGAATACGTCAAAGGCGCGAGCTTCTCCAAAGGCGGCGCGATCGAACCGACCGTGTCCGGAAGCGTCAAAGCCGGTGAGGAACTCGCTTGGGCGACGAGCATCGAACTCGCCGCCGGCGCGGAAACGATCCTCACCTACCAGGCCAAGCCGCTGCTCGAAGCCGAGACGAGCCCGGGCACGGGCGAAGCGCACCCGAACAAAAACAGCGCGAGCGTGAGCGTCGTTGACGCCGCCGGCCACGCCGAAGACGCCAAAGGCCCGTTCGCCGCCGGCCCCGCGCAGGCTCAGGGGATCCTCGAGGTGCCCGTGCTCGAAGTCACCAAGCACGCCGTCAAAGAATCCGTCGCAGCCGGGGCGGCGGACTCCTATGCGATCACCGTGCACAACTCGGGGACGGGCGTCGCGCGCGAAGTGATCGCCGAAGACAAACTGCCCGCGGGCATGAGCTACGTTGCGAAAGCCGCCACCGCCTCACCGTCCAGCGGCTTCTCGGAGAAGTCCGCGAGCGCCTCGGCGATCGTGTGGGAAGTCGAATCGATCGCCGCCGGGGCCTCCGTGGAAATCAAAGTCCCCGTCGGCACCGAAGCGACGCTCGCGAGCGGAACGCACCTCGTCAACGCTGTCGCGGTGCACGCCAGCGCCGCGCCAACCCCGGTCGAAGCCTCGGGCACGATCACGCTCACCACCAGCGCGGACCTCGCCGCGGCCAAGAGCGTCATCTCCTCCGGCAAGGCGGTGCCGGGCGACACGATCACCTACCGAGTCGCCGCCACCAACAACGGGCCCTCGATCGCGCACGAAGTGAAGCTCATCGACCACCTCCCCAGCGGACTCACCTACAAGAGCTCCACGCCCACGGGCTGCAGCAACCTGGCGGGAGTCGTGACCTGCGAAGCGGGCACCCTCGAACCCGGCCACACAGCGGCCTTCCAGGTCGAAGTGCAGATCGCGCCCGGCGTCACAGGGGCGATCTCCAACACAGTGCGCGCGGAAAGCACCACGCCCGACCCGGAACCAGCGAACAACGAAGCCACCGCGAAAATCACGGCGAGCCCGCAGGCCGAACTGGAACTGCAGAAGGAATCACTCACGCCCGAAGTCCACGACGGCGAACACGCGCGCTTCTCGCTCACCGCCACCAACAGCGGCCCGAGCGAAGCCACCGAAGTCAAGATCGCGGACGTGCTGCCCACGGGCCTCTCCTACCTCAGCGCCGCCGGTGCCAGCTGCTCGGCCAAAGGCCAGGAAGTCACATGCACGCTCGGCACGCTCGCCGTCGGGACGCACGCGAGCGTCGAAATCGTCACGCAGACGAGCGGTCCGGGGACGCGCGTGAACACCGCGACCGTGACCAGCGCCGCGGAAGACCTGGAACCGGCCAACAACACGGCGAAAGCCGACGTCAAGGTCCTCCCCACCGCCGACCTGCAGCTGCAGAAGAAAGCCACCCCGACCTTTGTGAAAGCCAACGGGGAAGTCACGTACACGCTGACCGTCAAGAACGCGGGTCCAGACGCCGCCAAGAGCGTCCTCGTGAGCGACGATCTGCCCGCCGGCGAGCTCCTGCTCGGCTCCTCGAGCGGCTGCACCAACATCGGCCAGGACGTCAGTTGCGCGGTCGCCGGCCCGGAACTCGCCAGCGGGCAGACGCGCACCTTCGAACTGACTGTGCAGATGGAAGTCTCGCTGGCCGCACACACGGTCGTGAACACCGCCGAAGCGACGAGCGAAACCTTCGACCCCAACCTCGCCAACAACATCGCCTCGACTGAAGTGCAGGTGGAAACAGCGGCCGACCTGCAGCTGACGAAGACGGCGGCGCCAACTGACGTGGACGTCGGCGGCGAAGTCACCTACACGCTGCTGGCCACGAACGCCGGCCCCGACACGGTCAAAGCGGCGATCGTCACCGACGCGCTGCCCGCGGGCGAGACGTACGTGAGCAACGACGCCGGCTGCGTCGACGCCGGCCAGACGATCACCTGCTCGCTCGGCGACCTCCCCGACCTGGCGACGCGCACGATCCAGATCGTCGTGTGGATCGAACCCTCGCTCGCCGCGCAAACGGTCACGAACACCGCCGAAGCCACGAGCGAAACGCCCGATCCAGACGAAGCCAACAACAGAGCCCAGGTTGAAATCACCGTCGCGCCGGCCGCGGACCTCGCGCTCACAAAGTCGGTGGCGATCGAAGGCGAAGGCACGACGCTGGCGCTGCCGGGCACTGCCACCTACACGCTCACCGTCCAGAACGCCGGACCGGACGCCGCCGATGAAGTGATCCTCAGCGATCAGCTGCCCGCGGGCGAGAGCTACCTCGCCGGCGAATCCGGCTGCACCACAGCTGAACAGACCGTCAGCTGCGCGCTGGGCGAAATCGCCGACGGGGAAACGCGCACGATCCAGCTGACGGTCGCGGTGGGCGTGTCGCTGGGCGAACGCACGGTCACGAACACAGCGACGGTCGCGAGCGCCACCTACGACCCGAACCTGGCCAACAACACAGCCAGCGCATCGCTGCAGACCGGGCCGGCGGCCGACATGGCGATCGAAGCGACCGGCCCCGCCGGCGTCGTCAGCGGGGAAGCGATCACATGGGCGCTGAAGATCAAAGACAACGGCCCCTCCACCGGGCACGAGACGATCGTCGAAGACCCGCTGCCGAGCGGCGTGACTCTCACCGGGACGACGTCCACGCAGGGCTCGTGCCAGAGCGCGGGCGGCGTGCTCAGGTGCGAACTCGGGACGATCGCCGACGGCGCAGGCGCTGAAATCGCGGTCAAGGGGACGGTCACCGCCACATCGGGCACGCTGATCGATGCGGCAACGGTCAGCGCCATGGAGCCCGACCCGGAACCGGCCAACAACCACGCGGCGATCACGACGATCGTCTCACCCGCCCGGCCCACGGCGGTCGCCGACCTCACCGCCATCGCTCCTCGTACACGCGTGAGCCTGCGCAAGCTCGCCGATCGCAAGACGGTCATCCCGGGCGGGGAGATCGGCTACAGGCTGATCGTGCGTGATCTCGGCGCCGCGCCCGCGCTGGCGCTGCGGATCTGTGACACGCTGCCGATGCAGACGACGGTGGCACGCCGCGGGGGCGGTCACGTGGCCTCGGGACGGATCTGCTTCGCGCCGTTCACGCTCGCCGCCGGTCGGTCGCGCACGTTCAAGATCGTCCTGCGAGTCGATTCCAACGCCGCCGGCGCGATCGTGAACAGGGCGCGCACGAGCGGCGCCAACTTCGACCCCGTCCGCGCGCGAGTCACGACGCCCGTGGCAGGGACGGGTCTGCGGGCGTTCCGTGAAAGCGGTGTCACCGGTTAGCCGCTCGCGCCGGCGCCGCGGCGCGAGCATCGCGCTACTGGCGGGAATATTGGTCTCGAGCTTCGCGCCCGCGAGCGCGCACGCGACGCGACTGCGCCCGCCGGGACCCGACCGCGCGTGGGTGGCTACCGTGATCTACCGCACGCGCGTGCGAGCGGCCCCACGCGGGAACGCGAGCTCGCGAGGGCTCGTGCCGGCGGTCTCGCAGTGGGGGACCCCGATGACGGTGCTCATCCTCGGGAGCCGGGTGGGTCCGGAAGGGCGCACATGGCTGCGTGTGCTGCTCGACCGCCGACCCAACGACCGCACCGTGTGGCTGAACTCCGAAGACACCCTGCTCAGGATCGACGATTGGCGCATCGCCGTCTCACTGCGCGCGCGACAGGTCAGCGTGTTCCGGGCGGGGCGGATCGTGCGGAGCTTCGCAGCGGTCGTGGGCAAGCCGAGCACGCCCACACCCACCGGGCTGTTCGCGGTGGCGGCCGAGCTGCGCCAGCCCAACGTGAATCTGTTCGAGGGCTCGTGGGTCCTGCCCCTGACAGCACACTCCGACGTGCTCGAGCGCTTCGACGGCGGCGACGGGCAGGTGGCGCTGCACGGCCGCGGCGGCGCCAGCCTGATCGACCCGCTGGGAACAGCGCGCTCGCACGGCTGCGTTCGCCTCGCGAACCAGGCGATCGCATGGATCGCCACGCACGTGCCTTTGGGGA
>Ga0209006_10001749_pt1 | contig 19680 bp, 18 predicted proteins | sample JacPin_JW_Ref_O2_FD_188567 | JGI IMG/M metagenome (GOLD analysis project Ga0209006, IMG submission 188567) | Forest soil microbial communities from Algoma, Ontario, Canada - Jack Pine, Ontario site 1_JW_Ref_O2 (SPAdes) (version 2) | ecosystem: Environmental > Terrestrial > Soil > Boreal...
CGAGCCATTCATCTGTACGCGACGGCGAGCGGACTCAGCAAAGCAGCCGCGGCCCGGCCGGCCCTTGCACGCTTGAATGCCTGCCTGACCGCCGATTTCAACGAGCGCGAGCTTGCAACGATCGCACGTTTTCTCGACACGATCATCGAGCGGTTTTAAAATTTTTTGCCGGTTCCGCGCCGAGCGTCGCTGGGCGAGTCCGCCAACGCGGAGCAAAGCCCTCGCGTTATTTTCTCTGTTTCAGGCTGTGCATGAACGCTCTTTCCTCCGGCTGCAGATAGACGACCTCGGTCAAGGCGCCGATCGTGGCGGTGGTGTCGAAATAGGCGAATCTCGTCTCGTTGTGGCGGCCGCCCTGTACGAGCGCAAAGCCCTTCGCCTCCATTTCCTTCACGCCCGTGGCGTAATCGGAAATTTCAATGCCGTAATGGTGCATGCCGCCTTGCGGATTATGGTCAAGAAACTTTGAATAAGTGCTCACTCCGGCGATCGGTTGAATGAGCTCGACCTGCGTGTCGCCGCACCAACCGAACGCCAAATGAAGCCGCAGCGGCGCCGGCTTGCCCAAATAGGTTTCGTCTTGAAGTTCCGGTTTTTCGATGAACAGAAACTCCGGTACGCCGAGCGTGTCCTTGAAGAACGCCATGCCCTTGTGGATATCGGGCACGACAAATCCGATCTGAAAGACATTTTGGGCCAATGTGGACGTCATTCCTTCCCCCTTTATGCCGCGGTGGCGTTATCGTCCGCTATCCGCCGATGGTGGGATGATACAGGGTCGGAGGAAGGCCGCAATCGCGGCCGCGTGCGCTCATTTCACGCCGGGAAGGGCGTTATGCGCGGCGCCCAAGGTGAGCAGGAGCAGAGTTCCACTGTGTCGGCGCCGACCATTTTGGGCAAGACATTCAAAACTATTTTCCGCCACGTTCGAGCCACGCTTTGCTCGGACACGTTCAGCTCAGCTTTGGGATCGTATGAGCGGGGGCGGCATTCGACCGGTGAAACGTTTGGTCTGTACGCGGCGGCATTGCACAGGCGTGCCCGGATGCGCGCTTCTTGCGGCCGTTGTTTTTCACGCCACAACGGCCGGTGCGGCCGATTTGCCGAAGCCTTTTCCGGTTGCGCCCGTCGCCTCCGCGCCGGCGGCGATCTATGCGTGGACCGGCTTCTATATCGGCGGTCATGTCGGTGCCGGCGTCAGCCGTTCCTCCTGGAGCGATCCGTTGACCGGGGGAAACGACACATTCTCGAGCGCCGCAGGTTTCCTCGGTGGCGGCCAGGTCGGGGCCAACTATCAATGGAACCGCGTGCTGGTTCTCGGCGTCGAAGCTGACTTCAATTGGGCGGGTGTGAAGGGAAGCGGCACCGATTCCCTGGGCGATGCACTCAGCGCGGATACCCGATGGACCTCAACCGTTGCCGGGCGCGTCGGCGCGGCGTTTGACCGTCTGCTGGTTTACGGCAAGGGCGGCGCCGCCTTCGCCCGCGACCGCAACAGTTTCACCGATCTTGCCGGCAACAGCGCCAGCCGCGCTTTCAACCGGGCCGGCTGGACAGCCGGCGTGGGGCTCGAATACGGCATCACCAGGAACTGGTCGGCAAAAATCGAATACGATTATTTGTCGTTCGGCGCGCAGCCGTTGAGCCTTTCGACTCTCACGCCAACGACGTTCGCCTCGAGTGCCGGCCTCAACATTCAGGAAGTCAAGGCGGGCATCAACTTCCGCTTCGGCGGGCCATAACCGCGCCTGCTATTCGATCGCCACAGCCGGATAGATACAGTCTGATATCGAGCCGGGAGCAGACCCGCCGCTTCGGCGCGTTGGCCACATTGACAATGGCGCGCTCGCGGTCATGATCCCGGCGCCATGGGGCTTACGCTCGAAATCATCGGTCTGATCATTTTTCTCGGCGCGCATGTGTTTGTTTCGCTGCGCGATCGCCGCGCCGCGTTGATTTCGAACATCGGCCGCGGTCCCTATTTCGGTCTGTTCTCCGTCGCCGCCATCGTCGGCCTGGTCCTGATCGGTTACGGTTTTCACCAGTACCGCTTAATGGACGGGCCGATTTCGCTCTGGTATCCGCCGCACTGGACCCGCCATATCGTGGAAGCGGCGATGTGGCCCGCCAGCATTGCGGTGGTGGCAGCCTACTTTCCCGGCAATATCAAGCGGGTGCTCAAGCATCCGATGCTGGTCGGCGTCAAAACCTGGGCGGTGGCGCACCTGTGCGCCAATGGCGATCTCGGCGGAATCATTTTGTTTGGTTCGGTGCTGGCCTGGGCGGTCTATGACCGTATCAGTCTCAAGCATCGTACCGATCCGGGGTCGCTGCCGATTCCTGTCGGCGGCCTGCGCAACGACATCGTGGCGATCGTCGTGGGAACGATCCTTTATGCGGTGCTCGGTTCGGTATTCCATAGTTATGTCATTGGGCTGCCGGTTTTCGGCACGACGGCTTTCAGCCATTGAGTGTGGTGCGTAACGTATGTCGGTGCATGAACAAAGCCGTCGGCTGACCGCGCCCGACATCCGCGCCCGCAAGGGCGGCGAGGCGCTTGTTTGCCTCACCTCCTACCACGCTCACACCGCGCGCATTCTCGATGGCTATTGCGATGTCATTCTGGTCGGGGATTCGCTCGGCATGGTGATGCACGGGCTTGAAAGCACGGTGCCGGTCACCCTCGACATGATGATCTTGCAGGGCAACGCGGTGATGCGCGGCGCAAAGCGCGCGCTGGTCGTCATCGACTTGCCGTTCGGCAGCTATGAAGCCTCGAAGGAGCAGGCCTTCGCCTCTGCCGCGCGGGTGCTGAAAGAAACCGGCTGCGGCGCCATCAAGCTCGAAGGCGGACGCCGCATGGCCGAGACCATTGCGTTTTTGGTCGAACGCGGTGTGCCGGTGATGGGCCATATCGGCTTGACGCCGCAGGCGATCAACGTGCTCGGATCGTTCCGCGCTCAAGGGCGCGACGAAACCGATTGGGCGCCGATCGAAGCGGACGCGCGCGCCGTCGCCGACGCCGGCGCTTTTTCCGTCGTGGTGGAAGCGGTTGCCGAGCCGCTTGCGCGCCGCATCACCGCCGAGGTTGCGATCCCGACCATCGGCATCGGTGCAAGCGCCGCGTGCGACGGGCAAATCCTCGTGCTTGAAGATATGCTCGGATTGTCGCCGCGGGTGCCGAAGTTCGTTAAGCGCTTTGGCGACCTTGGGCCGTCGATCGAGGCGGCGGTGAAAAGCTATGCGGAAGAGGTACGCACGCGGCATTTTCCGGGGGCCGACCACGTCTACTCGATGCGAAAAAGCAAGGCGTGATGACGGCGGCACAAACGCTGAATCTGTGCTTGCGCGGCCTCGGGCGGGAGGTTTTTGCCCGTTAACGCGGGCGGTAACCCAGATATCCACTAATTGCCGCAGCGGGCAGCCGGAGCTTTGCCTTGCTCGCGCCACACGACTATTCTAGCTCGGTGGTGGATGTGTGGCTCTAACCACCGGGAATTGCTAGGTTTTGTCCGCTCCTCGATGCGCATAAGCCCAACCCTTGGTGGTGGCGTGTGAGCATCAACTGAGCCGAGAGTTCGATCGGGAACGACTTCGATCGAGAGCTTGGATCGGCGGCAAGCTGGATCGAAGGCAACTTGGATCGAGGGCAATTGGGTCAGGGCAGCAAGGTCGGGGCAGGGTGTGACCGATATCTTTCATGAAGTCGACGAGGAAGTTCGTCGCGATCAGCTCAAGAAGATCTGGCAGCGCTACGGCAATTACATCATTGCCGGCTGTCTCGTTGTCATCGTCGGCATCGCCGGTTGGCGCGGCTATGAGTGGATGCAAAGCAAACACGCCGCCGAGTCCGGCGCGGCCTTTGAACAGGCGGCAACGCTCGCCGAAACCGGCAAGGTGCAGGAGGCCGAAGCCGCCTTCGCTAAGCTCGGCATAGACGGTACCGCAGGTTATCGCGTTCTGTCGCGGCTGCGCGAGGCGGCCGAATTAGCCAGATCCGATCCCAAGGCCGCTGTCAAAGCTTACGACGAGATCGCAGCCGATCGCGGGGCCGGCCAAGTGATCCAGGATCTGGCCACGTTGCGGGCCGGCTACTTGCTCGTCGATGGAACGCCTTATCCGGACTTGCGCAGCAGGCTTGAGCCGCTGACCGGTCCGAGCCGTGCCTTTCGCTACAGCGCGCGCGAATTGCTGGCGCTGTCGGCATGGAAACAAGGCGACACCGGTGCCGCCAAGCAATGGACGGAAACGATCATTGGCGATCCGCAAACACCCGCCGGCGCGCGCAGCCGCGCCGAAGTGTTGAGTCAACTCATCGCTGCCGGCAACAAAGGCTGAAGTGATGCCGACGAAGCGACCATCTTCGCTGCTGCGAACCGGTGCGCTGCTGGCGCTGGGGTTGACGCTCGGTGCCTGTACGGCGGGCGGCCAGTTCGATCCGACAGAGATCGTCTCGTCCGACATTTTCAACACCAAGAAAAAGATTGCCGGCGACCGCGAGCCGGTCTTCCCGCAAGGCGTGCCGGGGGCGGAGAACGGCGTTCCGCCAGACTTGGTAAAAGGCTACCAACCGCCACCTGAAGCACCCGCCATTGTCGATAATGGTCCGCAAGCGACTGCCAAGGCGGCCGCCGCCGCGGAGAAACCGAAGCCGAAGCCGAAACCACGGCCGAAGCTCGCCAAGGCTCCGGCACAGCAGGCCCAAGATCCGGTTTGGGATCAGAAGGGCGCACCGCCGGCGGCAGGACGGCCCGCGCAATCGGCGTGGCCGGCCCAATCGGCTCCGCCTGCGCAGGGCAATTGGCCGGCTCCGCCGCCGACCGGACAGGGACAGGCTGCGCAAACCAACTGGCCAGCGCCGCCGCCGACGCGGCAAGCCCAATAAGCTGTCGGACTACGCGTGCGCCCATTCTGTTCAGGCCCGCATAATCGCGATAAACAGCGTTCGCCCCACTGCGGCTGACGCTTTCGTTTGTCGAGTGCCCGATAAAGGCTCGCATGTCCTTTACCATCGCCATTGTCGGCCGGCCCAATGTCGGCAAATCGACGCTCTTCAACCGCCTCGTCGGAGCGCGCCGCGCGTTGGTCGACGATCAGCCGGGCGTCACCCGCGATCGCCGCGAGGGTGACGGCAAGCTCGGCGATCTTTCTTTTCGCGTCATCGATACCGCGGGTCTCGAGAACGCCGCTTCGGAGAGCCTTTCGGGAAAGATACAAGCGCAAACCGCAAAGGCCGTAGCGCAAGCGGATGCGGTCCTGTTCCTTGTCGATGCGCGCGTCGGCGCGACGCCGGCTGATCACACGTTCGCCGATCTGGTGCGCAAATCCGGTAAGCCGGCCATCCTGGTCGCTAACAAAAGCGAAGGTCGCGCCGGCGAGGCCGGTGCGCTGGAAAGCTATGCGCTCGGCTTGGGTGATCCTGTGGCAATCAGCGCCGAACATGCCGAAGGATTGGCGGATCTTTACGACGCGCTTCGCGCAGCGCTGCCGCGAGAGACACAAGAGCCTGATGAAGAAGAGATCGACGAAGAGGCCGCCGCTGAGCCTGCGGACAAGCCGATCCGCATCGCGGTCGTCGGACGCCCGAATACCGGCAAATCCACGCTGATCAATCGCCTGCTCGGTGAAGAGCGGCTGGTGACCGGACCGGAAGCAGGCATCACACGCGACGCCATCGCCGTCGATCTCGAATGGCATGGCCGGCGGATGCGCGTTCACGATACCGCCGGCATGCGCCGGCGTTCGCGCATCGACGAGAAGCTGGAAAAACTCTCGATCGCCGATACGCTCAATGCCATCCGTTTTGCCGAGGTCGTGGTCGTGCTCGTCGATGCGCAGACGCCGTTCGAAGAGCAGGACGTCCGGATTGCCGATCTGGTGGAGCGCGAAGGCCGCGCCATCGTCATCGGCTTCAACAAGGTCGACTTGGTCGAGCGCGAAGCCGGTTCGCGACAACGGCTACGCGACCTGATCGATCGCGTGTTGCCGCAGATCAAGGGCACCCCCGTCGTGGCGATCTCGGCGCACACCGGCGAGGGACTCGACCATCTGATGAAATCGGTGATCGAAGCATACGCTGTCTGGAATCGTCGCGTACCGACCGCCGCTCTCAATCGGTTTTTGATGAAAGCTTCTGAGATGCACCCGCCGCCCGCCATTCGCGGCCGACGCATTCGCCTCGATTACATGACTCAGCCGAAATCGCGACCGCCCACGTTCGTCTTGTTTTCGTCGCGCGCCGAGGCCTTGCCCGAAATCTATCGTCGCTATCTGATCAACGGCCTGCGCGATGCGTTCGCACTGCCGGGAACCCCGATCCGGCTTACGCTGCGCAGCAAGGCCAACCCCTATGCCGGACGAAAGCGCCGCTGATGGCTCAGCCGGGTGCTGAGACCGGCGCGGCGCGACGCAAAGCCGCCTTCGTCTTTATCTTCGCGACTATTCTGCTGGACATGCTCGCCATGGGCATCACCATTCCGGTGCTGCCGAAGCTTGTCGTCGATTTCGTCGGCGGCGACACCCAGGAAGCCGCGCGGATTTTCGGCCTCTTCGGCACCGCCTGGGCGCTGATGCAATTCCTGTTCGCGCCGCTGCAGGGGACCTTGTCCGACAGTTTCGGCCGCCGGCCGGTGATCCTGATTTCCAATTTCGGTGTCGGACTTGACTATGTGCTGATGGCGCTCGCGCCGACGCTCGGCTGGCTGTTCGCCGGCCGCGTGCTTTCCGGCATTGCTTCGTCCAGCATCGCCACGGCTTATGCCTATGTCACCGACGTCACGCCGATGGACAAACGCGCCGCGCGCTTCGGCCTGCTCGGGGCTGCCTTCGGCGCCGGCTTTGTTCTTGGTCCGGCACTCGGCGGCTTGGCCGGCAGCATTTCGCCGCGTTTGCCATTTTGGATCGCCGCCGGCTTAAGCCTGATCAACGCCGGTTACGGGCTTTTCATTCTGCCGGAGTCGTTGGCGCCGGCGCAGCGCGTTCGTTTCGACTGGCTGAGCGCCAACCCGTTCGGCGCGCTCGCCTTGCTGCGCACGCGCGCGGTGCTGATATGGCTTGCCGCGGTCAACTTTCTCGGCAACCTCGCCCACAACGTGCTGCCGAGCGTGAGCGTTCTCTATTTGATGTATCGCTACGGCTGGGACGAACGGCTGGTGGGCCTGACGCTCGCTTTCGTCGGCATCAGCGCGATCGTGGTGCAGGCCGTCGTCGTCGGCCCGGTCATCAAGACCATCGGTGAGCGCGCGGCACTCATTGTCGGTCTTGCATTCGGTATCGCCGGATTTCTAGTCTTCGCGCTGGCACGCACCGGTGTGGAATTTTGTTTCGGCATTCCCCTACTGGCCATTTGGGGGTTGGAAAGCCCCGCATCCATGGCGTTGATGAGCCGGTTGGTCGGTGCATCCGAGCAGGGGCGGCTGCAGGGCGCCAATGCGAGCATAATGGGCTTTGCCAACCTATTTGGGCCGGCCTTGTTTACCCAGACCTTCGCGTTTGCCATCGGCGGCAGCTATCGCGGCGTCCTAACCGGCGCGCCCTTCATGTTGGCCGCGCTTCTCATCGCCGCCGCCACGGCACTCGCCTGGTGGGTGACGCGCAGCCGCATGCGCTCGCTGTAATTTCAGAAAAGACTCGACGAAAGCGACGCTTAAGCAGGCCGTTGGAATTCCAAAAACTTGCCGCTGGGAAAATCGTAGATCTTTCCGGTCTCGGTCAAACCCGGCAGGCAGAGATCGAGAAGCTTTTCGGCGACTTCTTCGGGACTTGGCAGTTTCATCGGGTCTTCGCCCGGCATCGCCATGGCGCGCATGCGCGTTCGCGTCGGGCCGGGATTGAACAGATTGACCCGCACTGCCGTCGTGCTTGTCTCCGCCGCATAGGTGCGCGCCAAAACGTCGAGCGCCGCCTTCGACACCGAGTACGGCGCCCAATAGGCGCGGGCCGAGCTTGCGACACCCGACGAGAGGAAAACGGCGCGTCCGGCGTCGGAGCGTTTCAGCAACGGGTCGCTCGCGCGGATGAGATGCCAGTTGGCGGTCACGTTGATCGCCAGCATGTCGTCCCAGGACTTCGGCTCGATATGGTCGAGCGGGGAGGGCACGGCCGCAATCGCCGCATTGCCGACGACAATGTCGAGCTTCCCGTAGCGTTCGTTCAGCGCCGGCGTGAGGCGGTAAATGCCCGGATAGTCGCGCATGTCGAGCGGCGTCAGCGTTGCCGCGCCGCCCTCGGCGCGGATCGCGTCGTCGAGCTCCTCAAGGCCGCCGACCGTGCGGGCGACGGCGATCACATGCGCGCCGGCGCGTGCGAGCATGAGCGCTGCGGCACGGCCGATGCCGCGCGAGGCGCCGGTGACGAGCGCCACCCGATCAGCAAGCGGTTTCGACATTGCGGGTCAGCTTGCTTCGGCGAGGAGCGAGAGCTGGCTCGACGGCGCATCCTGCGCGGTGCGGTCGGTGAGCGGGGTCGGATACTCGCCGGTGAAGCAATGGTCGGTGAATTGCGGACGCACCGCGTCGCGGCCTTTCTTCTCGCCCATGGCGCGATAGATGCCATCAACAGAAAGAAAGGCCAGCGAGTCGGCGCCGATGAATTCCCGCATGCCCTCGAGATCATGCGTCGCGGCCAGGAGCTTGTCCTGCTCGGGCGTGTCGATGCCGTAGTAGTCGGGATGCCGGATGGGCGGTGAGGCGATGCGGAAATGCACTTCGCGGGCGCCGGCGTCGCGCATCATCTGCACGATCTTCACCGAGGTCGTGCCGCGTACGATCGAATCGTCGATCAGCACGATGCGTTTGCCATTGACCACGGCGCGATTGGCGCTGTGCTTGAGCCGAACGCCGAGCTGGCGGATTTGCTGGGTCGGCTCGATGAAGGTGCGGCCGACATAGTGGTTGCGAATGATGCCGAGCTCGTAGGGTAAACCCGACGCCTGCGCGTAGCCCATGGCGGCCGGAACGCCGGAGTCAGGCACCGGCACCACCACGTCGGCGGCGGCGGGCGCTTCGCGTGCGAGCTCATGCCCGCAATTCTTGCGCACTTCGTAAACGCTGCGGCCGCCGATGATCGAGTCCGGCCGTGAGAAATAGATGTACTCGAAGATGCAAGGCCGCGGCGCCATTGGCGGGAACGGCTTGTGCGAATGGGCGCCGTCTTCGTCGAAGATCAGCACTTCGCCGTTTTCCACGTCGCGGACATACTGGGCGCCGATGATGTCGAGCGCGCAGGTTTCCGAGGCCAGAATCGGGCAGCCGTCGAGCTTGCCGAGCACGAGCGGCCGGATGCCGAGCGGATCGCGGGCGCCGACGAGCTTCTTGTTGGTAAGGCCGACGAAGGCATAGGAGCCTTCGAGCAATCGCAATCCTTCGACGAAACGATCGATGAAGCGGCTGCGATGCGAGCGCGCCACCAGATGCAGGATGACCTCCGTGTCGGTGGTCGACTGCATCATGGCGCCTTCGCGCACCAGCTGGCGGCGCAGCGTCAGGCCGTTAGTCAGGTTGCCGTTATGGCCGATGGCGAAGCCGCCGGCATTCAGCTCGGCGAAAAGCGGTTGCACGTTGCGCAAAATGGTTTCGCCGGTGGTCGAGTAACGCACGTGGCCGACCGCGGCGTTGCCCGGCAGGCGATCGATAACCTCGCGCCCAGAGAAGGCGTCGCCGACCAGACCGAGGCGGCGCTCGGAATGAAAACGGCTGCCGTCGAAGGAGACGATGCCGGCCGCCTCCTGGCCGCGGTGCTGAAGCGCGTGCAGCCCGAGCGCCGTTATGGCGGCCGCGTCCGGATGACCGAAGATGCCAAACACACCGCATTCCTCACGCAGGCGGTCCGCGTCGAGGTCGAGAAGGCGATTCACCATAGCGATCCTGTGCAGTCTCTTGTTTGCGCCGCGCCCGGTTAACGAATGACGATCAACGTCTAGAACTTTACCTCTGGGTGGTTCCGGACTCGGGATTGGATTGATCCTCTTCTTTAGGCTTCTTCAGCAACTTCGAAAATCGAGAAACCGAGCTCTCGATGTCGTCCGGCAGGAGACTCATCAGCCAGTCGCGTGTGGCCTTGAGGACGACAACCGATTTGGCATCCCGGATGCCCGGCCACTGCTTTGGTTCCTCCACGAACCAGCTAGTAAATGTGTAGGCGACCGCGACAAGTATCAACCCTCGCCCGAGGCCGAACAGGAATCCCATCGTGCGATCGAGGGGGCCGATCTTGCTGTCGGATATCTTGTCGGAGATGCGCACGGTGAATATCGAGATGATCAGCAGGGCGACGAGAAAAATGACCGCCCCGGCAATGACGGCCGCCACCGTGTCGCTGACATTGACCTGGGATTTCACGATCGGAGCGACTTTCCCTCCGAAGTAGAGGGCCGCAGCCGCGGCGATCGCCCAGGCAGCGATCGACAGCAATTCGCGCATAAAGCCGCGAACCATAGCGAGGAATGCTGAGATCAGCATGATCCCCAGCAGCACCATGTCTAACCAAGTGATCGGCATTTCGCTGGCTTCCAGTGTGCGGGCAAACTGATGCACAGAGAGGCAAATAACGGAGCGGCGGACATACTAGTGCTCGATGCCGGCTTTCCTCCAGCGGCGCCTCGAGGTGGCGGCCGAAATGACCGTGACGATGATGACCATGACATCTAGCATTGTAGGCGGCATGGTCTATCGGCTCGTGCGCTGGCATGCCCAAGGGGATGCCCAAGTGGCGAAGGACACAAATGCTAGGGTAATCAACGCTCCCGGCTCGGCTTTATAGCCGGAGCGGGTGGTTCCGTCACCCCCGGCCTGTGTATGACGAACGCAATCCTATCGCGCACCGGACTTTAGTTCCGCCCACCAAGCCTCTGTTTCGGTGGTACTATTTGCCCGCTTGTCCGGCGCTGTCTCGATCATTCCTCGTCCTCGCTGCCCACGCGCCGCAGCGGCGCCTTTCCACTGCTGGCGATATCGGCCACGAGCTCGGAAAGCGCCGCGATGCTGGAGAGGGCGAAGCCCTGCGGTGCCTCCGCGAGGGCCGCGTCCGGAACAATCGCTCTGCCGAAGCCGAGCTTCTGCGCCTCCTTCAGACGTGTGGAGGTTTGCGCCACCGGCCGCACCGCTCCCGAAAGCGACACCTCGCCGAAATAAACCGCGTCGGCGGGAAGGGAGGCACGCGCTAGCGAGGATACCAGCGCCGCGGCCGCAGCGACGTCGGCCGCCGGCTCGGCGATTCGCAAGCCCCCGGCCACGTTAAGATACACATCGTGGCCAGAGAGCCGCACGCCGCAATGCGCCTCCAGCACGGCAAGAATCATGGACAAGCGGCTCGGATCCCAACCGACGACGGCGCGCCGCGGCGTGCCCAGCGACGTCGGCGCCACGAGGGCTTGGATCTCCACCAGCAGCGGCCGCGTTCCCTCGATGCCGGCAAAAACGGCGGTACCGGGGCTGCCAAGCTCGCGTTCGGATAGGAACAGCTCCGAGGGATTGGCGACTTCGCGCAAGCCTGCGCCGGTCATCTCGAATACGCCGATCTCGTCGGTGGGGCCGAAGCGATTCTTGATCGCCCGCAAGATACGGAATTGCTGCGAGCCTTCGCCCTCGAACGACAGCACCGCGTCCACCATGTGCTCGACCACGCGCGGACCGGCGATCTGGCCGTCCTTGGTGACATGGCCGACCAGAATCACCGCGGTGCCGCTGCGCTTGGCGAAGCGGATAAGCTCGCCCGCGGCGCCGCGCACCTGTGTCACCGTGCCGGGGGCCGAGTCGACGGTCTGCGTCCACATGGTCTGGATCGAATCGATCACCAGAAGCTGCGGCGGTTTTCCCTGCGAGAGGGTTGCGACGATATCTTCGACCGCGGTCTCAGCCGCAAGTTCGACCGCCGTGTCGGCAAGGCCGAGCCGCTCGGCGCGCAGCCGCACTTGAGCGACGGCTTCTTCGCCGGAGATGTAAACGGAGCGTTGACCGAGGCGGCTATAGGCGGCCGCGACCTCGATCAGCAAAGTCGATTTGCCGATGCCGGGATCGCCGCCGAGCAACAGCACCGAGCCGCGTACGAGCCCGCCCCCGGTCACGCGGTCGAATTCGGCCACTCCCGAGGCGAGCCGTGGCGCCTCCAAGGTTTGCCCCTTCAGGGCCTCGATGACGAACAGGCGGCCCTTGCGTGCGCCGCGCGCTGACGCCGCGGCGCCTTCCTCGACCAAAGTGTTCCAGCCGCCGCAGGCGTCGCAGCGGCCCGCCCAGCGTGCCGACGCAGCTCCGCAGCTCTGGCAGACAAAATTCTGTGCGCGTGCCGCCATGTAACGCGTCCTTTAAAGCATGATCTGAAAAGCGGGAAGCCGAAGTTGAGAAAAGATCATGCGACAACAAGCTAGAGCATGATCCGGAAAAGTGGACACCGGTTTTCCGAAAAGATCATGCTCCAGCAACGACCTAGAGCGCGATGTTGATTCGGCTTAAAGTCATCGCGCCCTAGTTGCCTAGTTGTGCTCAGTTCGACCCTTCGGCTTAATGCAGCGGGTTTGAACGCCCCGACGGTGCGAAGCGAGAGTCTGGCGGGTATCGGCCAATTCGCTGCGCGGTTTCCGTTCGCGCTGCTCAACCGCCGAGGAACTTGTTTGCCTCAATTGCAAGTCACGTCGCGCGAGTTTCCGCGCCTTCATCCCTTGACGACGGCGCTAGCCTTGTCGCTCGGCGCCGCAATTGCGCTCGGTCTTTCGCGCTTTTCGTATGCGCTTCTGCTCCTGCCCATGCGCACGGATCTGGGCTGGTCGTACCTGCTGGCCGGTTCGATGAACACCGGCAATGCGCTCGGCTATTTTCTCGGTGCCCTTTTAACACCTGTGCTGATGCGCCGCGTGGGCATATGGCAGACGCTCGTCGGCGGCTCGGTGCTGGTCGGCGTGTTCATGCTGTTGTCGGGCATCGTGACCGATGCCGCCACGTTGTTTCTGCTTCGTGTGTGTGCGGGCATAGCAAGCGCTTTTGTCTTTGTCGGCGGTGGGGTGCTGGCGGCGCAGTTGGGCTCCATGCACAGCAAGCGAGCCGGCTTGTTGATCGGCCTCTACTACGGCGGCACGGGTTTGGGGATTGCCGCGTCCGCATTGCTTGTTCCCGCGGCGCTCGCCGCCGCGCAGCAGCATGGTGTCGCGCACAGCTGGCAATGGCCGTGGCTGGTACTCGGCATCGCATGCTTGGTTGCGACAGGAATTCTGGCTGGACCGGCGAAGGCAATTGGCGGGGCGCCTCTTGGGCAAACCCATAGGTCACGCTTCGTGATCAGGGATTTCTTGTTCGGCCTGAGCGGCTATTTCATGTTTGGCGTGGGCTACATCGGCTACATGACGTTCGTCGTTGCTTTGCTGAGACAGCAGGGCATGTCCGCCGGACACATTACTCTATTCTACACGTTGCTTGGTCTCGCGGTCGTCGTGTCGCCGCGCCTTTGGGCCCCCATGCTGGATCGTTTCAGAGGCGGCGAGGCCTTGGCAATCCTCAACGGCATTTTAGGAGCGGCCTCGATCCTACCGGCGCTGACTTCGGCAACGGCGATCGTCTTTCTTTCAGGGGTCGTCTTCGGTGCGGTGTTTCTCTCCGTCGTAGCATCGACGACCGCTCTCGGTGCGGCACAACTTGCCGCAAGAGATTTGGTCCTCCGGGATCAGCGCGTTCACCGTCGTCTTCGCTTTCGGACAGATCGTCGGGCCGACAATTGTCGGCTGGATCGCGGACGGCCCGGGCGGCCTTGAGCGCGGATTGATCGTGTCCGCGATCGCGCTATTTGCCGCCGCGGCGCTCGCCGCCCAGCAAAAACCGCTGGCGCGGGCGCAATCAAGCTAAGTTTACTCCAGACCGGCACGCATCATATCGGCAAATCGACCCTCTGTGGTATAGGGGCCCGGTGAAAGCTCGTCTGACCATCCGTTGCTTCCTGGTCCTGCTTGCGATCGTGGGCCTTATGTTGGCTCCGATCGCGCGGCCGACATTGGCCGCGGCGATGGATATGCAAACGTCCGACGGGCAATCGGGAACCGACCTCCAACAAGCGTCTGACGGCATGCCCTGTTGTCCGGAGCAACCGGCTCAGCCAGCCTGCGGTAAGGACTGTCCGTTCATGGCGCTCTGCGTCGGCACGCCGTTACACGGTGTGTCAGCGACCGAGGTAGCGGTGCGTCGCACGTTGGTGGAAGCTCTCCTGCCGCACGATCGGCCAGGCCTGCTCAGTATCACCCGCGCGCCTCCGCAAAGACCCCCCGAAATCTAGGTTCACGCCCCGTCACGACGCGCGACGGTCTTCCCTGACGTTTGGATCGGCCAAATGCGCGGCGCTCATTGCTGCGTCGCGAACTGGCCATGGCGTTGAACCTAGGAGAACGAATTGATGAACCGCTTGGCCAGAAGGTCCGCCGTCATGGCGGCAGCGATTGCCTTTCTGTATGCGGCTTTCGCAATGCCGGTCGTCGCTGGCGTGAAGGATTACGAGTTTCAGCTTGTGCAAAACGAGGTGAAGAAAAGCGACGCCGCAGTCGTTGCCGTGCGGCTCATCGACAAACGGTCGGGCAAGGCAGTACCGGACGCGGTGATCTCGGCCAAGCGCATCGACATGGCACCCGACGGCATGCCGACAATGGCGGCGCCGCTTGAGTCAGTGCCACCCACCGAACCGGGCCTTTATCGCTTTAAGGCGGCGTTGCCGATGCCGGGCAATTGGCAATTGTCGTTGGCGGCAAAGGTGCAGGGTGAGAGCGGCACGCTCGAGAGCAAGTTCGTTCTCAAGGTGATGCCGTGAAACGCTTGGGTTGGTCAATTCTGATCCTCGCCGCAGTTCTCGCGGCGGGGGTTGGAGGTTACCGCATGGGCCGCCAGGGCCTTGCCTTGCCGACCATGGGCGCGAACGTCGCCGACCGTGGGACTCCCGGCGGCGCCGTCATCTACTACCAGGACCCGGATGGCAAACCGGCCTATTCGGCCGAGCCGCGATCGACACCCGACGGCCGACCCTGGCGCGCGGTCCCTGCCAGCGAGGACGTCAGCTTCGATGATGCGCCCGCCGTGGCGTCCAGCACCGATGCGCCGAAGATCCTCTACTACCGAAATCCCATGGGGCTATCGGACGTATCAAAGGTGCCGAAGAAAGACTCGATGGGGATGGATTACATCCCCGTCTACCAGGGCGAGGATGACGACGGTAACACCGTCAACCTCTCTCCCGGCAAACTCCAACGCATCGGCGTCAAGACCGAACGTGCCGCGCGGCGTGTGATCGCCATACCGGTGCGGGCGCCGGGAACCATTCAATACGATGAACGGCGTGTCGCCGTAATCTCTCTGCGCGCCGAGTCTTTCATTGAATCCGTGGAGGACGTCACCACTGGCAGCGAAGTACACAAGGGCCAGCCTTTGTTCAGGTTCTACAGCCCAGCCATTACGGCAGCCGGCGCGCAATACCTGTCGATGCCGGCCACGCCCGGTTCCGCACAGCGGCTTTTGAACTACGCGGTACCGCCGCAGATTCTCACAGAGATCGAACGCACCAAGCAGGTGCCGATCACCATCACCTGGACGGCCCCCCGCGACGGCATCGTATTAGACCGAAATGTCGTGGAGGGTATGCGCGCCATGCCCGGCGATGTGCTGTTTCGCATCGCCGACCACTCGGTGGTGTGGGCGTTGGTCGATGTTGCCGAACGCGACCTCGCCGCGATTCAGGAGAACCAGCGGGTGACGGTCCGCGTGCGCGGATATCCCGATCGAACTTTTCCGGGAAAGGTCGCGCTCGTCTATCCCCACCTCAACCCGGCGACACGTACGGTGCGCGTGCGCATCGAGCTTCCCAACCCGCACCTGCTGCTCAAGCCTGACATGTATGCCGAAGCCGAGATTCAAACCGGCAGCGAAACGCCGGCCTTGGCGGTGCCCGACAACGCAGTCATCGACAGCGGCGCACGCCAGGTCGTCCTGGTCGACAAGGGTGAGGGGCGCTTCGAGCCCCGCGCTGTCCGACTTGGCCGAAGGGGCGATGGCTATGTCGAAGTCCGCGAAGGCGTGAAGGACGGCGAAAACGTGGTCACCTCGGCGAATTTTTTGATTGATGCTGAGAGCAACCTCAAATCAGCGCTGAAATCCCTCAGTGCTGCGGAGGCGATGCCATGATCGGCAAAATCATCGCGGCATCCGCCCGCAACCCGATGCTGGTGCTGATCGGCACGTTTTTCGCGGTCATCGCCGGACTTTACGCAATTCTGCACACACCGCTCGATGCCATTCCGGACCTCTCCGATACCCAGGTCATCGTCTACACCGAATATCCCGGCCAGGCCCCACAGGTGATCGAGGACCAGGTCACGTACCCGCTCGCTTCGGCGATGCTCACGGTGCCCAAGTCGCGCGTCGTGCGCGGCTTCTCCTATTTCGGCGTGTCGTTCGTCTATGTGATTTTCGAGGACGGCACGGATATCTATTGGGCCCGCTCCCGCGTGCTCGAATACCTCAGTGCCGCGGCGCGCAACCTGCCGGCCGGTGTGACACCGGGCTTGGGTCCGGATGCCACCGGCGTAGGTTGGGTCTACGAGTATGCGGTGCTGGCCAAGAATCGCACCTTGGCCGAGACGCGTTCGCTGCAGGATTGGTCGCTGCGTTACGGGCTCTCCAAGGCTGAAGGAGTCGCGGAAATCGCCGGCGTGGGCGGCTTCGTCAAGCAATACAATGTAGTGGTCGACCCGCAACGCTTGAGGAGTTTCGGCATTCCTTTGTCGAAAATCCGCGACGCGGTGCGCGCCAACAACATGGATGTCGGCGGGCGCTCGGTGGAGCTGTCCGAATTTGAATTCCTGGTGCGGGGCCGCGGTTATCTGAAAGGCGTTCCCGACCTGCAAAAAATCGTTCTGAAGAACGACGGCGGTACGCCGGTCCTGCTCCAGGACGTGGCGCGCGTCGAGTTGGGCCCCGATGAACGGCGCGGTCTCACCGAGCTTAACGGCGAAGGCGAAGTCGCCAGCGGCATCGCGCTGCAGCGGTTCGGCGCCAACGCGCTCGACGTGATCAACAACGTCAAGAGCCGCCTTAGCGAGATGGCCGCTGCCTTGCCCAAGGATGTCATCATTCAGCCGGTTTATGACCGTTCGGCGCTGATCTACGCCGCCATCGACAACCTGCGGCACACGTTATTGGAAGAGAGCTTGATCGTCGCCTTGGTCTGCGTGGTGTTCCTGTTGCACGTCAGGAGCGCGTTGGTCGCCATTCTCATGCTCCCGGTCGGCGTGCTCATCGCCTTCACCGCGATGAAGGCGCTCGGACTTGGCTCGAACATCATGAGCTTGGGTGGCATCGCTATCGCCATCGGCGCCATGGTGGATGCGGCCATCGTGATGATCGAGAACGCACACAAGCACCTGGAGCGTACCGCGCCAGGAGCGCCCCGCATTCCCGTTCTGATCGCCGCGGCCAGCGAGGTCGGGCCCTCGTTGTTTTTCAGTTTGCTGGTCATCACCGTGTCGTTCCTGCCGATCTTTTCGCTCGAGGCGCAGGAGGGGCGGCTGTTCGGCCCGCTTGCTTACACCAAGACCTTCGCGATGGCAGCGGCGGCGCTGCTGTCGGTTACACTGGTGCCCGTGCTGATGGTGATCTTCGTGCGCGGCCGGATCATCCCTGAGCAAAGAAATCCCCTCAACCGTCTGCTCATTTGGCTCTACCGGCCGATCATACGCGCGGTCCTCAATGCCAAGGTCCTGACGATTGCTCTGGCGCTTGGTGTGCTGGTGGTCACGCTCTGGCCGGGGCGCCAACTCGGCTCGGAGTTCATGCCGACCCTCAATGAGGGGACGTTGTTCTACATGCCGACGACGTTGCCCGGCATCTCGGTGACCAAGGCTGCGGATCTGCTGCAGATGCAGGACCGCATCATCAAATCCTTCCCCGAGGTGGAATCGGTGTTCGGCAAGGCCGGACGCGCCGCCACGGCCACCGATCCGGCGCCGACCGAGATGTTCGAGACCGTGATCAACCTCAAGCCCAAGGACCAATGGCGTTCCGGGGTGACGATCGACTCACTGGTCGGCGAAATGGACAAGGCCTTGCAGTTTCCCGGCGTGTCCAACGCCTGGACCATGCCGATCAAGGCGCGCATCGACATGCTCTCAACCGGCATCCGCACGCCCGTTGGCGTCAAGGTGTTCGGCACTGACCTTGCTCAAATGGAAACGCTCTCCCGCCAAATCGAGCAAGTCCTTAAAACGGTCCCCGGCACATCGAGCGCCTACGCCGAACGGGTGGTCGGCGGTTACTACCTAGAGATCGTGCCGAACCGCGACACGCTGGCGCGGTACGGCTTGATGGAGAACGACGTCCAGGACGCGGTTTCGACGGCTCTGGGCGGTCAGGCCGTCACCACCACCGTCGAGGGACGCGAGCGTTATACCGTCAATGTCCGCTATCCGCGCGACCTCAGGAGCGACCCGCACGCGATCGCGAGCGATGTTCTGATAGCCCTGCCCGGTGGGGGCACCGTTCCGCTCGGCGAAGTCGCCACGGTCACGCTTGGCCGCGGCCCGACGACGATCCGCACCGAGAATGGTCAGCTCGTTACCTACATCTACGTCGATATCCGCGACCGCGACTTGGGCGGCTACGTCGCGGAGGCCAAGCGGGCGGTGGCGGCGAGCGTGTCGCTTCCGCCGGGTTACTATGTAACCTGGAGCGGGCAATACGAGTATCTGGAACGCGCTGCGGCGCGGCTGAAGCTTGTCGTTCCGGTCACGCTGCTGATCGTTTTTCTTTTGCTTTATCTGAATTTCCGCGATCTGACCGATACGCTCATCGTGATGCTGTCGCTGCCGTTCTCGTTGGTCGGAGGCCTTTGGCTGCTGTGGTGGCTTGGCCTTAACCTGTCGGTCGCGGTCGCGGTGGGTTTCATCGCCTTGGCCGGCGTCGCGGCGGAGACGGGTGTCGTGATGCTGATCTATCTCGATCACGCACTGCGCGAGGTGAAGGCCAGGTGCGCCGCCGACGGCAAGTCCTTCACGAGCGATGATTTGCGCCAAGCGATCATGTTGGGCGCGGTCGAGCGTGTGCGACCAAAGATGATGACGGTTGTTGCCATCATCGCCGGACTGTTGCCGATTTTGTGGAGCACCGGTACGGGGTCCGAGGTAATGCAGCGTATCGCCGTGCCGATGATCGGCGGGATGGTCTCGTCCACCGTCCTAACGCTGGTGGTGATCCCGGCGATTTACGGACTGATCAAAGGATGGCGGCTGCCAGCGAGGTCCGTGACTGCCTTGGAGGAGATGGAACCATTGACCTTCCGGGAGGCCGCCGAATGATGGGAGGATATGATGAACGGCGGCGGGATGATCCGAGGAGCGGGCCTCCTGGGCCTGATCGGGATCATCGTGCTGCTGCTCGCGATCGTCCAGCTCGACAGGGAAGAAAAAGGTTATGAGGCCTCTCTTTTTTATCGCACTGGCACTCGCGCTCGGTACGATCGCAACGCCTGCGCCTGCCCAGGAATTCAAGGGCGGGGACATCACTATTGACAAGGCGTGGGCGCGCGCGACGCCCAAAGGGGCCGAGGTAGGCGCTGGCTATTTCGTCGTCCACAACCACGGCGACACTCCCGACAGGCTGACCGGCGGTTCGGCGGATTTCGCCAGGGTCGAGATTCATGAAATGAAGACGGAAAGCCACCCCTGTTGAC
>Ga0209006_10001750_pt1 | contig 19677 bp, 21 predicted proteins | sample JacPin_JW_Ref_O2_FD_188567 | JGI IMG/M metagenome (GOLD analysis project Ga0209006, IMG submission 188567) | Forest soil microbial communities from Algoma, Ontario, Canada - Jack Pine, Ontario site 1_JW_Ref_O2 (SPAdes) (version 2) | ecosystem: Environmental > Terrestrial > Soil > Boreal...
GTTGACGCCGTCGCCAACCATCGCCACAGAGCGGCCCTCGGCCTGCATGCGGCGGATCACGGCGACCTTCTCCGCGGGCAGCGCGCCCGCGATCACCTGATCGACGCCGATCGCCTCCCCCACCGCGTTCGCTGTCGTCTCGTTGTCGCCCGTCAGCAGCACGCAGCGCAGACCGAGCGCGTGCAGCTCGCGTACAGCCGGCGCAGCGGACGCACGAATCGTGTCGGCGAGGCTGAGCGCGCCGATCGTCTCCCCGTCGCGACGAACGACGACGACCGTGCGCCCCAGCGCCTCCCACGCAGCGCAGCGATCCGCCAGGACCGTGGGCGGCTCGGCGAGCCTGTCCCCGTCGGGGTGCGTCTTGCCGATGTAGAGCTCCCGCCCCTCCACCACCCCTCGAGCACCCACACCCGGGAGCGCGAGGAAGGAGTGGACCTCGGGCAGGTCATCGTCGACCCAGTGCGCGGCCGCCGCTGCGATCGCGCGCGCGACGGGGTGCTCGGAAGCGCGCTCGAGCGCTCCCGCGAGGCGCATCAGCTCGCGCTGCTCGACGCCGGGGACGGCTTCGAGGTCGGACAGCGTCATCTGTCCCTCGGTGAGCGTTCCCGTCTTGTCGAGCACGACCGTGTCGATCTGGCGTGACGCCTCGAGCGCTCGGTAGCCCTTGAAGAAGATTCCCTGGCGGGCGCCCGCCCAGGATGCGACGAGCAGCGCCGCGGGCGTTGCCAGCCCGAGCGCGCAGGGGCAGGCGATGATCAGGACCGAGAGCCCGGCGCTGATCGCGACCGTCGCTGTACTGCCCGTCAGAAACCACACGAGCAGGGTGCCGAGGGCGAGCAGCATCACGCTGGGGACGAACACGCTGGACGCGCGGTCGGCCAGCTGCTGCACGGAGGCCTTCTCGTTCTGAGCATGCTCGACGAGGCTCAGCATCTGCCCGAGCTGCGTCTCGCGCCCGACCTTCGTCGCCCGCACGACGATCCGGCCTGTCAGCGCGATCGTGCCGCCGAGCACCGCGTCCCCCGGCCCGAGGTCGACGGGCTGGGACTCGCCGGTCATCACGCTGCGGTCGAGCGCAGACTCCCCGCTGAGGATCTCGCCGTCGCTCGCCACCGTCTCACCGGGGCGCACGACGAAGCGATCGCCCACCGCGAGCTGCTCGATCGCCCGCCGCTGCTCGCGCCCGTCGGCGTCGAGCACGGCCACGTCGCGCGCAGCGACCGCCGCCAGCGAGCACAGCGCGTCGCCGTTGCGCCGCTTGGACCAGGCCTCGAAGTAACGGCCTGCGAGCAGGAACGTGGTCACGCCGGCGGGCACGTCGAGGTAGATGCCGCCGCTCGCGCCGTGGGCAAGCCCGAACAGCAGCGAGCTGTTCGCTCGGCCGTCCAGCGCGAACATGGCGTACAGCGACCAGCCGGTGGCAGAGACGATCCCCAGGGAGACGAGCGTGTCCATCGTGGTCGCGCCGTGGCGCGCACCCCGCACCGCCGCCTGGTAGAAGGGCCACGCGGCCCAGCTGACCACGGGCGCGGCCAGCGCGACCATCAGCCACTGCCAGCCCGCGAAGCGCAGGATCGGAAACGCGGAGAACGCAATCGAGAGGTCGCACAGCGGCATGAACAGCCCGGCCGCCAGAAACAGGCGCCGGCGCAGCGAGCGCACCCGCCCGTCCAGGTCCTCGGAGCCGACGGCCGCGGCGTGGAGGTCCGGGCGCACGAGCTGAGCGCTGTAGCCGGCGGAGGCGACCTCGTCGAGCAGCCGCTGCACCGGCAGCCCGCCCGGGAGCGTCACGGTCGCGCGCTCGGTCGCGTAGTTGACCTTGGCTGCCACGCCCTCGAGGCCGTTCAGCGCTCGCTCCACGCGCGCGACGCAGGCGCCGCAGGTCATTCCGCCGATGGCGAGAGCCACCTCCCCATCCTCAGGGGGCGCGACGGTGATGCCCGCAGAGGTCGAGACAGTCGCCACAAGGGTGGACGATAGTCCTCGTGCGAGCCGAGTGGGGCCGCGCGCGGGTGCCTCGGCAGCGCTTACCTCAGACGAGGCTCACACAGCCCCACTCGCCGACGTCACACCAGCGCAGCCACCTCGATCGCCGGCTCCGCGCCCCGGTGGACCTCGCTCCCTTCGAGCACGACCTTCAGTGCGGCGGTGTTGGCCGCGTCGGCGAAGGTGTCATAGGCGCTCATCGTGTCCTCGAGCGCGAAGTGGTGTGTCGCGAACACCGTAGGGTCGAGGCGGCCGTCGGAGACCAGTTTCATCAGCTGGGGGATCGTTTGGGTGTCGACCAGTCCCGTAGTGATCGTGACGTCGCGGGTCCACAGCTTCTCGAGGTGAAGCGTGGCGGGGTGGCCGTGCACGCCGATGTTCGCCACGCGCCCGCCCGGACGGATCAGCTGGCACGCCAGCTCGAACGTATCGGGCACACCAACCGCCTCGAGCGCGACGTCGGCGCCGAGTCCGTCCGTGAGCTCCATGATCTGCGCGAGGGCGTCCTCGCGACCATTGTTGATCGTCGTGTCGGCTCCGAACCTCGCGGCGCTCTCCAGGCGACTGTCGGCGAGATCGATTGCCACGATTCGCCCGGGTGTATAGAGCTGGGCGGTGAGTATCGCCGCGAGGCCGATCGGGCCGGCGCCGACGATCGCCACGACGTCGCCCGGTGCGACCTTGCCGTTGAGCACTCCGACCTCGTAGGCGGTCGGCAGGATGTCAGCGAGGAACAGGACCTGCTCGTCTGAGAGCTGCTCGGGCACCTTGAACACGGAGTTGTCGGCGAACGGAACACGCGCATACTCAGCCTGCAGCCCGTCGATCAGGTGGCCGAAGATCCAGCCGCCCCCGCCGAGGCACTGTCCGTAGCGGGCTTCCTTGCAGTAGCGGCAGCGCCCGCACGCGCTGATGCACGAGAGGAGCACGCGGTCTCCGACTGCGACCGTGCTGACGCCGGCGCCGATCTCCTGCACGGTGCCAACAGCCTCGTGGCCGAGCACCGTGCCGGGTGTCGTCTCGGGTACGTCCCCCTTGAGGATGTGCAGATCCGAGCCGCAGATCGTCGAGGTGTCGATCCGCACCACGATGTCAGTCGGATCGATGATCGTGGGGTCGGGCACATCATCCCAGCCGCGCTGGCCTGGGCCGTGATAAACGAGAGCCTTCATGTGATCTCCAATCTCTGAGGGGTGACAGTCGTTGCGCAGTGACTCCGACGTGGGTGATCCGTCACGAGGGAGCACCTGCCAGCGCCGGGCTGTGCTTGGTGACGAGCAGCTCCTCCTCCTCGGGGGTCCGCTGTGCGTGGCGGAGGCCGAGGCCGACGAAGCCGAGCATCACGAGCGCGAGAATGAATGAGGCGATCGAGCCGATCAGCATGATCGTGCCGATCTTCGAGAAGCCGTATGCCTCGAGCAACAGGCCGCGCAGCGTTGTCCCCTGGAATGAGGTCGTCTCGAGCGTTGCGAGTTTGGTGTTCGTGGGTTCGGCGCGTGCGGCGGTGCTGATCTTCGAGTAGACGCCGCCATAGGGCATCTCGGAGAGGTGGATCGCGATGAAGTGGTCGGCGTAGGCCTCGGCCTGTGGCCCCGTCAGCAACTGCTGTCCCGCGTACTGGGAGACGGACGGGATCATCGCGGCGGTGATCTCGCTGCCGGCCTTGGGGTGTTCGAAGGCTGCCTTTGTTGGGAAGGAGATGTCCTGCTCGGCGAGCTGGTTGTGGACATTGTTGTGGTCGTAGCTGTAGCCCCACATCAACAGCCCGCCTGCGACGAGCAGGACGACTACGAGGACCAGCCCGACGGCACTGGTGAGAACGTCAAAGACTCTGCGGCGCATGGAATGGCTCCTGACGGTGGGTGTAGACAACGAGATCGTTGTCGGATATCGGTGTGACGAACGGAGCAACGTGGCCGCGCACGCCTATAGGGTGAATGTCCTCACGCCGGCCGAGGATTGGAGCCGGAGAAGCTGCCCGCCGAGGGATTGAGGCGGAGGCAATAACGACTATAAGTGGCGCCGATTAGAGTGGCCTCCGTAGTCTTCCACCTATTCTCGACCCATCAGCGCTGTGTGGTCCTATCGCTCGTTTTGGCCACGCACGTTTGACAGCCATCGCTTCGATGCGCTGGATAGCTGGGCGGTCAGCCTGTGCTCCGCTGCAACGACCATCTCCCACGCGCCGTCGAGTGGCGCCTCACGGAGGGAGCGATCGGCGTCGCTGATGCCGTAGTAGTCGTACAGCGCCGCTCCCTGCTCGGGGGAGAGTCGGTTCGCCTCCTCGGTATGGGGAGCATGTGTCACCTTTGTCCTGGTGAAAGGAACGATCACCTCGTTACCCTCGCTCCTGCTCCCCTGAAGCGGGAGGAATGACGTGGTGCCCCCCGGCCCATCGCTGCGAACCAGCGCCCAGTCCGGAGCAGCGGTTTCATCGGCGACGTAGATCTCCTCGATCTTGCCGATCGTCTCACCCCGGTTGCCACGGACTGTCCATCCGCGCCACGCGAGCTTGCCCGACGCATTCACATGTCCGCTTGGTCCTCTACGAGTGAAGGTGGCTGGGCTCATTCGGTTGGAGGCAAGCCGTTGGACGGTGCCGGCACCGGTGCAGAAGCCGCGGGGAGCTCGCCGGCGGCGAGCGTCTCGCGTTTGAGGAACGCGCCGAGCTCCTGGATCGTGCTCATCAGCGGCGCCGGGAAGACAACGGTGGAGTTCTTGTCGACGGCGATCTCGACGAGCGTCTGCAGGTTTCGCAGCTGCAGCGCGAGCGGGTGTTCCATCATCACATCCGAGGCTCGCGCGAGCTCGCCGGCGGCGAGGGCCTCCCCCTCGGCGGCGATGATCTTGGCGCGCTTCTCGCGCTCAGCTTCCGCCTGGCGTGCCATCGCGCGCTTCATCGAGTCGGGCAGCTGGATGTCCTTGAGCTCGACGGTCGTGACCTTGATGCCCCACTCCTCGGTCTGTACGTCGAGGATCTCCCGGATGTTCTGGTTGATCGTGTCGGTCTCCGACAGCGTCTGATCGAGCGTGTGCCGTCCGACGACCGCTCGCAGCGTCGTTTGTGCGATCTGGTTGATCGCGACTTCGACGTCCTCGATCGCGATCACCGAGCGCACCGGGTCAGCGACCCGGTAGTAGGCGACCGCTGACACGTCGATGCTGACGTTGTCGCTGGTGATGATGCCCTGCGACTGGATCGGCATGGTGACGATCCGCAGCGACACGCGGTGCGCCTGGTTGATCAGCGGCGCAAAGAAGATCACCCCGGGTCCGCGCGCTCCGTCGCGTACCTTGCCGAGGTGGAATATCACCGCGCGCTCGTACTGCTTGAGAATCCGCACCGACATCGCCAGCACGATGAGTGCGACGAGCAGGACCGCGACGACGACGATCACGATCATCTTCGCCTCTCCGGGCGGTGGGGCGCTCCACTGAGGCTGACGATGATGGCTCCTGACGCGTCACGAGGCGACGTTCGACCTTCGAGGTCGAAACAGAACGCCGGCCGAGTGTCGGAGCCGGAAAAGCGTCGCCCACCGAGAGTTGAGGCAGACGATGTCTATGCTAACAGGGCTATCCGGCCGCGATCTCGCTGCCCAATGTGATGAGCTCCCGCGAGACCAAACATCTGCGAGTCCTGATCGCCAACGAGCGCAAGGATCGCCTGGCACTCGTTGCACCAATCGTGGTGGGGCTGGGCCACGAGGTGATCGCGCGAGAGATCGACGTCGCGGACGTCGGTCCCGCTACTGCGAGAGAGCGCCCGGACGTCGCACTCGTAGGACTCGGAGACAGCTCAGAGCACGCGCTCGATCTGATCGACAAGATCGTGCAGGAAGCCGCCTGCCCAGTGATCGTCCTGCTTCACGCCCGCGATCCAGAGTTCATCAGCGAGGCGTCCAAGCGAGGCGTCTTCGCCCACATCAGCGACAATGACGTGGAGGACTGGCAGAGCGCGATCGACATCGTGCTCCGACGCTTCGCCGAGTACCAGGACCTCCAGGGCGCATTCGGACGCCGCGCGCTCACCGAGCGCGCGAAGGGCATCCTCATGGAGCGCCACGGCATCGACGAGGCAAGTGCATTCGAGATGTTGCGCGAGCAGTCACGCGTCGATAACCGCAAGCTCATCGACCTGGCGACCGCGGTCGTCGACGGCCATCGGCTCCTGCCCAGAGCTCCACGAGCACCGGCCGAGTCCTGACGTTGGCGTAGTCCAGAACCGCCTGCTCAACGGTGCTTTGAATCTTGCGCTCAGGTACGCGCGGGAGGGATATCAGCCGCGGCGAGAGCAGCTTGGACGGCAGCGACCGCGCTTGCACCGGCTACTCGCAGCGGCTCGGTGGTGCGCATGGCGCGGCAGAAGATGAATGCGCCCTCCAGCAGGGAGAGCATCGTGAAGGCCAGCTCGCGCGCCGTTTCACGTGCGATACCGGCGGCAACGAAATACTCGGTCGCGCCGGAGATCCAGCTGTCGAACACCTCGGCGGTCGCTTCGCGCATCGGCTCGCTGGTACGGAAGTGTCGTCACCTATGCGGGCTGGCCGCTTTACACCTATGCGGCCGACTCGGCGGCCGGCGAAGACAACGGACAGGCAATCGAAGCCGACGGCGGCCGGTGGTATGTGATCGCACCGTCCGGCAAGGTCATCACGACGCACTGAGGTCGTCCCGCCCGGAAGGGAACACGCCTGCGCGGAGTCTCCCTAAGTACAGGAGGCTCACGCGACAGTGCGGTGCCCCGACTTATCCATAGGAGTGAACACATGCGCCATCTATTGAGGCTGTCCCTACCGGCAGCCGCCGTTTCGCTGTTGCTTGCCGCCTGCGGCAGCAGCTCATCCAGCAACACGACCAGCTCCGCCGCGAGCGTACAGCCCGCCGCACAGACGAGCAGCAGCTCGTCAAGCGCCGCCGTCGTGACGAGCGCCTCTAACTCGCTCGGCACGATCCTGGTGAACAGCCAGGGCATGACGCTGTATCACCTCAGCGGCGAGGTCAACGGCAAGTTCATCTGCACGAGCTCCGCCTGTGTCGGTATCTGGCACCCGCTGATCGCGCCGGCCAGCGGCGCTCCCAGCGGCGTCGGCTCACTCGGCACGGTCAAGCGCCCCGAAGGGATGATGCAGGTCACATACAAGGGCACGCCGCTCTACACGTTCACCGGGGACAAGCAGGCCGGTGAAACCAATGGGCAGGGCATCAAAGATGTAGGCGTCTGGAGCGCCGTCACGACCGGCTCCAGCAGCACCGCTGCGGCGAGCACCAGCAGCTCCTCAGAACCGGAAAAGTCCGGCGGCGGCTACGGCTACTGAACCGTCCGGGCGGACGCGCGGCGCAGCGCTCGCGGGCGTGACACGCCGCCCCCGCGCGCTGGCCGCCAGTTGCTTGTGCGCGGTCGCACTCGGCGGATGCGGAAGCCAAGCCGGCTCGCCGATCACGACGCAACGCTCAGCGATCGAGCGCTACATGGGCGAGGTCGAGCCGATCAGGCTCGCCGTCAACAAGCTCCTGGAAGGAGCCGACCCGATCCTCGAGGCGTTCCACGACCGGCGCGTCACGCCCGGCGAGGCCGCCCGGCGCATCGGCCAGCTAGAGCAGCGGTTCGCGGGCTACGCGGTCGATATCGCGGCAGTCGATCCGCCAACCGCCCAGCTACGCGCTCTCAACGCCCCCTACGCCAACACCTACGTGTTCGAGGACGCCTACCTGAGCGCGCTCGTCGCCGGTCTCGCCGACGGCGAACTCACCGACCTGTCGAACACGCAGGCAGCCCAGCGCGCGGCGATCATCCGCTGGCGCATCGGCCTGACCGTCCTCGCCCGCGCCGCCGACGCGCCGCTGCCGGTCGACCTCCAACAAGCAGGCCGCGGTGAGATCGCACCGTCTCCCAACGGGAGCTAAGCAGGAGGTTCACCTTGAAGGTGATCGGAAGTGCGTCATTTAGAACGGTAGATGTGCTCGCGGGCGGCGCGCTGCTGGCGCTCACGCGCGGTGCTCTTTACCATCGCTCCCGACTTCACTCGACATTTCCGCCGCGGGTTAGCCCTCCAGAACGAGACGCCTGCCTCTCGGCCTCGTGACGGCCGGGATTGTCAAGCGGAATGTCCAGCGGACTGATCTCGTCGTGAACCTGGGAGGTATCGCCTAGCGGGATCTTATCTTCGGGCGCGATACCTGGGCCGTTCGTGTCGGTGAATGGAGGCACATGTTCCAGGAGTCGCTTCACCTTCAAACGTAGGCCGCTCATGCGCTATCACTACCCGGAGACAAGCTCGTTTGTGCGCTGGCGAGCGTCGCGGCGTTCGCCGCGCTTGCCAAGGCGAGGGCCAAGAAAACGTAGGTTCGGTTCATTGTTCCTCCCAATGTCGGGGTGCTCGGGCGCGAGACTGTCATCTCTACCTATAGACACCGACACGGCCCGAACCTTCCCCGGACACCGGCGTGGCTGCGATCCGGCTCGCCGCCATCAGGCCGGCGGTCGAGCACGCTCAGGATGGGGTAGCGGCGCGGTTGCTCCAGATGGCCAGCCGTGGCAGTGTGGCGCTGGAAACGCCGCGGCCGGATACGACGCACAGGTGGCCGTCGCGCAGCCATGTCACAACCGCAGCGCCGCTCTGGGTGAGCAGGCGGTAGGCCACGCCGCTGCGCGAGGCGATCACGCCACCGGCCGGTGTGCGGTGTGCTCGTGCGCTCGGCAGCGCGCCGGTGCGGTACTGGTCGGCGTGCGCCTCGTCGCGCGTGCGCCTCGTTTTCGGGTGAGCTTTGCCTCGCGCTCTAGCTTCCTAGCGCGGAGTTACACCATGACTGAGACGCCCACCGAGTCGAAGACGAGCAGCGACGCACCGGTCGATCACGACGGTCTTCTATGCCGACTCGAGCGGCCGGCGGATCGGCCACGCGATCCTCGCCGGCAACCCCGTGCCCGGGGTCGCGGACGCCGGGTCGTCGCCGCCACGGCTACTTGACCGTGCCTCCAGAGGCGTTGATCGCGTACCACGTGCCGCCGAACGCCTTTACGCCAACGTAGGAGGTCTTCCCTGGGCCGCTGTCGCCGCTGTAGGTGTAGAGCGGGTGACCGGCGTAGGCGACCTGATGGCCGCTGGTCGTGGACAGCAGCGAAGCCTTGACGCCCGAGCCGGCCGTCGGGCGCCCGCTTGCCTTCAGCGACGGCCACACTGACGAGCAGCCGCTGATCGCCACGCAACTGTTCTTATTGCCGTGATCCCTAGTGAACTCGTACAGCGTGCGGCCCGAGCTGCTGACGAGGATGCTGCCGAGGCTAGTGTGGCGCACCTGCACCGTGGCAGCGGCGCTTGAGTGCGCGGCCGGCACGTTGCTCTGTGCACTGGCGACCGTCGCGGCGCTCGCCGCGGTTGCCAAGGCGACGGCCAGGAAAACATAGGGTCGTTTCATCGTTCCTCCAAATGTTGGGGTGCTCGGGCGAGTGGACTGTCATCTATACCTGTAGACACCGCCACGCCGCGAACCTTCCCGAGCACCGGCGTGCCTGTAATCCTCCTCGCGCTGTCAGGCTGGCGGTGGTGCGAGCTCAGGAGGCGGTCGCGTCGTGATCGCTCCAGCTCGCCAGCCGTAGCAGCGTCGCGCTGGAAACGCCGCGACCGGATACCACGCACAGGTGGCCGTCACGCAGCCATGTCACAACCGCAGCGCCATTCTCAGTGAGCAGCCGATAGGACACGCCGCCGCGCCAGACGACCACGCCACCTCCGACCCGCGGCGCGGGGGTGCCGGCGAGGATCGCATAGCCGATCCGCCGGCCGCTTGAGTCGGCATAGAAGACCGTCGTGATCGAGCGGCCCTCAACGCGATCGGTGCGCGATCCGCTGCTGCGCCAGCCGAAGCGCTCACTCCAATAAGGGAACGGCACGCCATCGACCGCGACGGCAAGCTGCGCATCATGCGCCTGGCTCTCTGGCGGCGCGGGGAGCGTCGCCGCACGCAGGGTTGACGCGGCCGCCTGGCTGAAGCTGACGGTAGGGGAGATGCCACCACCTCCCAGGCCGACCGCGATCGCAACCGCCACGACCGCGGTTGTCACCGCCCCCGCGCTGACGAGCCCCACGGGAGAGAACCGACGCGGGCGCCGACGGGGAGAGCGCGGCGCGAACTGACTCTGGTGGGATGCCACCAACGACTCGATCCGTCGGTGCAGCGACTCCGGCGCTGGCACGTCGAAGCAGCGCAGCAACTCGGCGATGCGCTGCTGCTCGTCTTCGATATGGGGCGTCTCAGTCATGGTGTTCCTCTACTAGACAAGACTCCGGTAGGCAGCGTCTCATTCCCGCGGACTGTCGGGCTTGGTCTGCGCCGAAGCGGGGGAGAGCCCATGAGATCGGGTGAATCCGGCTGGAAAGGCGCCAATGTGAGCGAGTCCGGCGCGGGCGCGAGCCGCTCGGCGACCTCGTTGCGTGCCCGGAACAACCTCGTCGTGATCGTCGCCTCGCGTGTTCGCAGCGCACGAGCGGCTTCCTTATAGGAGAGACCGAGCACGTCCACCGCAACCAGCGCGAGCCGCTGGGCCTCCGGCAGCGTCGCGATCGTCGCATATACCTCCTGTATCTCAAGCGCCTGCTCCGGCTGGCCCAGCTGGCGGGAATCCGCCATGTTCACGTCCTCGAGCGTGGCGACCGTGACGGGTCGGCGGCTCGCGGTGCGCCGGCTCGTGAAGAACGTGTTGCGCAGCACGCGCATCAGGTAGTACAGCTCGTCGTCGCCGCTCAGCACACGCGGCCGTGCCAGCACGCGGGCGAATGTCTCCTGCACAAGGTCCTCAGCGTCCTCGCGCGATCCGCACAACGCCCAAGCGGCCCGGTACAGACGGTCCACATGCTTAGTCAGGGAGTGCGGGTCGAGTGTGCGCATGAGGGGTGACGAGACGAGGAAACGGTCGATGCCGCCCTGCGACTGTAGCGCCCGATGAGCAGCGCGGTGCGAACGAAGCGCGGTGGGAAGGATCTGTCAGCGCGGGAGTCTTTAGGGAATGACGAGCCGGGATGTCGCTATGCCACGCACGGCACCCAGCGCTTGCCATATGGACAATCCAGCACGAGAAAGGTGGGTTCACGATGAGGCCGCGCACGCTTTTGCTTTTCGCCCTCGCAGCGTTGTTTGGGGGGACGTTGGCCGTGCTGCCCGCTCTCGCTGCCACCCCATCCGAAGCGAAACTCGAAGTCAACGAAAACTGCGTCGAGGCCAACTGGCCGTGCTGGGCGACCACGGGATCGAGCCAGCCGGCCGCGAAAGTCACGATCGCAAGCGGCGGCTCGGTCACCTTCCTCGACAGCAAGACCGCCGCGAACATCGCCTGGACCGGCACTGCACCGACGTGCGAATCGACAGTGCCCGTCGCGCCAGCGTCGCCGAAGACGGGCTGGGAAGGGAAATGCACGTTCGGGACGCCCGGCACCTACAAGTTCGAAAGCTCCACCCTGTGGGCCGAATACACCAAATACGAAATCGTGGTCGAAAGTTCGACCACAGTGCCCTCCACCCCCACCACCGGCGAAGGCGGCTCAAAAGGCAGCTCGACGCCGGGCACCACCACATCAGGTCCCGCCCCAGCGGGCGAAAGCCCGACGGGATCGCCGCTATCCGGTGCTCTGAGGATCAGCTCGAGCCAACGGGGTAGCACCGTCAGAGGCTCTCTCGAGGTATCAAAGGCCGGTGCCGGAGACCGCCTCGAGGTCAACCTCCTCGCCACTACCGCGTCGCTGGCGAAGACCGGGCACGCAACGCAGGTCGTCGGGCGATTTGTGAGCGCTTCGGTTAGCGCCGGTCAACGGTCCTTCTCGGTGAAGCTCGACACCAGGGCAAGGCGAACGCTCAAACGCCGCCATCACCTAGCGTTGAAGGTAGAGATCACGCTGACCCCAGCCAACGGGGAAGCGACGAGCGTCACCAGACCGATGACCCTGCACGCGTGAGTGCCAACGCGGCCCGCGGTGAGCGTCGGGAAGGATCGGCACAGGTCGGCGTCTGTAAGGGGCGGGTGCGCCAGCACCGTGACTACGGGATGACGAGAGAAAGGCGACTGAGACCGTGAGACTGCGCACGTTGTTGTTCTTCTTTGCTGCTCTGTTGGGAGCCGCGATTGTCGTCCCCCCAGCGCTGGCCGCATCCTCGGAAGTAAAGCTCGAAATCGCCGAACACTGCTACTTCGCCGACTGGCCGTGCTGGAACGTCAAGGGGAACAACCCGGAAGACATCCGCCAGATCCAGCCGTTCAAGATCACGCAGGGCGGCACGATCTCCTTTGAAGACAACGAAGCCAGATATCCCACCGACGTACTCTGGAAGGGTGCCGCACCAAGCTGCACATCGGGAGTGCCCGTGACCCCGCCGACGAAAACCAACTGGAGCGGCACCTGCACCTTCGCCAACGCAGGTGACTACGATTTTGAAAGCCAAGAACTGTTCAACGACGGGACGTTCAACTACACCAAATACGAAGTCGTGGTCGAAGGAACCCCCAAGGCCAAAACGACGCCAACCAGCCCCCAGCACCAGACCGAAGCGACGCTCACGGGGAGCATCGAACCCGAAGGCAACCCCACCGAATATCACTTCGCCTACGGCAGCGCGAGCGTCACCGAACACTCAAGCGCCACAACCAGCCTCGGCGCCGCCGACTTCACAAGCCACTCGGTATCGCTCCCGGTAAGCGGCCTCTCGCCAGACACCGAATATCACTTCGAACTGATCGTAAGCTACGGCGCGAGCCAGACCGTTTCCGGTGGCCCACAGACATTCGCGACCCCGCCGGCCGCAGAGCCGGCAGTAAGCACGCTCGCCGCCTCCGGCCTGCAGGAAACCGAAGCCACGCTCAATGGCAAGGTCGATCCGGAGGGCGGCACGGAAGCCGAATACTTCTTCGAATGGGGCGCCGGCTCCAGTGGAGCCTACGAACACACCACCAAAGCAGCGAGCCTGCCATCCGACAGTGCAGAACACCAAGTCTCCGCGACCGTGACCGGCCTGATGTCCGGCAGCGAATACCACTTCCGCCTCGTCGCGAAAAACAAATTGGGATCGGTCCAGGGCAATGACCTCACATTCATGGCCGCCTCGACCCCGCCTGCGAAAGAACCGACCAAAGAACCTCCCGCGAAAGAACCTTCACCAACGCTGACTCCGACCGCTGGCAATCCCACTGCCACCACCTCCAGCTCGCCGTCTTCTGAACAACCAAAGACCGAACCTGCCCCCGGCCCAGTATTTGGGTCGATCAAGCTGGCATCCACTCCGCACGGCGGAGTGGTGCACGGGTCTCTAGTCGTGTCCCCGATCGGATTTGGAGGGGAGCTTAAGATCGAGCTGCTCAGCAAGGGTGCCGCTGCTGCGGTCGGCAAGCTCGTGCGTTCCTCGCTGCGTGCGGGCAAGCTCACATTCGCGCTGTCCCTAAGCGCCAAGGGCAGGACCGCGCTGCGTCGCCACCGGCGCCTGGCGCTGACGGTGAAGATCACGCTCACACCGCTGCACGGCGCAGCGGTGACGATCACCCGTGCCATCCTCGTTCACGCCTGAAACAAGATCGACGCAGGCCAGTCCCGCTTCGTCTCTAGGGTTCTCTGAGATGGAGCCAACCGGCCGAACAACTCAAGGGGTCTCACCATCGCTTGAGCGTCCCGCGTTCTACGCGCTGCGCCCGGGCGGGTGGCGAGCCCTCGTGACCCTGCTCCATCCTCCCTACACGGCGTGGAACCTGGCCAACGTGGCGATCGGGGCCGCGCTCGCTCCGCACCTGTACCACGGGCGGCTGGCGGCGACTCTCGCGGGCGTTCCTCCTGGCGGTGGGCGTCTGCGCGCGTGCGCGACGAGATGCACGGCAGGCCGCTGGGTACGGACCTCTCGAGCCGCACGCTCGTCGTGCTCGCGGTCGTCTCACTGACGGGAGCGGCAGCAATCGGGATCGTGGGGGCCGTGACCATCTCGCTCACTCTGATCCCGTTCGTGCTCGCGGGCGTGTTCATCGTGCTCGCCTACAACCTCGAGTGGTTCGGCGGACGCTTTCACGCAATGCTGAACTGTCGACGTTGATGTGCGGCCGTGCTGGTCCTCTTCTGGAGCGACCTGTCGGGCCTCTCTGTCAGGGTGTAACCGCGTTCACGGTCGGTGATCTCCTCGTCGGTGAGCTGAATCTCAAGCGAAGCGACGGCGTCGTCGATCTGGGCAGTCTTGCTGGCGCCGACGAGGGGAGCGACGACAATGGGATGTGTGCGCAACCAGGCAAGCGCGATCTGGGCACGGCTGACACCACGCGCCTGCGGACTGCCGCTGAGGTCGGCGCGACGGTCAGGCCCTCGCGCTCGTCGCCCGATGGCGCGACTACCTTGACCCGATCGCGGTCTTCGAAGCGGTCGGGTGGCCGCCTCAGGAGTTTCGAGATCAGTGATCGGCACTCCCGCTCGGACGAGGATTGGCAGGCGCGGGTGGCCTTCGCACGCTGGTCGAATGATGACGCCGTGATTGCGCGCGGATGCCGCTCATCACCCGGCCTTCGAGGGCGCGCCGCTCGCGACCGGAGCCCCAGCGCTCCTCGTCCGGACGGGCCGGTTCGAGCTCAGTTGGGGAGGAATCCGCTTCGGCGTCGGCGCGGACTGGTTCGACGTCGACGGTGATCTCCACGCCCGCGAGCGCGCGAGAGACGGCGCAGTTCGCCTCGGCGTCCTCGACGATGCGCTGGAACTCGGACTGGAACAGGTCACGCATCGATGGCTTGTTCTGCAAGGTCACTTGGCCCTCGAGATCGGCGCGTGTGATCGTCCATCCGCCATCTCGGTGATCGAGGTGCAACTCGGCGCGTGCACGGATGACGTGTGCCCGACGGTCCGCGCGGGAGAACGCGGCCTGGAGCGCCATCGCGAAGGAGGCAGCGTGTGCGGCGGCGAGGAGCTCCTCGGGGTTAGTGCCGGCGCCTTCCTGCAGCCAGGCCGGCGTGTATGCAAGCCCCAGGTGCTCCCCTCCGATGCTCACCTCGCCCCGTCCGTTGGCTAGCTCGCCAGTCCACTCGGCATGTGCGATGCGGCGTGCCATCGTTCTCACCTCCGTCGATCGGGTTTTGTCATCTTGCAGCTCGCTGCTGTAGGTCCTCCACGAACGAGCTGAGGGTCCCCGTGGCGGCTGACAGTGCCTGCAGCTCTTGATCTGAGAGCTCCTGCAGGTCGGTTCGCATCGCCTGAAGGAATTGCGTCCGCAACCTCTGCTGTGCCGCAGCGCCCGCCTCGGTGAGGCTGACGAGCACCACGCGCCCGTCCTCTGGCAGTCCGTCGCGCTTGACCCAGTCCTTCTCCTGCAGGCGCCTGACGAGCAGGGTCATCGTGGGCTGCGCGATCCCCTCGAGCTCGGTCAGCTCTGTGATCCTTCGCGGCCCCTCGGTGAGGATGCTCAGGACCTCCATTTCGGTGCGGGAGATCTCGCGGCTGCGCACCTGCCTCACGAGCAGCCGCACAAGCAAGGCGGCGCGCGGTGCCAAGTGCTCAGCGACGTAATCGAGCTGCTCTTCGCGCTCGGCCTCTCTGGTGATACTCGTGGTAGGCACATTGCAAACTATATAGTTATCTGCTATACATGTCAAGGCAGTGCTACAGCTCCCCCCTCAGGAAAGGAGCGGATCATGTTCCAGAACCTCCTGGTCGCCATCGACGGCTCGCCGGACGCCGATCGGGCGCTCACGCAGGCGATCGACCTGGCCGAGTCAGAGCACGCCCGCCTGACGCTCTTCAGCGCAGTCGGGACGCCCCCCACCGCCGCCTACATCGGCGGGGGTGGTGCTGTCGCGGCGGCGTTCGCCGCGGACGCCGAGACCGAGACAGAGACGATCCTGCGAGAAGCCGTTGAGCGGGTCCCCGATGGAGTCTCGGTCAGCACAGTGCTGAGCGGCGAGCCGGTGAGGCTCGCGCTGATCCACCAGATCACCACCGGGCATCATGATCTGGTTGTGATGGGCTCCCGTGGACGCGGTGCGCTGCGCTCCGTGCTGCTCGGCAGCGTGAGCCACCACGCGCTGAACCACAGTCCCGTGCCCGTGCTGATCGTGCACGCCGAGCCAGAGCGAGAGCTCGAATCCCCGGCCTCCGTCTCGCGCGATCGAGCGGCAACAGATCAGAGGCCTGTCCATGCAGGCGCGTGACATGGAGCCTCAAGTCCCTCCGACGGCTACCGTGGACGAAGGCGCAGCTCATGCGCTCCTCGGAGAGAGGACCCCGCAGCTGAGAGAGATACTTGGCCCGGCGGAGGAGACCGCCCGCGGCATGCTCGAGGCCGAGGAAGCACTCCATCTCGTGCGCCAGCGCTTCGAGCACACCGAGGATCCGGAGCTACAGACAGAACTCGCAGCCGAGGCGCTCGAGCACGTCGAACGCCAGATGCAGCTCACGCACGAGCGGCGTAGGCAACTCGACAGTACCGAAGCGAAGCTGTGGGCCAGACAGAACCGCCTCGAGGGGTTTCTCCTACACACACGAGGAAGCGCATGGTGGCACGCGCGCCGCAAGCCGCAGCAACCGAGCACTCCCGGCCAGACATGACGCGGTCGGCGGTCTCCTTGCGAGACGCCAACGAGCCGCGATGAGCATCGCCGACATCGCCTCCTCGCCACCCCCGCCCAGTCCGGCCCTACGAATCCGCAACGAATGGGCCGACCGCTTGCTCGGCTCCGACCCGGGGCTCAACCGGTTGCGCATGGCGCTCCAAACTGTCCTGAGCATCGCGATCGCCCTCGGCGCGGAGGCTCTCTTCGTGCACTTCACCAATGCCCTGCAACTGCAAACGCATGGGGCGAGGCTTCCCACCGCGCAAGCAGCGAAGGTGGCGAGCACCAATCACGTGTTCCTCGTCGTCGCGATGCTGCTCGGCGCCGTCGTCGGGCTGATCTCGAGCTTCGGCGTCCACGACTCGACCGCCAAGGGCCAGCTCGTCACCCTGCTGTTGATTCCTGTGCCTGTGATCTCGGCGATGGCCCTCGGGATCGCCCTCGGCAGCCACCGCACGATCGCCCTCGTCGCCCTCGTGCTGATCGTGGCCTTTGGCACCTACTGCCGGCGCTTCGGTCCGCGCGGCTCCCTCGCCGGACCGCTGCTGTTCATCGGCGACTTCTTCGGCTTCTTCCTGGCCAGCGCCGTCACCATCAGCGACATTGGCTGGCTCGCCGCCGAGATCGCCGTGGCGATCGTCGTCGCGATCGTCGTCCGCTTCGTGTTCTTCTTCCCACGCCCATCGAAGGCTCTGCGGCGCACGCAGCGCTCCTACGACGCTCGCGCGCGCAAGGTGGCCGCGCTGGCGCTCGAGCTGTTCGACAAGCCCCAGCAGAGCGAGCGCGATGCGCATCGTCTGCGCCGCCAATCGGTGCGGCTCAACGAGGCTGCCCTGATGATCGACGCGCAGCTCGGAGATCCGAGCGCCGTTACCGAGGGCTCCTCTGCTCAACTGCTGCACCAGCGTCTCTTCGACGTCGAACTGGCCCTCACGAACGTGGCCCGCTTCGTGCAAGCGATGGGTCGCCTCGATCTCCCGGCCGACCAGCGCTCGGAGGTCCGCCTCGCGCTGCTCGACATCGTCCACCAGGACACGAACGGAGCCAGGACGCACGCCCAAAAGCTGCTCGAGCTGCTGCACGGCAGCGGACCCGATGCCGCCGAGGATGAGCGGAGCACCGTCGTGATTGCACACCGCTTCGCTGGTTCGGTAATCACTCTGGCCCAGGCGAGGAGCGAATGGCTGGCGCTCGGCTCAAGCGAGGGAGAGGGGGATCACACCTTCGAGGCGGCGGTCGCGCTCTTCGGCGGGTGGCTGCCGGGCTCCGCCGAGGTCAGTACGGCGGCGTCACTCGAGCGCGGCAACCGCCTCTTCGACCGGATCCGGCTGCCGCGCTATACGCGCACCGCCATCCAGATGGGCGTCGCTGTCGGCATCGCGATCGTTCTCGGCGACCTGCTCTCCGAGAAGCGCTTCTACTGGGCCGTGATCGCCGCCTTCATCACCTTCATGGGAGCAAACAACGCCGGCGAGCAGAGCCGCAAGGCCCTTCACCGGGTCGCGGGCACCGTCGTCGGCATCGCGGTCGGCTCCCTGCTCGCCCAGGCCGTGGGCCATGACACCTACTCCTCGCTTGCGGTGATCCTGATCGCTATGTTTTTCGCCGCCTACCTCCTTCGGATCAGTTACGCCTTCATGGTCATCGGGATCACCGTGATGGTCTCCCAGCTCTACGTGCACCTCGGCGAGTTCTCCAACTCGCTCCTGTTGGTCCGCCTCGAGGAGACCGCGATCGGCGCAAGCGTCGCAATCGCCGTGGTCACGCTGGTCTTCCCGCTGCGCACCAGCCGGGTCCTGAGCGTCGCACTGCGAGACCACGTCCAGGCGCTCGCGCGCCTGGTCGACCGCGCGACCGGCTGCCTGCTCGGCCGCGAGAACGACACCGAGACGACGTTGCGCGAAGACGCACGCGCCCTCGACGCCTCCTACCAGGCGCTGATCGCCACAGCCCAGCCGCTACGCCGCCACCTCGACACCCGCCGGCTCGTACGGATCGCCTCTGCCTCGCGCGACTACAGCCGCAACCTAGTCACCAACGTCGGCGCGGTGGGCTCGCTCGACACCGAAACGAGCCAGGAAATAGCCAACGCGAGCGAGACCCTCCACCACTCGATGGACACTGTCGCCGAGGCAATCAACGGGGCCCGCGACGGGACCTACACGCGTTCAGCGGCCCTCTTTGACCGAGTCGGGCGACGCCTCGATGAGAGCACCCCAGCCCTCGATGCACGACAGCTCGCGACGCGTGACCTCACGCTCATCGACGGCGCAATGGCTCGGTTGGCTGAGGCGATAGGGCTGCACATAACCGATTACGACACGATGGCCATCGAGTAGCGTCAGCGTCCGCGCAGTTCCGTCCCTTCCTCGCGGGAGGCGGCACACTGCTGTTCGGCGATGACGACGATGGCGATCCTGCCGGGCTGGGACAGATGGGCACCCGCGAGGGCCGTTGCGAAGGCGAACCAGATTGCGCTCGCGCGCGACGCTTCCAGGAACGATCGCAGGAGGCGACGCCGAGCCCACGGCGGCCCTCTTTTCGGGCCGGAAGCGGTGCGGGCGCACCTCCCCCAATCGCCTATCGTTGCCAGGCGCCCACCTTCCCCCTGCGAATGTGCTCGCGACGTTTGAGATCGCGGCAGGCGACGATACGATTCCCGATGACCAAATCCGGCCGACGTAGCTCAATTGGTAGAGCGCGTCACTTGTAATGACGAGGTTCGGGGTTCGATTCCCCGCGTCGGCTCTCATCCAAACTTTGCAGTAACGCTACCGCTGTTCGCTACACTTTTTGACCGGATCTGGCCGCGTTTGTCCCCTGGACCGACTCGGCAAAAACGCTTTCTAGGACTGGATTTTGGCTCTGTTGCTGACATTCCTGTCCGAGCGGGTCGCTGCTCTTGTGAAGCGGATGTCGCCGGTTCGATCCCGGCCGTCGGCTCTGCTCTTTCCGTGACCCAGCGCCGTCTGTGAAGCTCCACTCAATGCGCCGTCGGCTCGCCGCGACCCTATTTGCAGCCCAGGCGCTGCTGAGCGGCTGCAGCAGCGCGAGCTCCCCACGGACCGCGTCGGGCGTCCGGGCGTGGGTTCTGGCGGACGTGCCGGAACTCACGACGACTCAGTCCCGCACAG
>Ga0209006_10001751_pt1 | contig 19656 bp, 18 predicted proteins | sample JacPin_JW_Ref_O2_FD_188567 | JGI IMG/M metagenome (GOLD analysis project Ga0209006, IMG submission 188567) | Forest soil microbial communities from Algoma, Ontario, Canada - Jack Pine, Ontario site 1_JW_Ref_O2 (SPAdes) (version 2) | ecosystem: Environmental > Terrestrial > Soil > Boreal...
CAAACGGGGTATCGAAGTTCTCACGGGGCCGACGCTGCACTTGCAATACATCAAGCGGGGCGAGGCCGAGAGAATCGAAGAGGAACTGGCGGAGGCTCTGGCGGCTGCCGGGCTATTGGTCAAAGGCGGGCACTGATCGTGCTCTTGGGAGACTTTGCATGATACTCATCGGCATGTTCGATTCGCCCTTCGTGCGCCGGGTCGCGGTCACGATGAATCTGCTCGCGATCCCTTTCGAGCACCGCAATTGGTCGGTGGGTAAGGACTTCGATCGCATTCGTCAGTTCAATCCCTTGGGCCGCGTCCCCACGCTGGTGCTGGACGACGGCGAATCGTTGATCGAGTCCGCGGCAATTCTTGATTACCTCGACGACCTCGTGGGCCCTGCGCGGGCGTTGTTGCCGCCCTCGGGCCGGGATCGCCGGGAGGCGCTTCGCGCCATGTCCATCGCCGTCGGCGCTGCGGAAAAAGCGGTGCTGGAAGTGTACGAGTCGGTGTTTCGTCCCGAGGAGAAGCGCCATGAGCCCTGGGTCCGTCGATGCCGCGTGCAGATGCACGGAGCGCTGGCCGAACTGGAGCGCGCGGCCGCGGGGCGTGGCGATCGATGGCTGGTCGGCGAGCGCATGACGCAGGCGGATATCACCACGAGTTGCGTGTTCACATTCTTATGCGATGCCGTGGGAGCGGGGGTCGCCGGAACTCATCCGGGCTTGGCCGGGTTGACCCAGCGCTGCGAGCGCCTCCCCGAGTTCGGCGCGTCGAAGCTGGCATTCGCGGCCCCGGGTGAGCCGAGCTAACTGCGCCGGAAGAGGTGATGTTCATGACCACGAGTGCTGCGATCTTATGCGAATCGCTCGGGCCGCCGGTCCGGGAGCGGCGGCCGCTCTCGCCACGGGCGTGGACCTGCGTCGGTGTGCTCTCGATCCCGCTCTGGGCCACGTGGCCGGCATTGGCCTTGCGCGCGCTCGAGATGCCGGCCTTCGAATGCCTGGCCATCGCCTTTTTCTGTGGATGGATTGCGCTGGGATGTACTCGGCGCACAACCGGGGCGGACGAGTCGAAGCTCACGCCGCAGACCCCACGGCTCTCGTGGGTTCCGGCGATCGCATGTGCTTTGGGCCTCTGCGGTTCAAATGCCTTCCACATCCTGGCGACCCATTACATCCCGGCGGCCGAGGCCAATCTCATCTCTTACCTGTGGCCGGTGATGATCGTCGGGATTGGGGCAATGCTCGGCCTCTTTCGGCTTCGGCCGCGGCAAATCGTCGGGCTCGCGTTGGGTTTTACGGGTGCCGTGATTCTCATGGGCGGCGGCGCCATGGCACTCTCTCTCGAGGGTATTGCGCTCGCGCTGCTGAGCGGCATCTCATGGGCGCTCTATTGCGTGTTCAGGCTGAAATGGAAGGCGGCTCCGGGGCCTGTCCTTACCCGCGGCTGCGCACTATCGACTGGCATGTGCTTAGGTGCGCACCTCCTGTTTGAATCGTCGGTCCTACCCAGCGCCGGCGGCATCGCCGCGGCGGCGGCCGTCGGAATCCTTCCGCTCGCCTTTGGAAATCTCCTCTGGGACGAGGGATTTCGGCGAGGCGACAGTCAGTTGCTGGCGGTGATGGCGTACGCGACACCTCTTTGCAGCGCGCTGCTTCTGGCCGTGCTTGGACTCGAGTCGCTCACTTGGACCTTAGGTTTGGGCGCGCTGGTGATCGTCGCTGCCGGACTGCTATCGCGCAGCGACTAAAAGTTGGATACAGAAGCTACCCGTTTGACTGACCAAAGCGGACATTTGAACTTAGCCAGAAGCGGACATCTGAACTTGGCTGCTACACCCGCGTTTCCGCGGAAATTTAATATGTTAAATGTCTCGCCGGCGCCGCGTACTTGAGTTAGTGCTTTTCGAGGTGGGCGAGTACCAGGGCGACCTGGTCGGTGCCGCCCAGGATCACGGGCGTGCGCTGATGAATGGCGGTGGGTTGGATATCCATCACCCGGCGGCCGGGTCCGGCAAAGACCTTGCCGCCGGCTTGCTCGATGATCATGGCCATCGGGTTGGCTTCGTACATGAGCCGCAGCTTCCCGTCAGGCGCCTTCGTGGTGGGCGGATACAGAAACACGCCCCCCTTCAGCAGTATGCGGTGCACGTCGGCCACCATGGCGCCGCTGTAGCGGCCCGAATAGCCGTTGCTCTGCGCCCAATCTAGATAGCGTTGATACCCCTCGGGGAAGCCCTTGCGGTTGCCCTCGTTGACCGAATAGGTCTTGTTGCCCTCGGGAATCAGCAGATTTCTTTCCACGCGCATGAAAGCGCCGATGCTGGGGTCGAGTACGAACATGTCGACGCCTTCGCCCAAAGTCAGGACGAATATCGTTGAGGACCCATACAGCACATATCCCGCGGCCACCTGCTGTGCACCGGGCTGGAGCAGCGAGTCCTGCGCCCGCGTGCCGCGTCCGTCGTACTGCAGAATGCTGAAAATGGTCCCGACAGCGCCGCAGATGTCGAGGTTGGACGAACCATCGAGCGGATCGAACAGGACGCAATATCGGGCTGCGCCTGCGTCGTCCTCTCGCAGAATCACCGGTTCCTCGTTCTCTTCCGATGCCACGATGGCGACTCCCTCGCGGCCGCCGAGCGTGCCCAATAGAACTTCATTGGCGAGAACGTCGAGTTTTTGCTGTACTTCACCCTGCACATTCTCGACGCCCGCGCTGCCCAACACGTTTTCCAGCCGCGCCCGCCGCACTTTGTCGGCGATGATTTTCGCGGAAATCGACAGCGCGGACAGAATCCACGAGAACGTGCCGGATGCGTGGGGATGCTTCGCTTGCTGGCCGAGAATGTGAGCCTGCAGCGTCATGATGCGTACTTCGTCGCGAGTGTTCTTGAGGACTAATTTGCTAGTTTTCTCCATGTCGTAAGAATGCCATGAACGGTGGCTCAATCGCCAAAAACGGTCAATTTTTATACTGTCTGGTTCCCGCTTTCATGCAGTCCGGCTCCGGCGCTCGGCGAGCGAATCGTCGAGACCTCGAACCGTGGGAAGAAGCTTGAAGATAGGCGTGGTGGTCGTGGGAGAAGTGGCGCGGCGGCTCGGCCTGCAAGGCTGAGGCTAGGATTCCTCGGCGCTCCTCCCTCTTCTATGCGGCAACCTCTACGTACTCGACCCGGCTGGTTGGCGGGGGAACCGGCGTGCCGTCCTCGCGCAAGCCATCGAGATGAAATTCAATTGCCTCGCGAATCGCTTTCTCGGCCTCGGCAGGGGTGCTGCCAGTCGCCACGCAGCCGGGCAAATCTGGTACGTACGCCGAATAGTTATCGCCGGCAACTTCAATAACGACCGCGTAGCGCATGAAATTCACCTTAATTTCTTCAAGCCACACTGCTTCAGGAGCCTACCGCCAGGTAGACGTTGCGCTAAACACCGAATCTGCGCGCAGGCGAACCAGCAATTCCTTGCACCTCCAACGAGCGGTTATCGACGAACCTTTCAACTCCGATTTTGGCTAGAAAGGCGTTCACCAGATCCGCCCAATCCCGGCGCCATCCGATTAGACCTTCGGTCTCGTTCCAGGCGGGCTCTTTGGGCCCAAAACCTCGTGCCGTAATGCCGCGCGTGCTGAGCATAAGATGCGCATGCGGGTTGTGGATATTGTCCCGGTGAATCGCAATATCTACGATCATGCCGGCAGCAACGAATTCGCAACGTACATAGCGGTGGATCAGCTCGATGTGGTCGTCCAGACTCAACTCGACGGGCAAAGCGATTTCGAGCTCCCGGGCAAGTTGCGCGTCCCGGCGCCGCTCGATGCTCTCAACTACATTCCAGAGTGTGTGCCGGTCATATATCCATTCAGGGGCGTTCGGCGGTCCCATTATTTCAGTATGTGCGACCCCGCGCTTGCAGCGGAAGTCGTGAATGATACCGCTCGCCTCATCGGTCAAACGGCTCGCGGACCGATAGGCGGCCGCAGCGACCGCATTACCTCCGTCCCTGCGGCAAATTATCTGCGCTCTGAGGTGGTATATCGACATGGGCGTGGAAACTCCAGGAAGGAGAATCTTCCACTGGGAGATACAATGCGTCACCTGGCGTTATCAACGCATTCGTAGAGATATCGCCATCGGGTCGGGTTGGTCAGCATGCGCTACACTAGCCACTCATAAGAAAACCAAATAAGGCCATGTTCATAAGGGGGAGTCATGTCTTTAGCGTCTTTATCAGTCAGATTCTGTCCAGTCGCGGCGGGGTTGGCGTTGGTCGGAATGGTGGGGGGCGGTCAAGCACCGCAGCCGGCCGCGCCGGCGAAAAAGCCGGCTTCGCAGGCCAGTCAACAATGGACGAACTTGTCGAATGGCTTCATCGAGGATTATCTGCGCGCGCAACCGTTCTTCGCCGCGCAGGCCGGCCGGCACGAATTCGATGGTCAGTTGCCGGATTTGAGTTCCCATGGCATCAAGCGTGAAATCGCGCGTTTGCACGATGCCCGCACGCAAATCGGCGCGGTCGACCCGTCGAAATTGGAACCACGGGAGCGGTTCGATCGCGAGTACCTGCTGAGCGTGATCGATAGGGATCTCTTTTGGCTCGAGAAGGCCCGCTTTCCGTTCACGAATCCCTATTGGTATCTCGGAAACGTCGATCCCGACCTGTATGTCAGCCGCAACTACGCGCCGCTCGAGGTGCGCATGAAAGCGTATATCAAGTTCGCCCGCGGCATCCCCAAAATGGTGACCGACATCCAGGCGAATCTGCAGGGTCCGCTGCCCAAGACGTACGTGGAACTGGGAATCGCCGATTTCGGGGGGTTCGCCGATTTCTACACGAAGGACGCGGCGGCGGTGTTTGCGTCCGTGACCAATCCAGAATTGCAGAAGCAGCTCACCGACGTGGACACGAGCGCGGCGATCGCCATGAACAATTTGAAGAACTATTTGATCGGTTTGCGTAAAACCGCGACCGACAAGTTTCCGCTGGGCAAGGATCAGTTCGCCGAGATGCTGAAGGACACCGAACGTGTCGAAATTCCGATCGCGGACATCGAAGCCGCCGGCCGCGCAGACCTTGAGCGCAACACGCAGGCGCTCAAGAATGAGTGCGCGAACTATCTGCCCAAGGGCACGCTCGCGGCCTGCGTCGCGAAGATGTCGGCGAACAAGCCCAAGCCTGGATTCATCGAAGCGGCACGCGAACAGCTGGTCGAACTCAAGAAATTCGTCCAAGACAATAATGTGGTGAGCATTCCCAGCAACGACGAGGCATTGGTGGCGGAAGCTCCGCCCTACAACCGCACAAACTCGGCCTTTATCCAAACGGCTGGGCCGTACGATAAGGGGGTGCCATCGACCTACAATATCGCGCCGCCCAATCCCGCATGGTCGAAGGCTGAGCAGGCGGCCTATGTCCCGAGCGAAGCAGCGCTGCTATTTACTTCTGTGCACGAGGTATGGCCGGGTCACTTCCTGCAGTTCCTCCATTCGAACGCCAATCCCTCCAAGCTCGAGGGATTGTGGGTGGGATATGCGTTCGCGGAAGGCTGGGCGCACTACGCCGAAGAGATGATGTACGAGCGGGGCTTGGGCAAGGGCGATCCTGAAAAGCATCTCGGCCAGCTGACGGACGCGTTGCTGCGCGACGTTCGCCTGCTGTCCGCCATCGGGATGCATACGGGAGGCATGACCGTTGCGCAGTCCGAGAAGATGTTCGCTACTCAAGCGTTCCAGGACCCGGGAAATGCCAGGCAACAGGCCGCTCGCGGCACGTACGATCCCGCGTACCTCAATTACACGCTCGGCAAGCTCATGATCAAAAAGATCCGCACCGATTGGCTCGCCAAGACGCAGTCCGGTGCCGCTGCAGGAGCCGGCACGGACGATCAGGCGCGTTGGCATGATTTCCACGACGAATTCCTGTCGTACGGCGGGCCGCCGCTGCCGCTGCTGCGCAAGGAAATGGTGGGCGAGACTGGGAGCGGAGGCCTGCTCTGAACTCCGGCAGGCCGCGGGCTGCGCCCGCTCGATGGACGGAGCGAGCGCAGCCTGTGGATCAGTCGCCGGTGATTACCCTGTGATTATTTGAGGGTAATTTCCCGCATGTAGTAATCGCCCGTGATGTCGCGCATCGCGGGATAATCGTGCTGCGCAATGTCAGTAGTCTTCTTGTTGCGTTCCGCGCCCCAATCCTTCATGAACGCCTCGTACCGGGCCTTGGTGGGCGCCAGTGCTTCGCTGTTCTTGAACTTGACCACGAGCAGCAGATTGAAAGTGCCGCTATCGGGAAGGTCGCTGCGATAAATGTGGTATTCCTCGATCTGACCCAACTTTTTGGCGACTTCGTTTGACGCGACCCACGTCTTTTTCAGTCCCTCCAAGTAGGCGTCGTCCATGTTCGAGTGCACCTTGATCGTGGTGACCGACCAGACCGGCTCGCTCAAAGAATAGTCTTTCCACGGCTCGAGATCGGCGTAAGCCGCCATCGGCCCGAACGCCATCAACGACAACAAGATGATTTTCAATCGCATGCTAGTCCCCTTTTTTAGAATTGATGAGCCGTGCGAGGCCGCTGTTGGCGCGGTCTTGCACGAATTCCCTGTGCGCGGCAATGGTTGCACCCCGCCCACGAGGACGCAAGATTCGCGTGCCAACTAGGCAACATCGATATCCGTTTTGCTGAAGTCGTTCCCTTTGAACAACAGTTTTGCCTTATTCGCCTTGGCGCATGCGTACGCAAAGCAGTCGCCCATATTCAGTGCGGCCGGGTGCCGGCCCTTACCGAAGTGAGCGTACGCATCAGCCGCGATATGGAACTCAATTTCGCCGATGTTGACGAATTGGAGTTTCCCGATCATCAAAAAGCGCCCAACGTGTTCACGCGCTGAAGGAACTGAAAACACATACGAACGACACAGCCCTACTACCGTCTCCCATACTGAAAGGGGCGAACACAAGCGAAGAGGGTCGGCCTCCAAGCGATCCGTCAAATCGTCGGCCCCGGCTTTCCCGGCGATGATGGCGATCAGCGCTGATGCGTCGGCAAAGATCATCAGATATCGCCGCTCAAGTCGTCGAAAAACGCCTTGTCGGCTTGCTCGCCAGTGGGCGGAGGGAGCGGATGCTCGGCCCGCACCGCGGCAAATCGGTCCCGAAGCGGAATCAAGTTAACCACCCTGTCTAGCTCAGCTTGTACCGCTATTTTTACGGCGTCCTGCTTCGACAAGCCGCGCATTTTGGCGAGCTGATCGACGAGACGGGCGGTGTCATCGTCTTTTATATAAAGCGGCATGGCTGTTCCGGATATCCAAATATCCTACAAAGAATATCCGGATATCCTTTCGGGTGCAATACGGCCGCAAACGCGCGGATTCGGTCGAGCTGGGCTTCAAGGGTGACCGCTAGAGGATCACGGGAACGGTATCGACGAGGACATCAGTCCGAGCGCCTGAGGGAGGCGATGAGATTACGTCGTGGGCTGCCCGGAGCGCTGGTCGCTCACGCTGCATTCCGTAATCATCCCGCTGTCCGTCCACTTCCCGATCAGCGTCGCGGCTCTCAGCGGGATTTCTTCTTCCGGCAACCAAACCCGCAAAGCGGCGCATATCTCCCCGAAGGGTTCGCCCGAGCGCGCAGCCTGGAGGGCGGCAGACTCGGCTTCGTCCAGCGACCGGAAGCGGTTCGTCAACTCCCGGCGCCACAGCAGCCAGGGGATCGGCGCTTCGGCCATGGCAGGCTGCGGCGGATCCTCATCGCGGCTCATCGCTTGCCAGACCGCAACGGTGTTCCAGCTAAGGTCCAGGAGCCGCAGCGACGGATGAAACATAAATCCGAGTTGCTCCCAGGAATCGGGATCCACGGCCTGCAGCGCTTCGCGCGCCATAGGCACCGCGTCGGCCGCGTCGAAGACTTCGGACAGCGTCCATTCGAACCGTGCGACTTCCGCCAAGATGGGCTGTTCCGCGTAGGGCTGCCGTTGCGCCAGGAAATCCGCGAGTTCGCGACCATACCACCGGATGGAACGGTGCACCGACGGATGGGCGTCGATGAAAGCATCCCCGAGACTCTCGAACACCTCGTCGCCCAAAATCTTGAACAGAACGGGATAGGTATCCTGCAGAGCGTCCGACAAACGCACGCGGTACGCATTCCGGTAGACCTGCACGCGTTCCGCGGGCGCCAATGGGGGCGCGTCGACCACGGACTCGAGGATGGCGTCGTCTCCCATCAGCAAGTGGGCTTGAAAATTCCGCTGTAATTCAACCAAGCGCATCAGGCCGCCTGCGCATGCCGGCTTGCGATGTCGCGTGCCATATCGAGTTCCATCACCAACTCGCTCAACGGCGGAATGTTGTCGTCGCGTTCGATCATCGTGGGTACTTCCCCGAAGTACTCGATGGCGCGGGCGTAGAGATCCCATACGGCCGGCGCGATGGGATGGTCATGGGTGTCGATCAGGTGGCCGCCCTCATTGCTGTGTCCCGCAAGGTGAAACTGCCGGACGCGCTTCTTCGGCATGGCGTGCAGATACGCTTCCGGGTCGAAGCCGTGATTGACGCTGCTCACGTAGATATTGTTGATGTCGAGCAAAATGGCACAGTCGGCGCGCTCGGCGACTTCGCTCAAGAATTCCCATTCGCTCATGTCGGACTCTTGATATGTCAGATAGCTCGAAACGTTTTCGAGCAGCAGCTGCCGCCCGAGAGCATCCTGTACCTGGCCGACGCGGGCGACCACATGCGCCAGCGCCTCCTCGTTGTAGGGGAGCGGCAGAAGGTCGTGCAGATTCCGTCCGTCGATGCCGGTCCAACAGAGGTGATCGGAAATCCACGCAGGTTCGATGCGGCGGCTAAGTGCTCGGACGCCTCTCAGGTATTCCACATCCAGCGGATCGGTACTGCCGATGGACAACGAAACGCCGTGCATCACCAGCGGGTAGCGCGCACGGATGCGCTCCAGCATGTCCAACGGCTTGCCGCCCGGCACCACATAATTCTCGGTGACCACTTCGAGCCAATCGATGCCGCGCGCTCTTCCCGAACCCTCGTTCAGCAAGGCCTCATAGTGAGGCGGCCGTAATCCAAGACCAAAGCCGCTCAAAGGGGGCGGCGCTTGCCGTGTCATGCGGTTTTGCCGTGTCGAGCGATTGGGGATATCGGGCGCGGCAAGCGATGGGGCGGTTTGCCTGCTGCGCCCGATGGCTGCCGTTACTTCGCCTTGGCCTTCGCCGCGTCGCACTCGGCCTTCGACATGGAGACCCACCCTTGGCCTTTGCAGCTGTTCATACCCTTGCAGCTGTTCTTCGCCGACTTGCACTCGGAGGTGCCCTTGCAGGAATTGACGCCGGAACAATGCGTCGTCGCGGTATCGGCGGCCACGGAAACGCCGGCGAGTCCGGACGTAAAGAACATCGCAGCGGTGGCGGCCATTGCCGCATTCGATAATTTGGTCATTTGCATAATGAATCCCTCGTTAGCTCAGCCACAGCGGTATTGCTGTTCATGTATCAAGACCGCCCCCGCGTCGATTTTATTACGGTTGCCGGTCATTTATCAGGTTGCCGGCTATTTATTTGATTTTTGCATCCGACGGGGCTGCGGTTGCGTATTAGTCCACCAGAAGAACATAGGGCAAATCATCGGGGTGTCGGCGACGGCGAGCCCCATGGATATGAAGAATTCATGGCGAGCGTCGATGTGTTGGTGATCGGTCGAAACACGTATGAGAAAGTGCTGAGCTTCGAGCAGTGGCCTTATGGCGATAAGCGTGTGGTCGTCTTTGCAGCTTCGTCACATTAAAACGAAGACCTACCAGAGCGGCCTAGTCAAGAGTGAGTATGCGATCGTGAACTGATTTTCGGGGCGCGGTGCGCGTCGCCTCGATCCCGACGCCACCACTAGCTGGACAGACCACATGCCAGAAGAATTCGTCGAACGCGACACGGGCAATGGACCCGCGCGGAACGGTTTGAGCACCGAGCGGCCCGATGCACGCGCGAGCAATTGCCGCAATTTCAGTGCGCCGGATTCGAGCAACTATTGCCCCGACTGCGGCCAGACAACTTCGCTGCACCCGCCATCGGTATGGGAGTTTGCGCACGAGGTCGTCTCGCATTAGATCGCCGAAAACGCGCCGCTCGCCGCCGTGTTCGAATTTGCCTTGCATGTGCACGACGGACGATCGTGGACCACACTGCTGCGCGGTATGGCGATTACCGTCCCGTATTCCCTTGTCATAGGCGTGGGTGCCGCCGGGTCGGCGCTGGCATTGCTATCCACCTGAAACGCACATTGCGCAACGGCTCGCTTCGCGTGAGTTCCACTTCGCGTGAGTTCCAGTTGATTCTGCCGTCGGGTTTTGTTCGACGTGACCATCATGCGCACGTGTTGCATAAAACCAACATAAAACACCCTCGAATTTATGGTGTTTTTCGGCCGGAATGATATCGTTCTCGACATAACGTGTTGGCTTGTGGCCTTGGCACAACGCCCAATGGTTGGATGGTGGTTCTGCGTCCGAGGAGGGGTTGGTGCCCTCGCTTCGCTACGACTCATCGAGGCTCAACTGGCAACGGCGAACCTCTGGAACTGCATCGTCCTCTCTAGCCAGCGAGGCTATCACTCAAGAAATTACGGAGATTACCGATGTCAACTTCGATAAGAGGCGGCTCGCCAGAGGCTTTTTTGGAGCCGAATATCGTTCCGCGCACTTTTTTCCGTCGCTTCGCTGCGGCGAGCGCGTTCGGCGCGTTTCTATTCGCTGTTGCCGCGATGGGGCAGCAGGCGCCATCGGCATCCCCGGGGCCTGAACTGCAGGAAATCGTCGTCACAGGCTCGATGATCAAACGCCCCAACGCCGAAACCGCCGAGGCCATCTCGATCATCAAAGCAGATACCCTCAAGGAATTGGGCATTACGAATGTTCAGGATGCGCTGAGTCAGTTGACTGCCAACGCTCCGGCCATAACGGTCGCCTCATCCGTAGGGCAGTTTTCCGGAGGCGGTAGTTACGCCAACCTGCGCGACCTCGGCAGCAGCCGCACCCTGATTCTCCTCGATGGCCAACGGCTGGCCAACAATGCCAACACCGGCAATGCGGTCGACCTGAGCGGTATTCCGTTCTCCGCCATCGACTCGGTCGAGGTGCTCCGGGAAGGCGCCTCGGCGCTGTACGGCTCCGACGCGATTGCGGGTGTGATCAACTTCAAGACCAAGAAGAATTACCAGGGGGGCGATGTCCAGATCAATCTCGATCGTCCGCAGCGCAACGGCGGCGCCTCGGGCCAGGCGCAGTTTACCTTGGGTCACGGCGATCTGGACAGCGACGGCTATAACGTCATGATCACCGGAAGTTACACCAAGCAAGACGAACTGCGCGCGACATATCGGGACTTTTCCGCCGCGGGTTTTTCGCCGGGAGGCGGCTACACCTCGACGAACAATCCGGGAAGCTGGCCCGGGTCCTTCATCGATGCGAACGGCAACAATTGGCAGTCGGGCTATCCGGGCTGCGCGGGCAACAATTATTTGACCACCTCCTTGGGCAACTGCGCCTACCGATATTCCGCCGCGACGGATCTGCTCCCCAAGTCCTTTCAGGCATCCGGAATGGTATCCGTGACCAAGACACTGCCGGCCAACAATCAATTGCAGCTGCAGTACTTGTATACCCAAAGCCAGGTGACTGGTTGGTCGGGTCCCGTGTTCTATGAGTTCCCGATGAATCCTTCGAGTCCCTACTACCCGACGGCATCTCAGCTGACATGCAGCGGAGGCCCGGCGAACTGCACCACCGCAACGCCCAATCTGGCCAGTGGCAACGCGGTCTGGACGGACCCCAACAACAACCGCTACAACGGCAACCTCAATGTCGAGCAGAGGATTTTGTTGAAGTTCTCCGGCAGCAACAACGGTTGGGACTACGATACATACGTCAACTACAGCAGCAACAGCAACGACGATCGCAATCTCGGAGGCTATCCCAATGAATACACCACGGGCATTCCCGGTGTGGGCGTGCTGGCGCCCGGCGGCGTCCTCAGCAATCTGATCAACCCATTCGGTCCCCAGAGCGCGGCGGGGCAAGCCTTGATCAATTCCTCGTATGTCAACGGTGTATACCAAACGGGCAAGGAGACCCGCTGGAGTTTCGACGGCGACGCCAGCCACCAGCTCGGCGATGCGTTCAATTCGGGCCTTCCGGCGACCGTGGCGCTCGGCTTCGATGTCGGGGGCGAGCGCTTCGAGTACGCGACCACGCCTTATAACAACATCGTGCAGGCCTCCACCGGACTCACGCAAAGTTCCGCCGTAGGCACGCGCCAGACACAGGCGCTTTTCATGGAGCTGGACATGCCGATGGCCAAGAACCTCGACGTCGATCTATCGGATCGTGAGGACCGATACAGCGATTTCGGCCGGACCAACAACGCGAAGCTCAAAGTCCGCTATCAGCCGTTCGACTTCCTCACCTTCCGGGGGAGCGCCTCCACCGGCTTCCGGGCGCCCACGCTCTACAATCTGTACTCGTCGAATTATTTGGCGGCATCGAGCAGCGGCACCATGGGAGCGGGCAACCCGAACTGCCCGGCGGGTGGCGCCGCCATTGCGCCGTTTACTGCAGCAACCTGCGCCACGCAGGGCCTCTCGTTGGCCGGCGGAAACAAAGGCCTGACGCCCGAAACATCACAAAACTTCGATATTGGTTTCGTCGTATCGCCTATCGCGGATATGGGTATTACGGTGGACTATTACCGGATTCTCGTGAAGAACACCATCGGAACCATTCCGGTGCAGGCCATTTACGGCAATCCCGCCGGTTTCGCGAGCTCTTACGTGCTGAACAGCGCCGGCGGACTGACTCCATCGATCGCGGAGGGCTTGAATTGCACTCCCTACACGAGCGCGACCTGCGGATACATCCTGCAAACCTTTGAGAATACGGGCCGGGTCACCACCGACGGCATCGACCTCAGCCTCCAGTACCTGCAGCACACCTCGATCGGCACGTTCCACGAGGATCTGGAAGGGACTGCGACCACGAAGTACCTGCTGCAACAGTACAGCGGCGGCCCGAATCTCAACATAGCGGGCTGGTGGAACGAGATTCCGCAGAATGGCAATACCTTGAACGTGGCGTACAAGTGGTCGCATTACCTGAGGGTGGACTGGACGAGCCCGGGTAAATCGTGGGGTGCGGGACTCGACAACCGCTTTTACTCGCAGTACGTCGACCAATTTCCCGACGGCGCCGGCAACCAGCGAGAAGTGGGCAGTTATTACCTCTTCGATGCTTATGCGAGCTATAAGCCCATGGACCAGATGACCGTGATACTCGGAATCAAGAATTTGCTCGACCGCGATCCGCCGTTCACCAACTCCTACCAGAACAACTTCGCCGCCGGGTACAACGTGCAGACTGCGGATCCCCTGTTGCGGAACTTCTATATCAATGTGGAATACAAATTGTTCTAAATTCCTCCAGGCTTATGTTCATCTGAAGCCCCGCCTCCCGCGGGGCTTTTTTTGTTGCGCCCGGCAGGGTGCACTCACTTCCCCGGCTTTGTGCCGTCGTGCTGTTCGCGATCGCCCGCAGATTGGCACGCCGTGGGGAATACACTTAGGCCCCCCGGGGCTCATACGCCACTTCAAAGAAATGGCAGCGTCCGTCCGTGTGAGACGTGTTCGAAACCGGCGGCGAGACGTATAAGCGTCGGCTCGGCGAATGCGGTGCCAAAAAAAGAAAGGCCGATCGGTAATCCACGGTGCGATCCGGCAGGCACGGTGATGTGCGGGTAGCCGGCGATGGCGGGCGGCGAGGAGCAGCCTCCGGAATCTGAGTCACCGTTGACCGGATCGATCAGCCACGGCGCGCCCTGTGTCAACGACACGATGGCATCCAGACGGTGTTCGCTGAGTACGGCATCGATGCCGCCGGCGCGCGTGACATTGAGGCAGGTGGAGCGGGCGTCCCGATAGGCCGCTTCCTCCAGGCTGCCTTTCGCCTCGGCCTGCAGCAGCAGTTCCTGTTGGAAGAGCGGCATTTCGTCGGCCGCATGTGTGGCGTTGAAGCGGATCAGCTCGGTCAGTGACCGGACCGGAAAGCTGGCCGGCAGCCGCGCAAGATAGGCATTGAGTCCAGCCTTGAATTCGTAGAGCAGCACCTCTTGTTCTGCCGCTGCCGCGGCGCCATGCATCGGCAAATCGGCGGGGTCGACGATGACGGCGCCGGCGTCCTTGAGTATGCCGATGCAGCGGTCGAGAAACAGATCGAGTGCGGCATTATCCGCGAAAAAGCGCCGCGCAATGCCAAGGCGCGCGCCGCGCAGGCCGTCGATATCAACGAAGCGCAGGTAGTCGCGCTCGAAGCGATCGCCGACGGCGACGCTCGCCGGATCGGAGGGATCGAGGCCCGCCATGACGCTGAGCATGACGGCGGCGTCGCGCACGCTTCTGGTCAGCGGCCCTGCGGTGTCCTGGCTGTGCGCGATGGGGACGATGCCGCTGCGGCTCACCAGGCCGACGGTGGGCTTGAGTCCGACGATGCCATTGACCGAGGCGGGACTCACGATGGAACCGTCCGTTTCGGTGCCGACGGCGATGGCGCAGAGGTTCGCAGCCACGGCCACCGCCGACCCCGAGCTCGAGCCGGACGGGGTGCGGTCGAGAGCGTACGGGTTGCGGGTCTGTCCGCCGCGGCCGCTCCAGCCGCTCACCGAATGGGTGGAGCGAAAATTCGCCCACTCGCTCAGGTTGGTCTTCCCGAGAATCACAGCACCCGCGGCACGCAGCCGCGCCACCAGCGGGGCGTCTGCGGGTGAGTACCAACCCTCGAGCGCATGAGAACCCGCCGTGGTCATCATTCGATCGGCGGTCTCGACATTGTCCTTGATCAATACCGGGACCCCGTGAAGCGGGCCGCGTGTTCCAGTCGCCGCGCGCTCCCGGTCGAGGTCGGCCGCGATGTCGAGTGCTCGTGGATTTATTTCCAGGACCGCGCGCAACATCGGACCGCGGTGGTCAAGAGTATCAATCCGAGCAATATACATCTCGGTGATTCGCCTCGAAGACAGGCGCCCGTCCGCGAAAGCGGCGGCGATTTCCTCGAGCGTGATTTCCTCGAGAGTAAATTTAGCTTTGCTTCCCGAATTACCGGCGCTGGAGGCAAGCGGAGCCGCCGCCACGACCGCCGTTGCGGCGAGAAAGTCGCGTCTGTCCATCGTCGCAACAGTATCACGCCCGGCGTCGGCACACTGGCAGTGGGTCAGCGGTATTGCTGTTCATGTATCAAGACCGTCCCCGCGTCTATAATGGACACCGGTTGCTGCGCAGAGGGACTGCTTGCTTGTTGAAAGCTAACGGACGTTGGGCGGTTGCGGCGGCGCTGCTGTGCGGCCACGGCGCTGTGCTTGGCGATGATGCGGTCCTTGACCGTATGCGAGCCTGCGCGACCGAGTCCGACGAGGCCAAGCGCCTGGCTTGCTATGATCAGCAGATCGGGCGCTCTAAGAGCGGGCAGAACGATGACCTCGGCGTCACCGGCGAGTTATTGCGGCACAAGCAAAAACAAGCCGGAATAACGCCGGCAGCGTCCGCGGACGTGACCGCCAAGATAGCGGCGCTCGCCAATCGGGGCTCCGGGAAGTTCGTGGTGACGCTCGACAACGGGCAGGTCTGGACGCAGCAGGAGGTCCCCGACTTTACGCTGCACGTGGGCGATATCGTCACCCTGCGGCGCGGTGTGTTGGGAGCTCTGTGGATGGTGAGTCCCAGCGGCCGCGATCAGGTCCGAGTGCAGCGCACCAAATAGCTCTCGGCCAAAAAAAAGCGGCCCCGAAGGGCCGCTCGAATGCACGATGATCGGACCGGTTGCGCCGGCTCAGAACTTCGCTGTAAAGGCTACGAACAGCTGCCGGCCGAAAATATCGTAGGTGTCTGCGGTGTTGCCGGCGCCGCCCGCGACGAGTCCAGCCTGCGATACCAGCAGCGGAGGATCCTTGTCGAGAATATTGTTCGCACCGGCGCGTATGGTGAGGATTTTGTTCGGATGCCAGGTCGCTTCCAGATCAAGATAGCTGAACGACGGAATGCTGGCGTTGTAGGCGTCGTACGCGTAGTTCACATTCGCCAGCAACGGATTGCCCGTGTCGGCATCTTGGTGCACGCCGGCGATGTAGCGCCAGGTGGCGGACGCCGACACATCCCAGATCGTGTTCCAGGTGGCGCGGAAGATGTGATGCCAGCGCGGATTCACCGTTTGGCAGGTGAAGCCGAACAATCCGGCGCAGTCATAGCTCGGGCCGCCGGGAATCGGAGTGGAGATATTGTGTTGTACCCATGTGCCGTTCATCTCGAAGTGCAGGTTGCCGAAGCCCTGCGGCAGGTCCTGCCCATAGGCCAGCTGCAAATCGATTCCGCTGGCCAGTACCGCGCCGACATTGAAGTTGGTCTGGACGATATAGCCACCGTTCGCGATGTTGGCTCCGTTGAGGCCGCCGGTCTGTGGATTACGGACAATCTGGCTGCAATAGAGCGGATCGCCGGTGTTGGCGCAGTTCGTCAAGATCGTTGACGCCGGCAGCACACCGACCTCGTCCCTGACTGCGATGTGATAGTAATCAAGGCTGCCCGTAAAAGTCGGTAGGAAACTGGGCTGAAAGTTGATACCGACGGTATAAGTTTCAGCTTGCTCCGGTTTCAGATCCGGGTTGCCGCCCTGTAATTGCGAGCACTGACCGGCAACGCACTGCGGGATGGGGTTGACGCCGGCAACCGCCGCGCCCGCCTTGCTCGCCGCGTACTGAGCGGCCGAGACGCCCAGGCGGGCGCACTGCGCTTGCGACAACGAGACCGGCGGCGCGCAGGGATCGTCGCCCGACTGGATCAGCCCGACGAGCTGCGGGTTGTAGAGCTCGACGATGCTCGGCGCACGGATCGCCTTGTCGTACGAAACCCGTAAACGTACGTCTTGAATCGGCGCGTACTGCACTTCGAACTTATACGTATGGGCTTGGAATGAGGCACTGTTGGTTCCGGCGTTGCTCGAATAGTCCGAGTAGCGATAGCCGGTATCGAACAGCAGCTCCTTCACGAAGGGCATGTTCTGCACCAACGGCGCACGTATTTCCGTGAAACCCTCCGAGACGGCCAGGCTGTTGTCGATGGGCACTGCGGCGCTGCCAAATCCCGACAATAGCTGGTCCTGCTCAGCAAAATCGGGCTGGAAGAACTCGTGGTCGTTGCGATGTTCGAAGCCCGCGTTTACGCCGATGCCGTCTGTGGCGAACGGCGACGTTATGCCCCACTTTCCTAACTGCGCCGTGAGTTCGCCGTGCAACGTGCGCAAGGTGGAACTACCGATGCCCGTGCCATTGATATAGAGATAATTAAGCGCCTGCGGCGTAACGCCGCCATCCTTGAAGATGTTGTAGGGAACGCAAGACCCTCCGCTGACGCAGGTGGGTACTCCGGCGTTGCTGTAAACCTGCAAAGCGTTGTCGACGTTTGGAAAATTGAAATATTTTTCGTTGTTGTTCGCAAAGGTAGTGTAGAAAAACTGCCCGTACACGTCGTAGGACAGTGCGCCGTTGTCGAGCAAGTCGCCCTTGCTGCCCAGTACAGCGCGATAATTCTCGTGCTCGTAGTCGGAAGTACGACCGCCGCCTTCGATGTTACGGCGTCCAATGTCGACATCCGCACAATTGGACGACAGCACGCCGGGGGCCGCCAACGTGCAGCCTGCCTGCGGATTCGCGTTGGCGGCCGCAATCTGCGCGGGCGTACACAGAGTCGAGCGTTGTTGAGCGCTGAGCAACGGGTTATTGCAGTTGATCGGGTAGGCGTTGGTGCCTGTCGGATCGAATGGATTGCTGCTCAAGAACAACGCGGCGGGCGCCACGGCCTGATGCGTGCGGTCGTCCATGAAATAAAATTCGGCGTACGGCTGGAAATAGTCCGTGACTTTCATGTGAGCAAGTACCGCCGCGTTGGCACGATCGTCCTCGCGCGTCAGGTTAATGTAGGGTTGCGAATTGAACGCGGCCGGCGGCGTGGTCCCCGCTGTAGGGTAGGGGACGAAACTATTGCCTAACACGGAAAACGCATTGCCGGCCTGGGGTCCGGTATTCGGGGCAAAGAGATTTGAGTTTGCGGAGCCGTCGCAATGGGAGCCGACTACGGTTTTGCCCAGCGCGGTGGTCGCATACGTCGGATAGAGTTCGCACCCGCCGAAATCGCGGTCGCTGCTCGGCACGGGATCGGCGTGACGATAGCTCATATACGCCGTGACGTTGCCGTCGCCGTCGGCGAAGTTCGAGCCCATCAGCACGTCGAACGTGCGTTGCCGGCCGTCTTGTATGGTTCCGGTGGCAGGCGTGGTTCCAAAACCGCGCACCAGGTTCTGCATGTAGGTATCGTTATTGTCGTGGTAGTTCTCGTTGAACTGGCCGTCGATCTGGATGCCCTGGAAGTTCTTCTTCATGATGAAGTTGATGACGCCGGCGACGGCGTCGGCGCCGTAGGCTGCGGACGCACCGCCGGTGACCACTTCGACGCGTTCCACCAAACCACCCGGGATCTGGTCAAGATCCGGTGCCGGCGATTGAATGAAGGTGTAGGGGGAACCCTGGCCGAGACGGCGGCCGTCGACCAGCACCAACGTCCGGTTCGGCCCGAGGCCGCGCAAATCCGCGGTGGCGATGCCGCCGGCGGTGCTCAAGCCACTGGTCGTGTTACCGAGATCGTTGCCCAGTGAATTGTTGAAGTTCTGCGGCAGCTGCAGGAGGAGGTCGCTGATATCCGTCTTACCGGACGTCTCGATATATTTCGACGATAGAACCTCGATCGGGCTGGTGCTCACCTCATTCGGTGCGGCGATACGCGAACCGGTGACGATGACCTCCTCGAGCGTTGCGTCGGGTGTTGCAGCCGCGGCCGGCGGCTGCTGCGCCAGGGCAGGCATGCTGGTCACGGCGATAGCGGCTGCATAAAGCAGGCGCTTTCTCAAGGCGGATACACTTAGGAACATGTCGAATATCTCCATTCGTGAGTTCAATAACTCAACGGACGGTTTCGCGCCTTCAAAAGCGCCGTCGTGTTTACGCAACATGACATCCCATACGTTGAGTTATTGTTATTACGGAAATTAAAATAGGCTTGCAGCCACGCGATAGTCGAATCGTATCGCGTTTTAGATCAGGAGAGAAGTTCGCCCCTTTGGCTTTTGTGCAACAACAACCGCAACGCAGTCACGGGCGCCTAATTCGTGTAGGGATTGACCCTAACGCCGCGACGTCATCGACTCCGCGTCATTGCACGCCGACGATTTTTCAGCGTGACTCGGCCAGCGTGACTCGGCGATTCTGCGGTTTGTCCGCCGCGCTGTTTTCGTGCTATCTACGGGCCCCATCTCCGGGCCCTATGAGGTTATCCATGTACCGCTTCGCGCCGATCGTTCTTTTGCTGGTCGCGGTTGCGGCACGTGCGGACCCGCTTGCCGATTGGGCGGATCAGACCACCGAGATCGCGACCGACGGCCCCAATACGATTCGCACCATGGCCCTTGCCCAGAGTGCTGTCTATGAAGCGGTGAACGCGATCACCGCGCGCTATCCGCGCGACCGCGTCGATCTCGGACGGGCGGACGGTGCATCGATCGATGCGGCCATCGCCGCG